>JGI2172J19969_10001528_pt1 | contig 10610 bp, 8 predicted proteins | sample DeeMarSWOR230_32_FD_19969 | JGI IMG/M metagenome (IMG submission 19969)
ACCCCTCCTCTCTTTAATCTTCTCCTTATCATATGCTGGCACATCAAAAGAGCTGACTTCAAATTTATAGCTAGTACCTTGCTGAGAAAGGCAGCATCTACCTCCAGGAAATTCTTGAAAGGATATATTCCAGCGTTATTTACCAGTATGTCAGGCTCTTTTCCACTTAGTTCTTTCCATAGAGCATCTATTTCCTCTTCTTTGGAAAGGTCTACCTTATAAATGTCTATTTCCGACTCGAACTGTGAAAGCTCCTTTTTTACGAGTCCCAACCCTTTGATGTTCATATCTACGAGTTCTAAATCCGCACCCGCTTCTGCAAACCTGTAGGCCATTGCCCTGCCAATACCAACGGCAGAGCCAGTAATCAAAGCTCTCTTTCCTTCCAAGGAGATAAGTTCAGATAAAGGCTTCAATGCTTTCATAGCGTCAAACTATTTGTCGCAACTTGTTACTTACATTATACTACTACTGAAAGCATTATTCGAAAGCTGTGGCAAATACTGAAGGTGCTTGCCCGGTTTAGCACCTCGCCTTTAGCCAATCCAGAACAAAAGCCATTGCTGCCTTTTCCAGGCGCATTTTATGCCTGGCACCGGGCATTATCTTTAACTCTTTGGGCTCTTTAGCTTTCTGGTAGAGCCTATTTGCATGCTCTAGGGGTATTACTTCGTCGGCATCCCCATGAACCAAAAGCAGGGGACGGGGAGAAATTTTATCGATCCACTTGATTGGAGCGACGGTATCAAATCCTCTTTTCCATTCTTCTATCGAGGGTGGAAAATCTTTATCCCTGATTGACCCGATTTGGCGAAACCGTTGAATGGTGTCAAGAGGTGTTTCTCTTTGAGATAGAGAACGAAAATCCGCAGGGCAGGCACAGGTTGCCACCGAAGATACCCGAGGGTCATGGGCTGCGGTGTAAACGGAAACCGCTGCCCCTCCGCTAAATCCGAGTAAGCAAAAACGAGTTTTATCTACCTCCTCCAGGTTATACAAGAAATCAAGAGCGGCTTGTAGATCTCGACTCCAGCCCAGAATGTCTAAGTTGCCTTCGCTCCTTCCTGCCCCCCGAAAGTTAAAGATTAAAGTGAGGAAGCCAGCATGGCAGAAGCGCTGCGCCAGTAGTGTATAGCCCCTGTCGGTGGGGTTGGGGGGAACAGCCGGAATGCCATGGCAGATGCACAAGGCGGGATGAACCTTGTCCCCTGACGGAACATGAAGCTCGCCGACGAGTTCAAGTCCATCGGCTTTCAAGCGGATGTCCTTTACCTCCACCTTTTTAAGGGTCAAAAATAATGGGTTCGCCTTCTCCTCCTGAAAATGAGACCCGCTGCGAGCCCCAGCAACAAACCCCCAAGATGAGCTTCCCAGGCTATCCCGCCACGGGTGAGCATAGGCAAGATGATAAGGATAAAGAAGAAGATTAAGATAGCTACCCAGAGTGGTACGGGGACAGGGATGGGAAATATAATGACTGGTACTCTGGGGACCATTACTGCCAGTGCTCCAGCAAGGGCGAAAATGCCTCCCGAGGCTCCCACTCCCGGGGTTGATGGAGGGCCAAGAAGAAAGTAAAGGGCATTTCCCGCCAGTCCTCCGAGAAAAAATACCGCCAGGAAGCTCCTCTCTCCAACTGCCCGGAGCATGAAGCTCCCCAAGAAATACAGACATATCATATTGACTATAATATGCCAAAAATTGCCGTGGACAAACATGCTGCTTATGATGGTCCAGGGTTGTTGTGAGAGCAGCGCTGGTGTCAGACCCAGAAAACCGATTGTTTCCCCTGGCCTCATCAGAGTGATTATGAAGATTACGACATTTAGAGCTATTAAAAACCAGAGGGCCTTTAAATCGACGGCGCGATAAGTTCGCATTGCGCAATTATAGATTAAATCTGGCTTCTGGTTCAATGGTCTGTCTCAAAGAGCGGTGGGTTATAAGATGTATTGTAATATCCGGCGTGGTAAGTTTATAATGGGGAAGATATTTAGGCTGGCAAGGTAGTTTCCTTGCGGGAATTTTAGGTGAGCGAGCAAAGTCCAGAGCCAAAACGAAACCTCGTCCCAATAGTTATAGTGGGCATAATTCTGGCAGCCATCTGTGGCATTTCATTGTACATACGCATAGCCCCGTCTTATGACCAAATTTTTGTCAATGACTGGGTCTGGTTCCGAGAGACTGATGCCTATTATCACATACGTAACATAGAAGTTCTGGTTAATCACTTCCCCGACTTCAATACCTTTGACCCCTACTGGCGCTACGCTGTTGGCGGTCCTGGACTTATTCGACCATTCTTCGACTGGCTTATCGCTGGCACTGTTCTGCTTGTTAGCCGTGGGGCACCAACTTTCCATACCATAGAAGTGGTGGGCGCTTACATGCCCGCTATTCTGGGCACTCTGGCACTCATTCCAGTGTACTTCATCGGCAAGGAACTGTTTAACCGCTGGGTGGGCTTAATATCAGCCGCTTTGGTTGCTATCCTGCCTAGCGAATTTCTGCATCGTTCCCTGCTTGGTTTTACCGACCACCATGGAGCTGAGGTTTTGTTCAGCGCCGTGTGCATACTCTTTCTCATAATGGCCATTAAACGAGCTCGAGAAAGAGAGATTTCCTTCGGCCACCTTCTAAGTAGAGACTGGCCAACTATCACCAAGCCTCTCATCTATACCCTGCTCGCTGGCGTCTTCCTGGGTATATATCTTCTTACCTGGCAAGGTGGGCTGCTGTTAGCCTTCACTATATTTGTTTACCTGGTGATTCAGTTCACCGTGGATCACTTGAGGCATAAATCGAGCGACTATCTGTGTATTGTCGGTACTCCTTTTTTCCTTATTGCCTTTCTCATGCTTATCCCTGTATTGGGCGAGAGCGCCCTTGATATTATTTCTCGTGTAGCTCTGCCGGTCGCCATAGTGGTACCCATAGTTTTAAGCGTTATCTCACGACTCATGGCAGGCAAGACTTGGAAGCCTGTTTATTATCCCCTGACCTTGCTGGGACTGGCTGGAATCGGGCTTGCTGCTTTGCATGTCATTAATCCCTCTCTGTTTCAGTCCATACTCGGCCAATTTAGCATCTTCAGGCCGACCGGTGCTATGTTGACTGTTTGGGAGATGGAGCCCCTGACCCCAAGTATAGCCTGGGGTTACTTCACCACCTCCTTCTTCATCGCATTTATTTCCTTTGCCATGCTTATTTATGTCGCTATTAAGGAAAAAAGTGCCGACAAAACCTTGTTTTTGGTATGGAGCATAGTGATTTTGATGTTAACCTTGGGGACGCGCCGCTACACTTACTACTATGTCGTAAATGCTGCCTTGCTCACAGGGTATTTCTCTTGGAAAATGCTGGACATTGCTGGCCTGCGGAAATTACTGGTCAAGTCTAAGGAAGTAGTGGGGGCGGTTAAGAAATTCAAGAAGAGGGAAAAGAAAAGGAGGGGAAAAGCGGAGCCCAAAACATTCATGCAGCCCAGAGGCGCCTGGGTGAGGGTCATCTTGGTCGGAATAGTCATCTTCTTCCTGGTTTTTTTCCCCAATATCGACGGAGTGGAAGCATTGGCCAGGAGAAAATCTCTAATTTATGGTGATTTGGCTGGGGGGTGGTATAGCGCGTGTCTGTGGTTAAAGGATAACACCCCCGAACCTTTTGATGACCCCGATTTCTATTATGAGCTATACCTGCCAAAGGATGAGTTTGAATATCCCGAAACTGCCTACGGCGTGATGTCCTGGTGGGACTATGGCTACTACATAATGCAAATTGCCCATCGCATACCTAATGCCAATCCTGGCCAGGCTGGAGCTCGCGAAGCTGGCCAGTTCTTCACTGCTCAGAATGAAAGCTCAGCCAACAAAATCGCGGACAGGTATGATTCGAGATATGTGATGATTGACTATGCAACGGCGACTGGAAAGTTTTATGCCATGGTCGACTGGGCTGGCGGCAACTTAAGCGAGTTTCACGAATATTATGGCGTACCACCGCAAGTAAGCGGTGGGACTCCACAGTGGTTTGTCTGGCTCTTTTATCCCCCTTATTATAAGTCAACTGTTGCCAGGCTTTATAATTTCGATGGTGAGGCGGCAGTTCCTGCGGAAAATTGCTGGGTGGTTCTCACCTGGGATGGGGAATCAGTTTGGATAGATTTAGATATAAAATATAAAAATATTATTGCAGATCCTAAATATTTCTCCAGTTATGAAGAGGCTGAAGCCTATGTCTCCAGTCAGCAATCGGGTAATTATGCGATAGGAGGTCTCGACCCCTTTGCCACCATCGTGCCTCTTGAAAAGTTGGACAGCTACGAACTCGTATATCAGTCCGAGACCGAAGAACCAGTGAAAATTTTTAAGTATCTCGGCTCAAGTGAGTCCTGAGTAAAAAGGCAGCGAGCATTACCTGTGGAAAGGTATCACGAGGTGATATTATGGGGAAAGGGGTGAATCCAGAACAATTAGAACTCGGTAAAACCTACGAAATTAGAATCACTATTACCGAAGAGATGGTTGAGCATTTTGCCCGAGCCACTGGTGACTATAATCCTATCCATATGGATGAGGACTATGCCAGGGGGACGATTTTCAAGACACGGGTGGTGCATGGTATGCTCCATGCAGGACTCATTTCGGGAATCGTGGGAACTCGTTTCCCAGGCGCAGGCACGATCTATCTCGCTCAGACTCTCAAGTTCCTGACGCCAGTCTTTATTGGTGACGAAATTACCTACCGTCTTAAGGTACTGGAATATTTGCAGGAAAAGAATAAGCTTCGCCTGGAGACAGTTTGTATCAACCAGAGAGGTGAAAAGGTCCTCACTGGTGAGGCTCTGGTTATGCCACCGAACAACTAACTAGGGTGTTTGTGTCTGTCCTCATTAAGTGATAATCATTGGTGGCCTCTCCAACAGAGTGCTCATTGCGCCCTCTTGGCATTCTGACCCTCCCCTCCTTTGCCATTCCGAGCCCTTCTCATTTGTCATTTCTGAGCGGAGCGAAGAATCTCCCCTCCGCATTTTTCATTACAGGTACCCTTCACATCGTAGTAGCTGCTCCACAGCATCTCGGAATGAAGCTGCCACCCAATCACCTGTACATGCTATTTCGCTTATTCTTATGCCTGCCTTGCAGCCTGCTCGTTTTGCCAGCTCGGTATCCATCTCGTTATCACCAATGACATAGGATTGGCTGATGTCTATAGCCAGGTCTGTCGCAGCCTGTAGCACCATTTTGGGCTTCGGTTTACGGCACTCGCACTTGTTGTCGGGATGATGTGGGCAATAGTAGATGGCATCAATGTGTGCATTTTGTTCGGCAAGAATCTTGAGCATTTTGGCATGGATTTTTTGCAACATCTGCTCGGTAAAATAGCCGCGTGCAATCCCGGATTGATTGGTTATGATGACAACTTTGAAATTATGTTCATTAAGCAGTCTTATTCCTTCAGCAGCTCCTGGCAGTAATTCAAAGTCCTCCGGCCGACTACAATAAGGGACATCCCTGGCTATCGTCCCATCTCTGTCAAGGAATACTGCCTTATGCACTTTTCCTGTTCCCAAACAGAGCTTGCTCTACCAGGTAGCAAATAATGTGTCCTGCCGTAATATGGGCTTCCTGGATGCGAGGCGTATCAACAGAAGGAACGGAAAGCACATAGTCAGCTGATTCCTTAAGCCTGCCTCCTCGTCCAGTGAAGGCTATTGTTGTTGCTCCAGAACGCTTTGCTTCTTCAATCCCACGTAGAACATTGGGAGAGTTGCCACTGGTGCTGATGCCGATGACTATATCGCCCTGTTTAACCAGGCTCTTTACCTGTCGGACAAATACTTCCTCGTAGCTGTAATCATTCCCAATGGCCGTTAAGGCTGAAGTATTTGTAGTCAGGGCAATAGCTGGTAAGGGTGCCCTATTCAGGTAGAATTTACCTGCCAGCTCGCAGGCGATATGCTGGGCATCGGCAGCACTGCCACCATTGCCGAAGAGAAGCACTTTGTTTCCCTTTCTAAAGGCATCGACGAGCAAGTCTGCCATAGCCACCAGGTTTTTGGCTTCTTGCTGGAGGTATTTCTTTAGCTTGATGCTGTCTTCGATCTGCTTTACAATATTGGCTTCTTGTTCCATGGTTTTGCTTACTCCCTACTCACTTCCCAGGTCTGGAGACCGTTGAACTCAAAGGCAAAGTTGACGACCTTGCCGCCATGCCCCTCTAATTTGTGAGCCAAAATATGCCACTTGTCAAACTCACACAGTAGCAGGAGATAGCCGCCGCCGCCAGCTCCAAGTAGCTTCCCCCCGATGGCGCCATTTTGCCTGGCAACCTCATAGAGCTCATCAATATAAGGGTCGGTTATCTTGGTGGAAAATCTTTTCTTGCTTTGCCATGATTGGTGAAGAAAGGAGCCGAAATCATCTAATTTCCCCAAAAGGAGAGCGTTCTTCATTGCGATAGCCAGCTGTTTGGTTTCATCCAGAGCACGAACTATATCTTCTTGCTTCTTTGTGTACCTATTTACCTGGTCAGCAATGATACCAGCAGAGAGCCTGGTCTTGCCGGTATAGCACAGCATCAACCGGTATTCTAGCTCATTGAGAATCTCATTTTTGACGCGCAGAGGATTAACGATGGTTGTTCCGCCTTGAAACTCGATGAAATTGAAACCACCGAAGGAAGCAGCATACTGGTCTTGTTTCCCCCCTTTAATGCCCGCCTCTTGTCTCTCGATGCGATAGGCAAGCTCAGCAATATCATATTCACCGAAGGGAAGCTTAAGCCAGTGTCCCAAGGCGCCAACTAGAGCCACAGTCACTGTTGACGATGTTCCCAAGCCCGAGCCTGGCGGCATATCGCTGTGTAGAAAAAGGTCAACGCCATTCTTTATCTCCATTACCTTAACAGCCGCTTTGACTAGGTCCAGCTTGCCGTCGTACTCCAATTTCTCTTTGAGAGAATAGCTTGCTACTACATCATAGTCAAGTGATGTGACATTAACCGACTCATCATCCCTGGCTGCCAGGCTGCAATAAGCATACTTATCGATGGTAGCACTGAGGACAGCTCCGCCTCTTTCCTCCGGGTAGGGTGAAACATCAGTCCCACCGCCACCGAAGCCGATTCTCAATGGTGCCTTAGCTCTGATAATATTCAAAGGCAACCCCTTTCATATATATTACCAATATATTCTATATATTACCAAATTCAAGGTTTCGTCCATTAGCCATAGTGCTGGGCACTAGTAGCGCATTGAGCAATGTTTTTCTGCCGGCAAAAGCAATCGTGCTTCGCAATGACCGGGCGCAGAGAAGAATAGAGTTGCCCCCATTTTATTGGAATTCAGATGTTACAAACTGTTGTATTATGCTAAACTTGAAGTGGCAGTGTATGAAAAAGAGGTGACCTTGTTGCGGCTGGAAGAAAAAATCAAGGACAAGTCGGCTGTAATAGGTATCGTTGGTATTGGCTATGTAGGACTTCCGCTGGCTGTCGCCTTTGCCATGGCGGGCTTCAAGGTGCTGGGATTTGACATCCGGCAGAAAAACGTGGATTCGGTCAACCGGGGCAGGTCCTATATCGCCGATGTTTCCAGTGACAGCCTCTCCTCGGTAGTGACAGGTAAATTTCTGGAGGCAACCACGGACCAGAGCCGCCTTAGGGAAGTAGATGCCATCTGCATCTGTGTTCCCACTCCTCTGACCTCGACGAAGGACCCGGACCTTTCTTACGTAATCCACGAATCCGAGGCGATATCAAAATATCTCCGGCCCGGACAACTTGTGGTTTTAGAAAGCACCACCTACCCCGGCACGACCAAACAGGTGGTACTGCCCAGCTTGGAGTCATCAGGGCTTCGATGCGGCATTGACTTCTACCTGGCTTATTCGCCGGAGCGCGTCGACCCGGGCAACAAAGACCATAACGTTAAAAACACTCCTAAAATCGTCGGCGGCATAGATCCCCAATCCACTCAACTGGCTCAGCTTCTTTATTCCCAGATTGCCGGCACGGTACTTCCGGTCTCATGTCCCGAGGTAGCTGAGATGACCAAGGTTTTTGAGAACGTCTTCCGTAATGTGAACATCGCCCTGGTCAATGAGCTTGCCCATCTTTGTGAGAGGATGGGCTTAAGCATCTGGGAAGTTATTGACGCCGCTTCTACCAAGCCTTTTGGCTACATGCCATTTTATCCCGGCCCCGGCATCGGTGGACACTGTATCCCGCTCGACCCTTATTATCTGGCAAACAAAGCCCGGGAGCTTGATTTCCATACCAGGTTCATCGAGCTCGCCGCCGAAATAAACGAGCACATGCCTTATCACGTCGTTTCTCGCATTCTCGAACTCTTAAGCACCAGCGGCAAAAGCTTGAACGGAGCTAAAATACTTGTCCTTGGCGTAGCTTACAAGAAAGATGTTGAAGATACCAGAGAGTCTCCCTCGTTGAAAATGATTCAGCTTCTTCATGAAAAGGGAGCTGAGGTGAGCTACAATGACCCTTACGTACCTCAGATTCATGTGCCCGCGGGTGATATGAAATCGGTGGAGCTCAGTAAGGAATACTTGGCCTTGATGGACTGTGTGGTTATAGCCGCTGACCACAGCTGTTATGATATTGGTGAAGTGGTTGCCCGTGCAAAGCTGGTATTTGATACACGCGGAGTCACCCAGGGGCTAAAAAGCGATAATATAGTCAGGTTGGGAGAGTGATATGGGGGCAAGAAGACCGTAGGCACTGACAGACCACTTGTGCTCGTGGGACACAATATAGATATGGCCCAATCCTGAGAACATAACCATGAACATAGTTATGTTGCTTTCGAATGCATTCACTCATGATTCCAGGGTTTATACTGAGGCTCAATCTTTGCTTAAGGCAGGCTACGATGTAACTGTGGTAGCTCTTGATAGGGAGAGGGAGCACCCTGCTAAGAGTGCCCTCGATGGTATAAGCATTGAGAGAGTGCGACCACTACCCACACTCAGGGGCAACAGACTTGTCCGTCCGTTTACATTAATTTGGAACGGGCTGAACCTGCTATTGTTTCAGTGGCAAATGTACCGCCGTGCACTCAAATTGCACAGGAGAGAGAATTTTTCAATGATACACTCCCATGATCTAGATACACTAATTGCTGGCGTTGCCCTTAAAAGGAAAACCGGGTTACCACTAATATACGATGCCCACGAGATTTACGGTTACATGTTAGCTAGGGACTTGCCCTTCTGGGTTGCCTCTCGCTTCCTGTGGCTGGAAAAGAGGCTTATACCCTACGTCAACCATGTCATAAGTACCGATGAAATGCAGAAAAGGTATCTGGATGCGATAACCGACAAGCCAATCACGTTGGTAATGAACTGCAAACCCCTTCAACTAGATCATTATCGCCCTCCCGATAATGAGGTCTTTACACTTCTCTATATTGGTGTGCTGCACAAAGGACGCTCAATACCTCTGCTCATTGACGCGGTGGAAGAAATGGATGGCGTCAAGTGCGTGATAGGGGGTGTGGGCCCTCCCGAGCAGGTACAAGCGATTGCGGATAGATGCGCGACTGCAAAAAACTCACAGTTTCTAGGGAAAGTCCCCATGCACGATGTTATCCCTTTGACATTCAAGGCAGATGTAGCTGCTCTGATATTGAACCCAAATGACCTCAACAATCGTAACAGCCTCGCCAACAAGCAATTTGAAGCCATGGTTTGTGGGCGGCCGATTATCTGCACAAAAGGCACATATTCAGGCAACCTGACGGAACAAGAGAAAGTGGGGTTGGCAGTAGAATATAACAAGGAGGCTCTTAAAGAGGCCATTGCTATGCTCAGGGACGACCCCGGGCTGAGGGAACAACTCGGACGCAATGCCTTACAAGCTGCACTCACCAAGTATAACTGGGAAACGCAGAAAGATAAGTTGCTGGCGGTCTACGACGATTTGAAGAGGCAGACCTGAGAAAGATTGATGGGGCAACTCGAAACAGATTGCGTCATAGCACTTCTTCGTAAACCTTCATACACTTACGGGCGCTTGCCTCCCAGGTGTAGTTCTCCAGAACAAGCTTGCGGCCTTCCTCGCCAATTCTCCTGGCTACGTCATTATTGTCTAACAGGAACTCCAGAGCATTTATCAGACTTCTCACATCTCGTGGCTCAGCCAGCAAACCAGATTCTCCTTCTACTATCAAACCGTCTATCCCCTGCCCCCGACACCCCACTACTGGCTTCCCATGTAGCATCGCTTCCACATAGACAAGCCCAAAAGTCTCCTGCCAGCTTGGCAGGCAAAAAACCTCACACAGTCCCATGTATTCCATGACTTCCCGATGGGACAGGTTGCCCAGGAATGTCACACGCTGTTGGATGCCCAGAGTTTGTACCAGATCGTGCAGCCTTTCCTTTTCGGGGCCGTCACCTATCACGATATAGTCCAGCTTCTGATGTTGACTAATCAACTGTTTGAAGGCAAGCAATACCAGCTCTATTCCCTTGCTGCGTGTTAATCGTGATACGCTGAGCAAGACCCGTCGTCCTTTATACTTCCTCAAGCGCTCATTACGGTAAGGATCAGGGCAGTATTCGTCTGGGTCTACCCCATAACCGATTGTTGCG
>JGI2172J19969_10001531_pt1 | contig 10594 bp, 8 predicted proteins | sample DeeMarSWOR230_32_FD_19969 | JGI IMG/M metagenome (IMG submission 19969)
ATTTACAAAACTATCGACGGCGGAAAAACATGGAAGAAAATTTTGTATGTAAACGAGGATACCGGCGTTGCAGATTTAGCCATCGACCCTTCAGACAGCCTGACTCTCTATGCAGCAGCCTACGAACACCGCCGGCTTCCCTATTATTTTTCAAGCGGAGGTCCAGGGAGCGGGCTCTATAAGACAACGGATGGTGGAGAAACATGGACAAAGCTTACGGAAGATTTACCAGAAGGAGTGATGGGAAGAATAGGAATTGATGTTTCCCGGAGTAATCCTAATGTCGTTTATGCCCTTATCGAACACGAGGATGGGGGAATCTGGCGTTCAGAAGATAAAGGAAAAAGCTGGAAAAGGACCTGCGACAACGAAACCTATGAGCGGGTAAACTTCAGGCCTTTTTACTACAGCCAGATTCGCGTAGATCCCAGCGATGATAAGGTTGTCTATGTTTTCTCTGGAGGATCCTTTGTCTCAGAGGACATGGGCAAGAAATTTAAGCCAATTTCTGCAGGAACCCACCCTGACCATCATGCTCTCTGGATAGATCCATCCAATCCTCTCCACCTGATTGATGGGAATGACGGTGGTATTGATATCACTTACGACGGTGGCAAAAACTGGCATCCTATCCAGCACATGGCCCTGGCTGAAGTTTATCAGATTGGATTTGATATGAGGAAACCCTATTATGTCTACTGCGGCTTGCAGGATAACGGCAGTTGGGGAGGACCGAGTGCCAGCATGGACACTGCGGGGATTACAAACGCTGATTGGTATATGATTGGTGGAGGAGATGGATTCTACGCTCAAGTAGATCCCACTGATCCAAATATTATTTACAGAAATTATCAAATGAATGGATTGTCCCGCTTTGACATGAGGATTAATAGAGGCAAAACNGTCANNCCCCAGGCTTCTCTTAANGAACCTCCGCATCGTTTTAACTGGAATTCACCGATTCACATTTCCCCTCATGACTCTAAAACTGTTTATACAGGAGGAAATTATTTATTCAAGACCACCAACGGCGGGTATAGCTGGGAGATAATCAGTCCGGATCTTTCATCGAATGATCCCAACAAGCAAAAAGATTCGGGGGGTCCCATAACTATGGATAATACTGGTGCTGAAATCCATTGCACGATAATCACTATCGCTGAATCACCCGTGGAGAAAGGGATTATTTGGTGCGGAACAGATGATGGAAACGTCCAGATAACTCGTGATGACGGGAAAACATGGAAAAATGTTGTAAAGAGAATTAAAAACCTTCCTCCGAACACCTGGTGCTCTCGTATCGAAGCTTCCCATTTTGAGGCAGGGACAGCCTATGCTGCTTTTGATGGGCACCGCCATGATGATTATGGANCTTATGTTTATAAAACCACTGATTACGGCAATACCTGGGAATCTATTAAGGGGAACCTGCCTTTTGGTTGGGTGCATGTAATTCGGGAGGATTTGAAAAACAAAAACCTTCTTTTTGTCGGGACAGAATTTGGAATTTATGCTTCCCTTGACGGCGGCAAAAGCTGGTTTTCGCTCAAGAATAATTTGCCGACTGCGGCCGTGCGGGACATTGCTATCCATCCTCGAGAAGATGATCTGATTATCGGAACGCATGGTATGGGAGTTTGGATCATGGATGACATTTCTCCTCTTCAGGAGATGACAGAAGAAGTATTGAATTCTAGTTTTTATCTGTTCGATATACGACCGGCAACTCAATTTCTGCAATCAACTACCCGCGAATATTATAGCAAGCAGATCTATGCTGCTAAAAATCCTTCTTTCGGTATGACCATAACCTCTTACCTTAGACTGGAGCCCAAAGAAAAGCCTAAAATTTTCATAAAAGACAGCAAAGACGATACAATATTCACGCTTGAGCTTTTGAAAAGAGATGGTGTTCAGAGAAGNATATGGAATCTGCGGTATGTTCCTAAGACAAAAGAAGGAAAAGAGCTTAAGCCTGCAGGCATGGGATTTATTGCATCACCTTTTGTTGCGTCTGGAGAATACACGGTGGAATTGGCAGTCGGAGACCAAAGACTGATGAAAAAAGGAATCGTTTACCCCGATCCTAGGTTTCAAATGAAAGAGGAAGAAAGAATTGTCCAGAGCGATAAAATGGTTGAAGTCATGGCTCACTCAAAGAAGATGGGCTTATCTGTCACTGCTGCAAAAAATATAAGGCGGCAGCTTGATAAGCTGGATAAAGAGCTGGAGGATAAAGAAAACACTCCAGAAGTTGTCAGGACTTCCCTTAAAAACTTCGATGAGAAATTTGCCAAGTTAGAAGAAGAAATTATGCCCAAGGGAATCGGATACAGAGGCTCCATGGAAATGGCTCTCAGGGGAGGTTCTCTCTCAGAGCTTGTAGCGGAATTGGGCAGGTCTATCTCAGGGTATCCATCAGCTCCGACAAAGACAGAGTTATCCCAGCTNAAGGAATTATCAGAAGCTGTGAATGCACTTGTCAGCAGGTTTAATGAATTTATGAGCGTGGAAATTGCTAAGCTTAATGAGATTCTGGAAGAGCACGGCCTCAAACCCCTTAAAGCCCCAAAAAAAGTCAGCCTATAAATAGAGTGTAGGGGTTTGATTCATCAAACCCACCTTTTTATTTGTATGACTAAAAATGTATGTTTGATAATCAAGCTCATCGATTTATTTAACAAAAATGTGTGCTTGATAAATCAAGCCCCTACGCAATATAAAGCAATCCCTATGCAATATGAACTGAGCCCGCACATGTAGATTGAATTCCTGCCTAAGGATAATTAAGATTTGTTTCCTAAGCCTTCCCAGCGGTAAGATTTTTTATAATTTTATTTCAGGGAGGGAAGCCATACCGTAAATTTTGGCGTCGGAACCCATGATTTTTCGTAGCTCCTGAAGGATATCGTCATCCAAAAGAGAGGGGGGATTTTCTTTAAGAAGTCTTTCCACCACTTCCGAAGCCCTGTCAGCAATTGATTTTTTCCCAAGGGAAACCCAATAATCATATGTATCCCGGTCTATTATTCCAGGAAAGATGTGCTCTTCCCTGTACCACTTTCGAGTGTGGGGCATGGTTAAAAACTGAGTTTCTTGCGTAAAGCCCTCGAATAGATTTTTAGCTACAGGCTCATCTCGTTGAGAAATCCCTTCTATCGCTCTGTAGGCCATGCCGCAGATTTCATTATCAACGACCAGCTTTTCCAGACTCTGGCAGCTTTCAAAGTTCATCATCCCCGGACCCGAGACAACGTTAACACCGGAGAGAGCTGCCATGACAGCTCCAATTCCAGTCTCAAATCCTGCCTGAGCGTCATTGATTTTCGAATCGCTCAATCCCATGTAAGCATGGGTAGGAAGATTTAGATTTTTTCCAATCTGGGTGTAGGCGGAATCAATCATCATTGTCTCTATGGCTCCCATCGGAGTTGTTCCCTTTCTCATGTCAAAACTGGATGGAGAGCCCCCAAAAATAACAGGAGCTCCTTTTTTCGCAAGCTGCGAGATGACTAGCCCGGAGAGATTCTCTGCTACATGCTGGACAAGAGTTCCGGCAATGGTCACTGGAGATGTTGCTCCAGTCATCCCCATAGAAATAAGCTCTGAAGGAATTCCTGCCCGGGCACAATCAATCAGGCTCTGGGTGGTTAGATTGCTCCATTTCAGAGGAGGGGAGGGGCAGGCATCAAAAATAGCCAGGGGCCTTTCAGCCAGATTTTTTTCACCGCCTCTTACCGCAACAAGCATATCATGCATCGGCTTGAATCCTTCAATGCGGAATGTTCCAGTGACAACAGGTTTTGCCGAGAATTGGAGTCCTATAAATAAGCGGTAGCTGTCGGAGATTAAATCCGGAACATCGGAGCTTACAATTCCAGTACTCTGAAAATCAATGTGCTCTAGACAGTCCGTGAGACGACAGAACCTAACCAGGTCTTCGCTCACAGGCTTCCTTTCCGCAGATGTTTCATGGTCGAGGATCGTGATGGCAGTTGAGCCAGGATCAAAATGGACATGATCCTTACCCACTATGAATTCTTTTTCTCCTGTTCGATCATACAATTTGATTAAAGGAGGCGAGGAGGAAAGGGAATCCTCTACAAGCTTTTGTGTGATGTAGACCCTTTGGGCTTGCTCATCAACTCTCATTCCGGCTTCCTTAAAGAGTTTTAAAGCCTCTTCGTTTTCGACAAATACTCCTTGTTTCTCGAGGATTTCATGGGCTTCTTCAATTATTTTTTTGATAAATTCTTTACTTAAAAATTCCAATTTAGGTCTTATTGTTTTGATCATGTGTTTTTCCTTCAAACACCTTTTTTCCGGATTGGCATTGTCCTAAAGTAGCTTGATGCGGTGTCATAAAAGAATGAACAATCCATATTTTTCTATCAAGAAACCGGAGGACTATGCCTTCTTGTGGAAAGTTTTTGTTCTTTGTAAAAGTTTATTCGAAAGGATACAGACTTTCGAGGTACCATCATACAGGACTCTGTCAGGCGGACTCCGATGTCGGCTGCTGGCAGCAGCCGGAAGATAAATTGCTGCTCTTTTATATCCCATATTCCGTAGCCCGGGCTAAATCTTTTGCTCGGCCATAGATTCATCTCTCTTGCCTTCTTAGCCAGTATTCGATCGGATTGGATGGCCACCTCTTCAGCCCCTTCAGAACCTAAGGCATCCAGAATTAAAGCTCTTGTCATTTCATTTTTTTCCATAAGTTTTTTGATTTCTTCTTCAAGTTCAGGTCCGATGGTACAGATGCAAATAGCTACTTTTTCAGCGTCCTTAAAAACAGGATGTTTGTTTGTTTCAGCATAATCGATGATGGTGTAGATGGATGCAGGATGGAGGAGATAATCAAGCTTCTTTCTTTCTTCTGTAATAAGCCTTTTTATCGGCTCTTTTATTTCTATAGGTCTTTTTCTGTATCCGATAAGTCTTAAGATCCTTTTATCGTCGAATTCGACCTTGAAATTTTCTATTTTTTCCACAGGTCCAGACATGGCCAGCTTTTATTCTCCTACCAATTTTTTGGCAATTTTTACGGCAATCATGGCATTTTCTCCGTACCCATTCGCTCCTATATCATCAGCCCATTTTTGGTTTACCGGTGCACCTCCCACCAAAACTTTATACCGGCCAGCGAGATTTTTCTCCTTAAGTATTTCTATGACTTTTTTCTGCCCGAGCATGGTTGTTGTTAAGAGAGCAGAAAGACAGATGAAATCGCCATTTTCTGCTTCTGCCTTTTCAATGAACTTTTCAAGTTTCACATCTGCTCCAAGATCAATCACCTGAAAACCATTGGCTGCAAGCATCGAGGCCACAAGGTTTTTGCCTATGTCATGAATATCCCCCTCAACTGTGCCGATAACGACTTTCCCTTTGGATTTTGTCGAAATCTGGGCTTTTTCCAGTTCAGGCTGGAGAATCCTCATGGCTCCTTTCATGCATTCAGCACTGGTTATAAGCTCTGGTAGGAAATATTCTCCTTTTTCCCATAAATCCCCAACTTTTTGGATTCCTGGCACATAGCCTTTATCAATGACTTCGTTGAGGTCCATTCTTTCTTTGATGGCCTCTTTAGCCAGTGCTTCGGCTTCGTTTTTATTCCCTTCGACTATAGCCTTTTCCATCCTTTCGAGTATTTCTTCTTTGCTCATGCTCTCTCCTAACGTGCAGAAAAGTAATTCAAAAGAATCAAATGATAATATTTATTGAATAATCTTGCAAGGCAAGATCTTCAAGCGCAGAACAGGATCCCCTAAAGCTTTTTGATGTTCGATTCTATGCTTGCAAATTTCCGGTCTATGTCTTGCTCTACTAGGCTGCATTTCATTATTTCCCTTTGAAATTATGCGCTGAATTTCAAAAATATATCAAAAGGTCAATCTTTGTTTTTATCATTTTTTCCGAAGATATTATATATATTTTCTNNAAAAAAAATAATTTCGCCTAGACAATTAATTCAAGCTATTCCAGCTTAACCTGAAGTACAAAAGCTTATGTTGCTAAGTATTGAAATTAGGCTTTAATTTTAAGTTTTTTATTCATATAGAAGGGGGAGTCTGAAAGGGTGGGAAAACCACCACAAATATCACCACAAAAATCATCTTTAGGGGTCATTTACTTACGAATTCCCTTCGATAATCATACTTATGTTGTATTTAACACAACAATTTTATTAGAAAGGAAGAAGGATAATGAAAATGCTCATCAGAAATGGACTTAGAGTGCGAACCTTTTTCAGCACAAAAAGCGCAGATGGAAAAGCCAAATTGTCCCGGCACCCCTTGCGTAGGAAAAAGTTGGTTCTTGTATTTCTATCTGCGTTGCTTTTGGTCATGGCAGGCCTGTTTGAGAGTTGCGATCTTTTTAAAACCTCACAAGAATGGGTGCTCGTGAATCAAATGGGCGACGCCGCAACAGTAACGGTACCGGCAGGCACGTATGGGAGTACGTTTACTGAAACTACTGATAGTAATGGATGGTACGTTTACATTCCCGGGATGAATCCCATTCGATTGACAGTAGGAGGAAATATAAGTGGTGCCGAATGGAGATTTGTTGGTCTTACAGGTAGTGGACCGCAAGTGAATGTTATTGGAAACGGGACTGGAACTGCCGATGCAGCCTTCCCAAATAGTAGTGCGGTTAGCGGCACGGTGACGATAAATACACAAAGTCCACTGGGCGCGACAAGCGGCACCGGTACTTGGAGTGGGTCGAGGACGAAGTAGATCCCCTAATTATTGCCAAAGAATAAACTCATTAACCATAATGGCGCATAATTAAATATTATGCGCCATTTTTTTTCAACAAATCCATTCTTGAACTATTGTAATGAGATTCCGTATATGATTAAGTAATAATAGATTGAAATAATTACAGCCAGTTTGTTTAAATGCCCTGGACTTGCCCTAAGTGCAAAAAAGAATTTAGAAATAAAAATCAAGTGCACTCTTGTGCCAAAGTAGATTTGAGGGACCATTTAAAAAACAAATCTCCTCAGGTAATAGCAACTGTTGATAAATTAATGCGGGAGCTCGGCAAATTTGGGGAAATTACGATTAATCCTGTAAAAACTTCAGTCCAAGTGAAGGCGGGTGCTACCTTTCTTTCCATTAAGCCCAAAAAAGAATACACAGAGATTGAATTCCAATTGAGCGAGGAAGTAGATAAATTTCCTGTCTACAAAAATATAAGAATTTCAAAAAATAGAGTTCTTCATTTTGCAGTCCTTAAAAGTCCTCAAGAAGTAAATATTCAGTTGGTGAGTTGGCTTAAGAAATCATACGAATTAGTAAATAAACAAAAGCGGTAAGCAGGATTCCAAAATGGCTATCCATTATAGTTTAGGTTTTCGTCTTGTCAGGGAATATCCCAAATAATATCAATCCTTTTTCAAAATCCCTAAAAAAGTTCTACTCAAAATATTCTCACCAATCATAAGGGCATGTTTTTATACATTGATTTTCAGCAGGTCTTCCGATTCAGAATTGTACAATTCTAAGGCATGGTTTGATGAGAGAAGCTGCCGGCTGTTGTCAGCAAAAGGGGGGTAATGATGGGAACCAAAAAGGTAGGAACTCTCCCCAGCCGGCCAAAGAGAGTCAAAATTATTATTGCTGTAAAAAAAATAAAGTCAAGTAATTTTTCACATTTATCTTTAATTTTTTTTTCTTAATCTATAGAATATTTAGGGTAAACTTTAAGAAAGAGCCATGAAAACCAAAATCATATTTATATTAACCGTCATTATGATGTAAAAGAAGATGAAGAAACAGGCAAGGTTTTTATCAGAAGATTCAAGATAAAAAACTGGGATTAGATAAAAGAAGGCATTTAATTCTTTTTCCCAAACAAAAAGAAGTCGGCATTTCATAATTACGGGACATCAAGCGGCATAATTATTAGCTTAAGAAGGAGGTAAACATGAGTCCAAAACAAGTTGTAATAAAGTTTTTTGCACCTGTCGTTGATATCTCAATCAATGCCTTGATGAACACGATTGACCAGAGGATGAAGCAAGGGGTAACTAATTTCACCCTACTCATTTCTTCACCTGGCGGCTCGGTATTTCACGGTTTAAGTGCATACAATTATTTGAAGGGACTGCCTGCCACAATAACTACACATAACTTTGGCAGTGTGGATTCAATAGGCATTGTCCTCTATTGCGGCGGTTCAAAGAGGCTATCAGTACCTCAAGCAAGATTTTTGCTTCACGGAGTTAGCTCTAAATTTGAGCAGAGAGTGAGCTTAGAAGAAAAACAATTAGAAGAAAGGCTGAAAGGACTAAGAATTGACATTGAAAATATAGCCAAGGTTATCGCAGAAAATACAGGGAAAAGTGTGAAAGATGTGACAGATGCCATGCTTGAAAGGATAACTTTGAATCCAGAAGATGCAAAGACATGGGGTCTTGTCCATGAAATAAAGTCAGAGCTGTTTGAGGCGGGGAGCGAGGTCATTTCCATACAATTTCAACAACAGCAGAAACCGTAACGTCGGCTGCCAGCGACCAGGGGAAATTATTATATAAAAGGAGCAAGCAATGCTCAAAAGCAATTTAAATATTCTTAAGGAGTACAGCCCTTCCCTGGGTCTTAGAGAAACAGAGAAAGCGATAAAGTTTATTAAGGACAATTTCCAGGATAGGCTGGCCGAAGAGTTGAATTTGACGAGAGTATCCGCGCCGATTTTAGTTTTAAGGAAAACCGGAATCAACGATTACCTCACCGGCAAGGAAAAGCCTATCAGGTTCAACGTTTTGAACATGAATGAAGAGGCTGAGATAGTTCAAGCACTTACGAAGTGGAAGAGAGTAGCCCTTGCTGATTATGAATTCAGCCATGGAGAAGGGCTTTACACGGATATGAATGCTATAAGACCGGATGAGATTTTAGACAATCTTCATTCGGTCTATGTGGACCAGTGGGATTGGGAGAGGATTGTCAGCAAGGATGAAAGAAACCTCGATTTTCTCAGGCTCATTGTGAGTAAAATCTATAAGGTTATAAGGGAAATAGAAAAGCTTGTTTGTGAGAAGTTCGAAAAGCTGCAGGCGCCCTTTCTACCAGAGGAAATCCATTTCATTCACAGCGAAGATCTTCTTGAAATGTACCCTGATCTATCTCCAGGAAAGCGTGAAGACGAGATATGTAGAGAAAAAGGAGCTGTGTTTGTGATAGGAGTAGGAGCAGAGCTCAAGGATGGTAAATCCCATGATGAAAGAGCAGCCGATTACGACGACTGGACAACGGAAACGGGAAAGGGCAGGAGAGGATTAAACGGTGATATCCTTGTCTGGTATCCTTTGCTCCGATGTGCCTTTGAGCTTTCTTCGATGGGAATAAGGGTGGACAAAAATTCTTTATTGGAGCAGCTTGAGATTAAGGGAGAACAAGATAATGTTGGCTTGTATTTCCATCGGAGGTTGTTGCAGGAAGAGCTTCCGCTGACCATAGGTGGAGGGATCGGGCAGTCGCGCTTATGCATGTTATACTTGGGGAAAGCCCATATAGGAGAAGTCCAGTCCAGTGTATGGCCTGATGAAATGATAGAAAGATGTAAGGAGAGTAAAATATTTTTGCTTTGATTCGAGTAGAGGGAGCTGGAACAGGAGGCAAGTAGAACATACATGGACAAGAGAAAGTATAAAGTATAAGGATCTTTTCTACCAGCTATATGAAATGCATGAAGAGCGCATTGAATAATAGATAATAAATACAAAAAAAAATAGGAGGTGCATGATGGCTACTTTTATCATTCTCAGCCGTATTTCTCCGGAGGCATTCAGCGATCCCTTTGAATTTAAAAAAATAGCTGAAAGAGTATCTTCAAAGATTAAGAGTGAGTGTCCAGGAGTTGTCTGGAAGGAAAGTTACGCAACTACGGGCCGCTTCGACGTCGTGGATATTGTCGAGTCAGATGATCCGAAGGAAATAGCGAAAGCAGCTATGATCATCAGGTCTTATGGACATTCCACTACCGAAACATTGACGGGGACACCTTGGAAAGAATTCCTTGAGTTGCTTTAGTCAGCAGTAATTGCTCCAGCACTTCTTCTAACTTCATTTTATGTAGGAGCTTGATCCTTGTTGTTTAGGTGTTTGATTTATCAAACACACATTTTTTATATGCATAAACAGGTGGGCTTGATAAATCAAGCCCCTACGAAAGAATCAGGCACCTACATACAAAGTCGGGCTTGATAAATCAAGCCCCTACGAAAGAATCAGAATTTGGAATTGGGAAACCAAGTCCCCAGACAGAATTAAAAGTGCGGGTTTGATGAATCAAACTCATACAAAAAACTAACTCGTGCCTTCCCGTTTATAGACGACTTTTCCCCCGACAATCGTATAATCCACCAGAGCTTTCATTATCTCTTCCGGAGTTATTTTCATCAGATCTTTATTATAAATCACGATATCAGCCAGGTAATCCTTTTTTATCATGCCTTTCCGGTCTTCCATGAATTCTGCGTATGCCGAACCCGACGTGTAGAGTTCGATTGCTTCTTCCATAGTAAGTTTCTGGTCAGGAAACCAGCCGGGTCCTGGTTCTCCGGCACGGTCTTTTCGTG
>JGI2172J19969_10001539_pt1 | contig 10566 bp, 15 predicted proteins | sample DeeMarSWOR230_32_FD_19969 | JGI IMG/M metagenome (IMG submission 19969)
CGTTGAAGACGGGGAGATAAAGACAATCACAGGCTACGGAAACATTGAGAAGTTTGTCAAAACCCTAGAAAAGGTCTACGAAGAAGCGAAGAAGGGGCATGAAACCCGGGCAAAAATGCGGTTAGTCGGATCCCTAAGACACGTTAAGCTCGGTATGCTGAGAAAATACCTCCTTCCCCTACTGAGAACTGGAAGCTACGAAGCCTTGGGAGAACTCCAAAGGAAAACCATCCTCTTGTCCTCAATGCACTTCATGGATCCCTACAACTTCGACTTGGAAAGGGTGCAAAGCTGCTGCATCCATTACGCCGTACCCGACGGACGCATAATACCTTTCTGCACAATGAACAGCATCCACAGAGAAAAAATCGAGAAACAACTCGGCGTTCCGCTATCTGAATGGCGAAAAAGGCACAAACAAGAAATCGCCGCAGTGATGTAGCAGAAAAAGGCATTTAAGCAGCCCATCCTCTTGTCTCTTCACGGTTGAGAAACGAAAATGGGCGGAAAAAAGAAGCGTTCCATGAAAAGGGCGGAAAGAACTCAGCAGAAGACACCTCACAAGAAGGAAAAGCGCGGCGCCGCATCCCCAACGGAGAAGAAAACCGTTCCAGGAATCACGATGCCAAACGTGAAAAGCGACAAGTTTGCGGCTGAACTGAAGAAGATGAAAGTCATAACGCCCTCCACCGTCGCCTCTCGCTTCGAACTGCGGCTAAGCATCGCAAGACAATTCCTTAAAGAGCTAGAAAGCAAGGGCATGATCAAATTCGTTTCCAAAAGCTCAAACCTCAGAATATACAAGCCCGCAGACTGACCCCCCCCTGATTTTTGCAGTGAAGAAAGTAAGATGCTAAACAATGGTGCCCAGATTTCCTAGGAGAGTCTACACGGCTGACGAAGTGAAGAAAGCCAGCAAACTAATAGAGTCGGGATATAAGCATAGATTGACCATAAAAGGAGACCAGGCCTTCAGGAACAAAGCCAGAGAAGCCTTAAAACACGTCAAGACCGCTGGATACTACGAGCTCCTAAGGACGTACATAAGGCAGATCGTTGAGATAGACGGTTTCAGTCAACTTCGCGAATCTGAAGCGGCTGTCTGGGCTAACAAGCACCTGTTGAAGAATCCAATAGAGGCAGCTGGGTTTTTTGTGCAGAAAGCGTCACAGATGCAGGAATTCCTAGAAGGCAAACTATACTACGGCGGAGCGGCTGAGGCCCGGAGCGTCGAAAAACGAATCGAGTTCCTTAAAGCTCTGAAGCTGGAATCAAACGAGCTCGCCGTGAAAAGCGAGTGTGAAAGAATCCTAGAGAGATGGGCTGAGAGCACTTTTCTCTAGACCAAAACCAGAATCCCTAATTCCAATCGTGACAACCCGCGAGGTTGAGAGTGACATTCTTTGGGCTGCGAGCCTTATCGGGCTTCAACCCTGATTCTTGTTCCGCTTTTCGTCTCTGCGAAGATGTGCAGGTTCTTCGTCACTTCTCCGACGATGTTTACTGGGCTGTAGGGTTGAGTTTCGCCGTAGAAGATGCAGATGGCGTTTCCCATAGGCCAGAAGGCAATCGCGCCCTTCTCAACCGTTGGCTTAGCCTTCTCATCTCCCATCTTGACTGGGATCTCGAAGTAGACTTCCTCCTTCCAAAGGGCCGCCCTCCCGTCAATTGGAAGCGCCTTAGTTATACCGCCAACTGTTCTGGGGGCTAGGTGGCGAACTAGCTCTCCTTCAGCTTCTCCAACGTCTTCTATGATGAATTTGATCGGTATGCGCGTAACGCTTTCTTCGTTTCCTTCGCTTTCTTCAGTCATCTGTGTCACTTTTTGAATTGCTTCTTCAATACGTCTTCGAGGGTAGGAGTGCCCAGCTCTTCCAGTCTATACTTTGCCCTCACGGCAGGCTTGTTTATCTGCAGGACACGCCTCAAATCTATGGGCGTGCCGATTACTATGACGTCGCATGGTGTTCTGTCTATCGTTTCTTCCAACTCCTTTATCTGCTCTTTGCCGTAGCCAACTGCGGGAAGTAAGGTTCCTAGGTGTGGATATTTCTTAAAAGTGTTAACTATCGAACCAACGGCGTAGGGTCTCGGGTCAACGATCTCGCTTGCTCCCAGCTTTCTGGCAATAATTACCCCCGCTCCATAAGCCATGTTACCGTGAGTCAGCGTTGGTCCATCTTCCACAACCAAAACCCGTTTTCCCTTTATCAAATCAGGCTTATCGACGGTGACAGGAGAGGAAGCCTCGATAATCAAGGCGCCAGGGTTCACTTCTTTAACGTTCTTTCGAACAGTCTCTATACCGTCAGGGCTGGCAGTGTCAACCTTATTGATGACGACAACATCCGCCATCCTCAGGTTTGCTTCTCCAGGGTAGTACGCAAGCTCGTGACCAGGCCTGTGGGGATCGGCAACAACAATGTGAAGGTCGGAGCGGTAGAATGGTAGGTCGTTGTTTCCTCCGTCCCACACGATCACGTCTGCTTCCTTCTCAGCTTCTCTCAAGATCCTCTCATAGTCCACTCCTGCAAACACAAGAATGCCCTTGGCAATGTGGGGCTCGTACTCTTCCCTTTCTTCAATCGTGCATTCATGCTTGTCGAGGTCTTCGTAGGAGGCAAACCGCTGCCAAACCTGCTTCACCAAATCCCCATAGGGCATTGGATGCCTGATAACCGCTACTCTGAAACCCATCCTCTTAAGGATCGAAGCCACCTTGCGAGAAGTCTGGCTCTTCCCAGAGCCCGTCCTGACTGCACAAACAGAAACCACCGGAACCCTAGCCTTCAACATCGTAGACGACGGGCCCATCAGCCTGAAATCAGCCCCGCAAGACAGCACCAGGGACGCTCGATGCATAACATACTCGTGGGAAACGTCGCTGTAAGCAAAAACGACTTCCTCTACACCATGCTTCTTAATGAGTTCTGGCAGCTTCTCTTCAGGAAATATTGGAATACCCTTCGGATACTTCGGTCCCGAGAGCTCTGGAGGGTAGCTACGCTTCTCAATTCCAGGGATCTGGGTGGCGGTGAAACCGACAACTTCGTATACATCATGGTTTCTGAAGTAGACGTTGAAGTTGTGAAAGTCTCTGCCGGCTGCTCCCATTATAATAACCCTAGCTTTCTTCATAAAAGAACCCTGCATATATGTAGCCGTCAGATTCTGAAAGTGGTGAAATAGTATCGTTTTATCAATACATATAAACCTTTATAACCCTAGGTTTTCGACTTATACACCCTTATTTTCGCTTGCGGAACACCTGAACGTCGATTATGGTTGTGAAGTATTCGAATCCTGCTTCTGCAAGCTCACATGCCTCTTTCAACGTCTTCGCCGTTCTCACGTGATACTCGTCGCTCTCGAAGCTGACCAATTGCGTGTAGACCAATGTGTTGTTGATGTTCCTGTGTCCAAGCAGCTGCTTGACGTGGAGGATGTCTTTGGTTCTGTTGTATTCTGTCGTAGCTTTCCAATGTCGCAACGTGTGGAAACTGATGTTCAGCAATCTGGGGTTCTGAAGTTTGAATGCTAGCTGTTTTCTCTTGGTGTAGAATGACTGTTCGATGTATGAAATGGTGCCTTGCGCAAACGGCCTTTGTGATTTGTGTGGCAGGCATTTTAGCATGGCAATCAGTTTGCTGGAAACCTTCATGGTTCGGGGGTTGCTGTTCTTTTCAGGATTGTTCACGGTTATTGTGCTTCTTTCTGTATCGATGCATGCATATCTTTCTTTCCACGGGTGGGGTCAAGCAGCTTTTCGTCTCTTGCCGGAGGGATGTGGAAAACCAATATGTAGTGGAAGAACTCTCCCAAGTTCTTTTCCATGCTGTGAGAGATTGGATACCTCGCCATAGGCGTTCACGGCATGAATGCACCCTTCTATATATGAGTATACGCGAGGTTAGTATGCTGTGGGGACATCAAATCCAAACGACCCACCGGACCTGAGAACGGAATGATTCCAAGTTGACTGAAGAAAACTGCAAGTGAAGAGCGTCAGGTTACCCCGTGGTTTATCTTCTCATTGCATGCGTGTTGTTAGACTCTATCTCTGGAAACTATGAAATGCACGTGCGTATTCCCTCTTTTTTCAACACAGGATTCTAATCAATGAAAAACCTTTAAGAAACCTACGGATGGAAATATCACTAAGGGTGGGCACTGCTTCGTGGAGACTAATGTATGCCTTCACTGAAAAAAAAGAATGTTCGAAAGAAGAAAAAGCATGCGGAAAAGATAGGGAAATAACGCAAAGCTCATAGCTTGTGTTTGTGCTGACCTTTTTCCACATCTGCTAGCAGTTACCGAGGTTAGCCTCTTCAGAAAGGGGAAAATAGCAGCCGTGCTGCATGCATGCATGTATGTGGCTGGGGTGAGGTGGCCTCGGCGCAAGTGGAGATTTGTCCTCCTTAACTACTCTCCCCCAAAGATAATGAAGCACAGTAACTATTTTCTTGGAAGAAAGTTGCATGCGTTATCTTGTGCTTGCTTTTTGTGCAATCTTTCTTGCTCTACCTTTTTTGCTTTTTTGAGAAGATACCACGCCAACCAAGTGATTATGAAGATCGGGAGGACGTCTGCGCCTGGAACTAGCTCAAACAAACTGATTATTCCAATCCAGCGGAAAATCAAAAGGCAGGCGACTATTCCAACAATATCCAGCATATCGCCTATAACAGGCATCATCAAGCTTGCAGCCATGTACTCACTGATGTCCAATAGTAGGCATAATATGAGAGAAAACAATTCAACTCCGCTAAAGATGAAATATTCAGGAACAGGTTTGAACTCTCTGTTCAACTCCTACAAACCTCTTTCTTGTGTATCTCTTATGTCGCTCATCCTAATAGGGGCTCTCAGGAATCATAAAAGCACACATGCATTTAGTTTGAGAAAAATGAGGAGTTTGCGGGTGGTATCTCCTTTTTGCGGTGTATAAACCTTTATCGGGGCTCCTTTTGAGCTCATCAGTGTACTAGAGTCTGCGGAAAGCTTGTACCAACGGTCGCGTTTTATCAGTGCATGCATATGCGCTTGAAGTGCGTTGCATATCTGACCCAGGGTAAGTGTGACTCAGGATAAGTATGACCCAGGATAAGTATGCTCGATATTAATCTCACATTCTCAACGTTTTTTTCACAGTATTGTTCAAGCGTAATCTGTGGCTGAGATGGAAATCAAGGTCGTGCTAGTGGGGCTGATCCTGTGCATTCTTGGCTTTGCCATTTTCTTATATGGAACAACCAATATGACCCATGTGACTGCAGTTTCCGATTCGTTTCTCGTAGTGGTAGGCATATTCTTAGGAATCGCAGGATTTCTTGTGTTTGTTGCAGGTGCCTTTTCAAGCGGCTTCACGTTCAACTGAAGTGGGCGATTNTAGTGAAATTCCTAATTCGGCAGCCTATAGACGCAGAAAGATGACTCTAGTTTGCATGTATGCCGGCTTTAGCACGAATACGCTATCTATATCGATTTGCCCAGTTCTAAGCTGTTGCGCATGCTATCCGCACGTGGAGCAAGAGCTGCCAGAGCCCGTGCTTCCACCCACAAATTCGTTATCACTGTAGAGTTTCTCCCAACACTCCGAGCACACCCTGACGTACCCGAACTTCTTGTGGCTAGCACTCAACAAGGATAAATTCTTCCCATTTTTGCCGCAGATATCACACTTCGCCATATTACCTCTACCCCGACCGAAAACGGAGAGAATGCAGTTCTTAAATCTTTCTCTCAAGCTTACGGCTGCAGACACTGCCGCCAAAAGGTTGATCGCGGTTTTGCGATGAGGTTCACAGTGAGGATTGACTCTGGAAAGCGTGTTGGATGCGGTGATTGCACAAGATCATGACCCACGATGTTTTGGAAATCATATACAAGGTGGCTTTTCCGATAGAACCAGAAACTGTAAGGGCTGCAATGACAGTTCAGAGGAATGCAAGGCGAAAGCAGTCAGAATTTTCCATATGCAAAGTTCTAATCGAAACCATGTCCTTTACGTTCCAACTTCGTTATTTCCCTTTGAAAGGATAGCTTTTTTCGCCAGCTCTAATCGGTACTTCCAGCCAATTCTCTGGAGGAATAAAGGGACAAGTGTATTCTTCACTATAAGCGCACCATGGATTATATCCTCTATTGAGATCGAGAATCCATTTTCCTTCGGTGGTGCGGTGTCTCTCCGGTTCTAAATCAAGATACCGACCTGCACCATACGTTTCCTTACCTGAGGTTTTATCTCTGAAAGGAACCCAAAAGCTTCCCTCTTCACGGTCACTCTTATAGGCCTGAAGTACACATTGTTTCCCGTTAACTTCAAACCTAAATTCTCCCCAACGGATGAATTCTCGTTCTCCATCTTTTGAAGTTGCTACTATTATCTTCTTCTTCTCTTTATGTTCGTTAAGGGTCAACTCAAGCCGCAAATCTGGATCTGGAGGAAAATAGCTTAGGCCCTTACCAACAAGACGGCTACGTTCTCCACGACGTATAGGTGACCGAGGATCTAATAAGAAGAACCTGTTTTTCTCCTCACGTTCCCTTTCCAGACAATCTTTCCATTCAGAAACATCCAAAGCAAATGCACCTCTTTCATTCATGATTCTAACTTCCATAAATGTATGAAATTTATCATCTTATCTGCATGGATGCACTACTTCCTCAAAAAGATGACGAATCCGTTGTCAGAGTTGTTAGGATGCTTGAAGGTGCCGAGACTTTGCTTGCGCACCCGATATACTTCGTGCCCAGGCAACAAGGCTCCTCCAAAGCTAACGTACTATTTGCATTACCCATCGTGGGCAAGCTTCCACACACTTCATACACCTTGTGCATTTGTCGTGATCCACAATCGGGGGCTTCGACTCCCTTATGGCTTTTTCGGGGCAAGCATCCACGCAATAATAACATGCGCCACAATTGCCAATCACCGCTATATATGCAGACTTGTCGTATCTATATTTCTGCACCCTGTTTAACTTCAATCTTGTTTCCACTAATGCCTGCAAGGGATCTGCGGATTGTCTCCAATACGAATAGCTGGAGGGAACCTCAGTGTCATTGACTATCATCCTCGTTTTCAGTTTCGACCGTAGCCTTAAGGTAACACAACCATTTAACTTCATACATGCAGACTTGATCCTCACTGGAAATGGTTTGACTGCAATTGAGGGAAGTTCCGTGTTGTCCTATGAATTCAGAAGCCATTTGCCAGTTTCATGCATGCATGCTCTCTCCTCTCCCTCTTCTTTGCTTGAAATAGAGCTTTCTTCCATCGAGTTCTATACGCCTTCCAAGAACCCCTCGTCATGCATATAGGATGACATGAGTTTCTACGAACAACAGAGCTTGTGCATGCATGTCTCTACACCTATCAAGTGACCGGCCGCGACGTTTGGATAAATCATTACTTGCTGTTTGAAAGAGGCGCGTGAAGAAGCGCGGGTCAACTCTCAAGTTATCCCTTATTCGAGACGGTTCAACGCTGAACGCTATGAATAAAGACAGACAAATCCAGGGCGCGCAATCGACGCTTCACTTGCGCAGACGTATCTTCCAAAATATTAAATCTGATGAATAGCTGTCATACGACAAGAGCTGGAAGAATGGTGTCGCAAATCGGAGAAGAGCAACACTCCTCAGAGAAAGGAAGTCGCCCCAAAGGCATGCTAGCGTTCACGATTATATGGATTGGCCAGGTAATCTCCCTGACAGGCACTCAGATGAGTAGCTTCGCCCTCACTGTGTGGGCTTGGCTGATCACAGGGGAAGCCACGGCTTTGGCGTTGGTTGGGTTTTTCACGTTTTCACCAACAGTGTTTATCAGTCCAGTGGCTGGGGCGTTGGTGGATCGTTGGAGTCGAAAATTCGTGATGATGCTTAGCGACTTGGCTGCTGTCATATCCACAGTCGCGGTTTTTGTGTTGTTCTGGACTGGCAACCTGCAGATCTGGCATCTATACCTGACTGGAGCCTTTTCGGGTGCTTTTGGAGCTTTCCAATTTCCTGCATACTCCGCGGCTGTCACAACTATGGTATCCAAGGATCAGTTTGGCCGCGCCAGCGGTATGCTCTCCATGGCTCAATTCGGTTCCAACATCCTTGCACCGGTCTTTGCTGCAATCCTGCTCGGGGCAATCGGGATCGCTGGGATCTTAGCCATCGATATCATCACCTTCTTAGTGGCCATCACTGCATTACTTTTTGTCCACATACCCCGGCCTGCAGTCACCGAAGAGGGGCGCGCGAGCAGAGGAAGCCTCTGGAAAGAATCCGTCTATGGATTTCGCTACATCTACGAACGACCTAGCTTGCTCGGCCTACAACTGCTCTTCTTCGCAGTTAATCTGGTCGTAACCTTTGCCACTACGGTTATGTCACCCATGCTCCTGGCTCGCACGGGAAACAATGCAACAGTTTTGGGAATCGTTCAATCAGCCATAGGAGCTGGCGGAGTTGTGGGCAGCATAATGCTGAGCATCTGGGGCGGTCCCAAGCGCAGGATAAACGGAGTATTCCTGGGGTTAACACTCGCCATGTTCGGCATACTATTGATCGGGCTCGGCCGGAGTCCTGTTGTCTGGGCTTCCGCCGCTTTCTTCACTTTGCTGTTTGTCCCCGTTCTAAACGGTTCTAGTCAAGCCATCTGGCAGGCCAAAGTGGCTCCAGACTTGCAGGGGCGTGTCTTTGCGACTCGTCTTTTGATTTCACAATTAAGCGTGCCTGCCTCTATGCTGCTTGCTGGGCCTCTGGCCGATAACGTATTCGAACCAGCCATGAGATCAGGAGGGAGTCTAGAAGCGCTTTTCGGTCAAATCGTGGGCACAGGACCAGGTGCAGGCATGTCGCTTATGTTTGTAATTGCGGGCACCCTAGGAATTCTGGTTGGCGTGTCGGGATTCGCCTTCCGTGCTGTAAGAAACATCGAAGACATACTGCCAGACCACATTGCTAAACCCCCACTCCCAGCGAAAACAGAAACCTAATCAGCAATGACGCAGTTCGTTACATGTCAGAAGCATCTCGTACATTGCCTCGCTAGTACTGGGCAGATCTGTTGAGGAAATGATGATCGTCAGAGAAATCTACGCAAAAACCATCCTTTCTAAGTCAAAGGTTCTTGACTACACGATCAACCCTTACATTGGATGCGAGCATGGATGCACCTACTGCTATGCTCGGTACATGAAGAGGTTCACTGGTCATAGGGAAGAGTGGGGCCGGTTTGTTGATGCCAAAATAAACGCGGCAAGACTGCTGCAACGAGAGATAAAGAAGAAGCGAGTCGGCAGAATCTGGATAAGTGGAGCATGCGATCCATATCAGCCTCTTGAGAAAAAATGTGAACTTACGAAGGCGTGTCTCAAGATCTTGTCAAAGAACCGCTGGCCCATTACAATCCAAACGAAGTCTCCTTTGGTTTTGCGAGACCTAGAACTGCTGAGAGAATTCGACGACGTGGAAGTCGGAATTACAATTACCACGGCTGATGACAATATACGAAGAATTTTCGAACCAAATGCTTCAGCTATCATTGAAAGAATTGAAACGGTTGAAAAACTGCACTCTGCAGGTCTCAAGACTTTTGCAATGATAGCACCCATGCTTCCCAAGGCCAANGATTTNGCCGCACAACTAGGTGGAAAAGTAGATCACGTGTTAATCGACAAGATGAACTACCATTACGCAGATTGGGTATACAGGCATCACAATCTGGAACATGCAATGGCCAACAACTTCTTCGCCCGAAGAAAAGAAGAACTCGCCAACTCACTCGATCAGAATAGCATCCCATATCAGTTCCTATTTTAGCAGACGCACTAAATGAACCGTAGACCGAGAAACCTGTATGGTTGTATCAAAAGGCAGGCTCTCGGAAGAGTTGTCTTCGCTTCCAGTAAGTCGCAAGCACTTGTACACGAGCGGGTGATTCCTGTCTTCAAAGCATAAAGCAAAATAATGGGCTACGTATATTGTTACATTGCATTCCGGTAAGTGAGAAAATGCCTAGAGACGTTGTTTGCGGCGCTTCATTGGACGAAAAGACGTCCAAGTACAAAATCAGTCATGAGGGGGAAACCTACTATTTCTGTAGCGTCAAATGCAAGAAGAGGTTCAAGAGAAATCGAGCTAAGTTCGCGAAGTAGAATCGAATACTTCATTTCGCTTGAATGTCTTCTTCACTAGGGCCCTTCAGTTGTAGTACAGTGATAAATGTCTCTCTTGTGATGCCTAACTCGTGCATCCCTAGTAGGTTTTGAATTCCAATCCTGCAAGATTGGATGTTTGTGGGAAGAATTGATCAAAANGGAAGCCTACTACTACGAGGATTCTGGGGAGCAGAACACAGACCAAACAATAACNGGAAAAAACGCACTGAGCATACATGCAACCAGACAGAGTGAAATATATATTACTGTTTGTGCAACCTTGAAACCTGCGATTTCCAAGCTGAGAGGACTCTGATGAGCGAAGCCAAAGAAGAAAGCAAAGAAGAAAGCAAAGAAAAACACGGAGAAGATGCGCAGCTCGAAACTCTTTCTGAGGCTCTGGAAGCTGAAA
>JGI2172J19969_10001540_pt1 | contig 10566 bp, 7 predicted proteins | sample DeeMarSWOR230_32_FD_19969 | JGI IMG/M metagenome (IMG submission 19969)
CGTCATCAGCCACGAATGGAACTACGGCTATCGCGGGCAACGGATTGTTGAGCTGCTGAAAGAAAAGGCACCACATACCATCGCCAGCTTCCAGGCTATTCAGGGCGACAATAAGCTGATTAGCGCCGAAGAACTGATGCCTTACCTCGCCAGCCTGCAGTTCGCNGATANCGAGCTGGCTGAAGCTCGCGACTGGCTGCTTGAATGGGACTGTCAATGCAATGCGGACAGCCCGCAAGCTGCACTGTATGCCGAGTTCTGGGCAAAATTGGTGGACAACCTGTATAGCGACCAGCTGGGTGAAGAGGTACAACCGGATGGTGATAGCAGGGAAATGTGGGCTACGTTTTTGCTGATGGAAGAACCTGACAACGCCTGGTGGGACGATATTACCACAGAGGATGTAGTTGAAACCCGCGACGACATTCTGGTTCGCTCATTCCGTGAAGGTTACACCAGCACGCTTGCTGCGCTTGGTGAAAATCGCAATGATTGGAGATGGAGCGAGCTACATACTGCAACCTTCGTCAGTAACCCGCTTGGATTGAGCGGCATTGGCCTGATTGAGAATATCGTCAATCGCGGTCCGTTTGCCACCGGCGGCAGCACAGAGACCGTTAATGCCAATCGGTGGACTGTCAGTTCCGGTGACTTCACCGTGTCCACCTTACCATCCATGCGCATGATCGTTGACCTTGGTGACTTCACACAAAGCGTCACCGTTCATACTACCGGTGAGAGCGGTCATCCTTACAGTCAGCACTATGATGACATGATTGACCTGTGGTGCAACGTGGAATATTATCCTATGCTCTGGACACGGGACCAGGTCGAGTCAGCTACCGTTAACAGGCTCATCTTGAATCCAGGCGACTAAAAGCACGTGTCAAATCATTTAGGCAGGTAACTCAACTCCTTCATAATTTTTGACCATGCTTGTTCAAAGGCCAGCAATAAGAACACTACAGATATTCATCTGAGGAACACCGCCGAGATTATGAGTAGCACCAAGCTTCATGTTCTTTACCTGTCTTGGTCCTGATTTGCCCTGACACTGTTTGTATACCTCGTACATCATTCGCAAACCAGAGGCTCCAATGGGATGTCCAAAGCACTTTAACCCTCCATCAGGCTGTATTGGCTGAGCACCATCCAGGTTAAATCGCCCTGCCTGGACATCATCTCCTGCTTTCCCCCTCAAGCTGAACTGCATGTCCTCCATGGTCACCAGCTCGGTTATGGAGAAGCAATCATGGACTTCGGCCATGTTTACTTCCTCACGGGCATTTTTCACCCCGGCCTCTTTGTAAGCCGCAGCAGCGGCATGGGTTGTCGATTCTATATGCGTGCCATCATANGAGCTGTGCATCAGTTCCATTCCCGAGCTGACCGAAATTTGCAGCGCCTTGATATAGACAGGGTCGGGCCTGAATTTCTTAGCCATATCAGCCCGAGTTACAATGGCTGCTGCTGCACCATCGCTCACTCCGCAGCAATCATACAATCCTAAAGGCCAGGCAATAATAGGAGCGGTCATAACNTGCTCTACAGTAACTTCTCTTCTAAGATGAGCCTTGGGATTCATNGCACCGTTATGATGACTTTTTGAAGACACCATAGCCAGAATTTTCTTACCTTCATCTGGCTTGAGGTTATACCGGGCAAAATAGCGGGTGGCCAGCGTGGCAAACGCACCGGGCGCGGTGAAATTCGGTGTTATCATCCTTGTATCTGTTCCTGCCAATAGGGCAAAGTCAGGGAGACCAGCGTAACCAGTATCCTTTAGCTTCTCCACGCCAAGCGCCAGGGCAATATCGTAAGCTCCGGAAGCGACAGCATAACAAGCAGCTCGTAAAGCTTCAGAACCAGTGGCGCAGAAGTTTTCCACTCGTGTTGCCGGAATGAAGGGCAACTTCAAGGTATTTGACAGAGGTACCGCACTTTTGCCGCACGACTGCTCTTCAATACAAGTCCCAAACCACGCAGCTTGAATATCATTTTTCTCTATCCCGGCATCCTCCAGGCATTCCTTAAATGCATCAACAATCAAATCGCTGCAGGTATCCTTCCATCTCTCTCCGAACCTGGTGCAGCCCATTCCTATGATTGCTACTTTGTCTTTTATTCCTTCTGGCATTTTAACCTCCTTTACATCACCTTCTTGTCATTCCATTAATGGGGCTGCCTTCCAACTATAGCTGGTAACCCCCCGCCCATGCTCAACGTATTTTATGCGGAGAATCATCTCCATAGGCATGCCCACCTTCAATGATTCAGGGTCACAATCTGCAATATCAAACCAAAATCTTCCTCCGCCTTCAAAATCCACTACTCCATACATTGCTGGCGGGTTAACAGAATATGCCAGCAAATCGGAAGTATAGGTAAATAAAGTAGCCTTTCTATCGGCGAAGCAATAATCCTCCATTTCGTCTATCGCTCCACAATCAGGATTTACACACACTCTCTGGATAGGGTACATTGGAGTGTCGCACTTCTTACATCTACTTCCCCAGAGTCCTAAGAAAACTTTACGACCTCTCCATAGCGCTGATAGCTGGGTGGAGGAGGTCTCTTCACCGCGAAATCCCCTGTCCATGGGAATCTCTTCACGCCAGGCAAGATATTTATCATAATTATCGAGCATCTTCTTCCTGGCGAGCCATTTTTTAATTCCTTTGTTATCCTTGGCTTTTTCTATCTGGTCAGTTACCTGAAGGAACAGAGCATCGCTGCCATTTCCATAGCTAGCAACCAGTATCTTATCGCCGGGCTTAGCCTCCTCAAGAGCAGCCACAAGTATTACCAGAGGATAACTGGCGCCAGAATCCCCCATGGTGCGCATCATTACATCCTGGACTTGTGAGGGATCAGCTCCCACTTTCTTGGCTATAGCTGTTGCTGCCCGTTCGAAGTGGCAGGTGATAACTATTCTGGCAAAATCCTTGATATTTAAGTTATATTTTGTCAATAGCCCGGTAATGGACTCAGTCAATTGCCTTTCGTAGCCTTCGTCACGGCGCCACCTATCTTCCCAGGCACGCTCAAACTCATCCGTATCCGCTCTCCACGAGTCACTGAAGTCGTAAGAAACAGAGTAAGAGCCTTCTATGCTGGCAATTACATCGGTGTCTCCGATAAGCACGGAAGCAGCACCATCCCCATATAATTGTTCTTGATATCCGCCAGCCCTCTCCTTCCGCAAATCGGAGCTACATACTAATATATTCTTTGCTGACCCCGCCTTAATGGCATCGCAGGCGGAAAGGATTGCCCCTGTTCCTGCCTTGGTAGAGTCAGTAAAATCAGCAGTCCTGATATTAGGTCGAAGACTGAGAGCAGTGCCAATTATGCCTGCGCCTTCCCTCTGTTTATAGGGCGAAGTGGTGGTAGCGATATATAAACCGTCTATCTTCTCCTTAGCAACGCCCTTCAGGCAATCCCTGGCTGCTGCTACTGCCATGGTTACACTATCCTCATCGTAATTGGCGATAGACCTTTCTCCGGGCAGTATCGCTGCTGGATTAAGCCAGCCCATAGCTTTGTAAGCAGTCATACGCTCCATCCGATGCCAGGGAATGTAACCTCCGTAAGAAGTGATTCCTACCATATTAGCCTCCTTTACGCATTTGTTAGAAAATGATGCCTAAAGTAACCATAAATATCAACCACCTGTCTGAATATCCACACGCTACTTTTGTATCAAGCACAGTGACGCCGACACAATTCATCGCTTTGTTAACCCCACCACCCATGGAAAAGCTTAAATCCCTTTTTCAAAAGCCGTGCTTTGTTCCTCCAAGTGCTAAGAAAGGCAAAATATCAGGATTTCACCCAACGCTTGAAGCAGACTGGAAAACTGCACAGTTCGTCAAATTATGTGGAAATAGTTACAAGCTGTTGACCAAGGTGGAAGGCATCTTGCAGGGCTGTAGGATGCTCTTTAATCTGAGCTTTGCTATCGATTCCTATGATCAACAAGTTGCCGGAATATTTCACGCCGATGGCATCAAAGAAATATTTTACCGTAAGCACCGCGCCATCGAAGAGCCTCTTGCCCCGGGTAGCGCCAACTGAGATGAATAGTCCTCGCCGTATTCGGTCATCCTCCCTCCCTATACCCAGAACGTGTCTTCTCACCCAAAGCGCCTGGCATCTATCCACTATGGCTTTTGCCTGGCTGGTAATACCGTAGAAAAATATCGGCGAAGCAAAAATAATGTGGTCAGCTTCCAGAAGCTTCTCGTAGAGCCACTGCATATCATCCTTAACGGGACAGTGGCCATCTTTGAGACAGGCGTATATTTCTTGACATGGAGCGACTTTAAGTTGTGAAACCACCACCTTTTCTACCTCTGCCCCCCTCCCTTTGGCACCTTCCAATGCCCTGTCAAGGAGAATTTCAGTATTGCTCTGCCTCCTGGGGCTACCCATGATACCTAATACTTTCACGTTGCTCTCCTTACCACAGACAGGAAGATTGCGGCATCTGTCACTCCCTGACTGCTCTCCAGTGCTTATTGTAACACTAAATTGCCCCAAGACCATTCAGAAGTGAGAAATCAGACTGTTTCAAAAGCCTTTTATGAGGTACACAATCCATCGCCTTGTTAACTCCACCACCCCTGGAAAAGCTTAAATCCCTTTTTCAAAAGCCGTGCTTTGTTCTTCCAAACGCTAGGAGAGGCAAAATATCAGGATTTCACTTCAACGCTTGAAGGTGACTAGAAAACTGAACAGTTCGTCAAAATGTGAAGCTGGTAAAAATAGGTGCTCCAGATATTCGCATGGCTTCTGTGTTAATATCTTCACACCTAGTTAGAGAGGAGGTGCTGATTGTTCAGAAAGGTGCATGTATTCAGGGTAAAACCCAAGCAGGAATTAATTAGCGCGATAACCCGTTACTGCGGTGAGCACAATATCTCATCAGGTGTGGTTATCGCTATTATCGGCTCTGTGGAAAGAGCCCGACTCAACTTTCTGGTGAGCTTACCCGGGAAATACGAGAGTGTGGACTATTCCGGCCCACTCGAGATTGTCTGTGCACAAGGGTCAGTGGCTCTGAAGGAAGATAGCCCTATCATCCACATACACATTCAGCTTTCAGGGCAGGGATTCTGCCGAGGAGGTCATCTTGCCGAGGCAACAGTTTTTTCAACAGCTGAGGTTGTCATAGGAGAACTTGGTTACCAACTCCATCGGGAGTCCAACGACTACACTGGCCTCAATGAACTGGTTAGTTGAATCAGCCCTACCAGGGCAAAGTTAACACTCCAGGCGGCAACAGTTATTTCTCAGATTGAGATGAACAAAAAGCCGGATTGTCGAACCAATGGGCTATCCCTGCTGTTCAGCGACGAGTTCTGCCAGCCGGTCCAGCACCGCCTTCAGAGCGTCCAGCTCCTCTCCATAGCTAGCCCAGTCACCCGCCTTAAGGTACTGCTGAGCATCGTTATAATGCTGCTGGGCCTCCTCAATCAGACTGGCTATCTCAGCGGTTACCGGCTCCTCAGGTCCTGGTGGTTCGGGCTCAGGTTCAGTCGGTGGCGCCTCAGTACCGAAGATAGCCGCCAGGCTTTCCTGCAATGTGCGTTCCATAGTTATGTTCTCACCAGCAGCCACAATAACTCGCTTCAGCTCCGGAAGCCCACCTATTTCCGCCTGGAGGAAGACTGGCTCCACGTATAGATTGGACTTGCCCAAGGGAATAAGCAGCAGGTTGCCGCGGATAACTCGAGAGCCACCACGACTCCACAAGGCAAGCTGCTCGGTGATAACCGTATCCTGCTGGATTCGGTTCTCGATCTGGCTGGGACCATACACCAGACGCTCCTTGGGGAAATGGTAGGCAAGCAGCTTGCCGTAATTTTCTCCATCACAGCGGGCAGCAAGCCAGCCAATAGTATTATCCTTGTTCACCGGGGTAAAGGGTAACATGAGCAGGAACTCCTCCTTTTCCTCATCGGGCAGGCGCATGATGACATAGTAGGGCTCTATAAGTTGTCCGCTGCCGGCATATACCTCTGTGGGCACAGCCCACAGGTCCTCCTTGTTGTAGAATACCCGGACATCCTGCATATGGTAGGTTCGGTATACCGAGGCTTGAATACTAAACATGTCCTCAGGATAACGGAGGTGGACTCGCAAAGACTCGGGCATCTGCTCCGCGGGGACAAAGAGGTCGGGGAAGATAGCCTGGTATGTCCGTATTAAAGCGTCCTCTGGCTCAGTGACATAGAAAGTGACACTGCCATCGTAGGCATCAATAACCGCTTTAACACTGTTGCGAATGTAGTTCAGCCCGTCCTTGTGTGGCTCAGAATAGGGATAGCGCTCAGTGGTGGTATAGGCATCCTGTATCCAATATAAGCTTCCATCCAGCACCACCAGATAGGGGTCATTGTCCAGCTTCAAAAATGGCGCCAGGTGATTCACTCTCTCTCCGATGTTTCGATAATACAGGATGCTGCTCTCGGAGCTTAACTCGCCGCTGATAAGGATGTTAAAGTCACCAAATTGCCAGGCGTAGACCAATCGACGGAAAAAACTGCCGATGTTAACCCCGGCCTCGTCTTGGTAGTAGCCGTAGACATTCTCATCACCCATAGGATAATCGAATTCCTCGGTGTTTGTTTTCACAATCACGTAGTTATCCGTCTCTTCTCCAAAGTATATCTGAGGCCGCTCTATATTGAACTCACCAACAGGAGGTATATCCCTTATCATCAATTCAGGCAGTCCCTCCGGGCTAATCTCAGTGACAGGGCTCAGGGCAACACCGTAGCCATGGGTAAACTGTAGCCGGCGGTTGACCCAGGTCTGCGCTTCCCCAGCGAATTTCTCCGCAGATAATTCTCGGGCTGACAGCATGACCTGACGGTAGTCATCATCGATGATATAGCGGTCAACATCGACATCATGGAAGTCATAGTACAGTCGAATCGATTGAATCTGATTATAGGTGTCCTTTAACGGACGGTGGTCCCAGAGCCTGATGTTGTTGATGGTCTCTTCGTTTTCGACTACATCCTGGTAGTCTGGTGACTTTTCGGCGGGAAAGGCTTCCTCCTTGATCTGGCCCAAGCCAAAAGCCTCTCTGGTAGATTGGATATTGTACTCGATGTATGGCCTCTCGCGAGCCAGCTCGCTGGGCTCTACCTGAAATCTCTGTACCACAGCGGGGAAAATTGCTCCAACAATGATAGCAGCTGCTATCCATCCTCCGAGGGCATAGAGGGCCCAGCGAGACTTACGCTTCAACAAGGACACCACAATGATCACGATGCAAATAATTGCTACTGCCATAAGGATCCACAGTGCTGGCAGCTTGGCGTGCATGTCAGCATAGCTGGCTCCGAACACCACCCCCCGAGTGGAGAAGACCAGTTCCCAGATATCAAGCCAGTAACCCCAGGTGAAGAGGCCTAGAATAGCTACACCCAGACCACACCCATGGGCTAATACCGGCCTGGCAAAATCAAATTTAAGCCGCTGCGTCCCATAGCTCACGACATACACCAGGGCACTGCCAATAGAGGTGACTATCAGCGCACCTATAAACCAGCTTTGCACCATATGAAGAAAAGGCAATGTGAAGACATAGAAGCCAATCTCTTTATTGAAAACAGGGTCGGCGATACCAAAAGGCTGTCCGTTGAAGAACTGCAGCACGATTTGCCAGTTACCCTGGGCCGCCAAACCAAACATTATGCTGAGCAGTACCGTTCCCAGGATAACGCCCCACTTGTATATCCGCTGTGGCCGACGAGCTATAGTCCAGGGCCAAAAATGTCTGCCACCAGTAGGTGCCAGGCGTGTCGCCAGCACCAGGCTCCCAAAAAATAAGATACCAAAGAGGATGGCCGCAGAAAAGAAGAGCAGCACCTTGGTTTTCAGAATAGTGGCGAAGACGCTGCCGTAATCCAGGCTGCTAAACCATAGCCACTCGGTATACACCCCCTTTGATATTGCCAGGACAATGAATAGAATTATGACCGCAGCCACGATTATGATTGCCCTGGTGGCGCGTCTGCCCCAGGCAGGCGTCACAGGCTCCCCACCTTTATCTTCAGGAAACCAGCGCTGCCAATCCCTCTCAAATGAACGCAATCTACTTACCTCACCCTTTCCAAACCATGCTTGGGGGTTATACTATCTAACTCCCATCTCATCCAGCTTTCTGAATGGACCTGGAGCCAGTCTAAGTGACACGATAACATACCCATCCATATCAGGCAATGCCGCACCCGGCGAAAAGTATCCCACTTAGTAATGCAACCCTACGCGGCTATCTGGAGGACAATTCATCGTATTGTCTACCCAGAATAGTCAAAACTCACATGATGAGCAGCTCACAACCGTGAAAGCTATACTGTCGGTAGTTGCGCCGCCGTTACTATCAGATACAGTTACTGCGACAGTAACTGTGCCTGACCAGAGAGGTGCGGTAAAAATAACTGTATCGCCCTCTCCAGAGACGCCACCTCCATCAGTTAACCATTCATAGAATAGCTCCTCGCCATCCGGATCCGAAGCTTCGCACTCAATTTCATAATTTTCGCCCTTCCCGATTTTGTATCCCCCGGGTATTTTCTTGAAGTATTTGTGGTCGGCAGTAGCAATCAAGCTCTCAATAATTGGCCGCTTGTTGAACGATACTGTGATAGATAATGATGCTGAGTCTTCGCCTCCAAGCCCATCTGTAACCACCACAGTAATGTTATAATCGCCTATATCTTCAGGAGCAACCCAGGTGACGGTATCTCCTTCGCCTGTGATATTGCCCCCACTGGCTAACCATTCATAGCTTAAGCTATCGTTATCCGGGTCTGAAGCTTCGCAGCTGATCATGCAATTCCCTGAAGGTACAATCCATTCCTCACTGGCACTCAAATCAACGATTTCTGGCGGGTGATTCTCTGTTACAACAGTAATGGTGACCGATTGTGTAGCCGAATTACCATCACCATCAGTCACATTGATCGAGACAACATATTCCCCAACCTCATCGGGAGCAATCCAGGTGATTGTGGCTCCCTCGCCCGAGATGCTCCCCTCGCTAGCATACCACTCATAGTTCAGCTCATCACCCTCGGGGTCTGAAGCAACACACTCAACCTGGCAACTCTCTACAGGAAGAACCAACTCACGCTCAGCCTGCAAGCTGGTAATAACTGGAGGCTGATTAACTGAGCCGCAACCGCTTATGAAGAGGATAGCGACGGCTAAAACGGTTAAGCTGGTTATCCATTTGTTTACCTTAAAGAAAGCTCGTTTTATTCGGGTTCCTCCTTTCTGTTCTTAATAAACCACGGGCGATAATGTAGAACTCCGGTAGGATGAAACAGCAATATAATCCACGCTAAGCTAAAAAACACAATGTCAAAGCATAGAGTCTGCAGCGCTGACATCGTTCTCAGCAATTCCTCCCACTTACCAAAGCAATGGTCATATATTCAAAACTATTGTATACTATGGCTCAGCAATCATCCACTTTTCCATTTGCTGAATCAGCGATTGGGTAAGAAATTTCCCAAGGACAGCAATAGAGACTATTGCTCTGAACTAGATCAGCCAGATAGCAGAAACGGTGTGCGCACCATCTTCGGGGGACAAGCGCTTGTAGCTATGGCGGTGATTTACTATCCTTGCTCGCGTAGGTTATTCGGGACACAATCAGAACCAATTAAGCTGGTGAAGGATGACAGTGATATACTGGATTGAGGAGTGGGATTTGGGTATTATACATTATGCCGGGAATCTGACACTGGCGGGTAGGAGTTGGCGTTTCGGGGAGCGGTGGAGGTATTCCTCGAGTCACGACAGCAATATGTGAGTTGGTAAAGAGAGGTCAGGCTGAGAAATGGAGAACGTAACTGAAATTAAAGAGTGGTATAAAGAAATGCTGGCGCACAGGGTGATCAACTCCCTGGAGAAGAATAACATGACGGGCTTCTATGTCAAAACGGCGGAAGAAGCTAGGGAAAGGGTGCTCAGCCTGATTCCCGTGGGAAGCAAAGTAGGTTATGGAGGCTCGCTATCTTTAGACCAGATTGGGGTCAAAGATGTGCTACGGGCGGGAAATTACCATTTTATTGACCGTCATGAGCCGCAGCTTACCGAAGAACAGAAGTATGACCGTCGGAAGGAAAGCCTGTTGGCTGATGTTTTTCTGATGAGTACTAATGCCGTCACCNTGGATGGCAAACTGGTTAACATTGATGGCATCGGCAATCGGGTGGCAGCCTTGGCCTTTGGTCCCTCTAAAGTAATCGTTGTCGCCGGAATAAATAAGGTTGTTCCCGATACGGAAGCAGCGCGGCAGAGAATCAGGAATTATGTGGCGCCCATTCATGCCAGACGGCTGGGCCTTTCTCTCCCGTGCGGTGAGACGGGTAAATGCGTTGATTGCCGTGACTCCCTGAGGTTCTGTAATGCTGTTGTTACTATCGAGCACCAGACCCAGAAGGACAGAATAACGGTGATTATTGTCGGGGAAGACTTAGGATTATAATTGTCATAACAAGCTTATAAAGATACGCCAGGGCGGGATAACTGAGGTTGTGA
>JGI2172J19969_10001542_pt1 | contig 10562 bp, 8 predicted proteins | sample DeeMarSWOR230_32_FD_19969 | JGI IMG/M metagenome (IMG submission 19969)
GTGGGATCTGCCATAACGAGTTGAATGATTTCGGAGTCTGGATTAAAGCCACAGAAATAGAATATCTGGACGGTCCTTACCCTGCCAAAAACATAGTCTGCCAGAGCTGTCATATGCCGCCAGTTGCCGGCAAGCCGGCGAAAATGGGCCCGGCCAGAGCTGAAAATCATGATCACTGGTTTGGCGGCGGTTTCACCGGTTTTGTTGAAGGAGCTGCAAAGATTACCATAAATTTTGATAGACCTGATTTGAAAACAGGAGAAAAAATTAATTTCAGCATAAAAGTCCATCATTTAGCCCCGGGACACAAATTTCCAACCGGTGCTTCTGAAGAACGGGATGTCTGGCTGCATGTGGGTGTTTATGATAAAGAGGGAAATGAATTAGACCATATAAAAATACCAAGTAATCCTGGCGATCCTAACGATAAATACTTTATTACTACAAATCGTAAAGTCGCCTATCCTACTCACAGCCGGTACAGCGAGCCGATTGAAAGAGATAGTCTGCCCGAAGGAGACAGACTCTACCACAGTGCCTTTATTGATTCGGATGGCAATTTCACCTACGGCCAATGGTATGCCACCAAGGATGTAGAAAACAGGCTGAAACCTCTTGAAGAAAGAATAGAACGCTATCAGTGGACAGTCCCGGATAAACTTGCCGGTCAAACTGTAATCTTAAGAGCTGTTCTTAGCTATAGAAGAATGCCCGATTCTTATGCGAAATACCTTGGCCTACCGACAAGACCGACACTTGAAGTTAGCCGAGATGAGAGAGCTCTGAAAGTATTGAAGTAAAGGCTAAATTGATTTAACTCATTCAATATAATGTAGTTAGAAAAAAGGAATGAGTTGGTTACTGCGATTAAACTGGACCAAGACAAACTAAGCCAAGATTAACGAAAAAAACAAATCTGATCTATTTTGGTGTACTTATGCCAAATTTTTGTCCCAGAGCAGGTGTAATCTTCCCTCCAAAATCAACGAACTATTTTTTAGCCAAGCTCGTCAGTATCACTGCTGTATAAACTGCAGCCAGGCCTACAAGAATGTATACAATACGTGCGATGATCGACATATCGCCAAAAATCCAGGCCACAAGATCAAACTTAAAAATGCCGACTAAGCCCCAATTTAAGCCCCCGACAATGACTAGAATCAGGGCAATCCAATCCACAATGCTCAATTTACCCATTTTAACCTCCTTGGTTTATATTGTAATTTCTGGAATAAATCCAGATTGAATCGAAGCCTTTGGATTAAGAGGAGCTTTCATAATCATTTGAAAGTAACTTCTAGTTTTGATAGGAAAAATATATCCCGCCTTTTCGTTTTTCAACTAATTTTATAGCAGGAAGCGGAAAAAATGTCAAAAAAAATTTCAAATAAGTTTGGTATCTTAATAGTAGCCCGCTGATAATAAACGAGCCGGGGTGGCCGAATTGGCAGACACAAGGCACTTAAAATCCCTCGGAAGCTTGCTTCAGTGCCGGTTCGAGTCCGGCTTTCTAAACTTGTCACGCCAGGTGAACTATTTAATTATCAATGATTTATCTTGAAAGTCAGCAATTTGTATTATTGAGCAAGGCGGTTTAGGCCATACCTACGAGCCAATCGCAGTGCCTCTGTGTATTCACTTCTTTTAAGGCGCCTGGATAATTCTGGATAATCAAAAGCTTTATATTCTGGTCGGTACTGGGCCATTATATTGAGGTATGTATTCTTGGGAAAATTCTCCGCCACGAATTTTATAAACTTATCAGTACTGGCTAGGTTGTTGGGTAGGATTAAATGCCTAATCATCAGTCCTCTCACAGCGATTCCTCTTCCGTTAACTTGTAATATTCCTACCTGGCGGTGCATTTCTTTGAGCGCAATCTTGACATAATATGGATAATTGTAAGTTTGCCCTGAGTATTTAGCGGCATGCTCTGGGTCCATAAATTTACAGTCTGGGAGATAAATATCAATTATCCCATCCAGAAGTTGGAGAGTCTCTGGAGTCTCATAAGGCGCGCAGTTATAGACCAGGGGAATGTTCAAGCCTTTTCTGATGGCTTTCTGGAGGGCGCAGACAATATTAGGTACGTAGTGAGAGGGAGTCACTAAGTTTATGTTATGACAGCCCATATTCTGAAGCGTTATCATCATAATAGCTAATCTTTCGTCAGAAATTTCCACTCCTTCACCCTCGATGCTAATCTCGTAGTTCTGGCAAAAGACGCATCTCATGCCACAATTTGAAAAGAATATTGTTCCCGAACCTTTTTTACCGACTAACGGGCGCTCTTCGCCAAAATGGGGAAAAGCACTGGATACTTTGACTTTGGAAGTGGCTTTGCATTTTCCTGTCTCACCTTTTGTTCTATCAACACGACAATCTCGAGGGCAAAGATGACAGTTTTCGTAGATGGAATACAATTTTTCTATTCTTTGGGAAAGGATGCCTTTTTCTTCGAGTTCTAAATAAGAGGGATATTTTCTTTCCTTTTTTCCGTTTAGATCAGCTATTGTTGAAGATTCTAAGTATTTAGAGGAAAGAAGAAAGGAGGATCCGGCAAAAATCAATGAATCCCTTAGGAAATTGCGCCTTGATATTTTCCCCATTCCTATTCCTCTTATGGATTTTGTATATTATATATATCACACAAGGTGAAAATCCGTCAACGGAACGGAATAAATCGAAACTCATCTATTTTTTTCCTAAAATCCTATAACTTGATAAAACATCAAGGATTTTAGGATTTGCTTTCGTTGGCTAGATAGTTGGAAATGATTTCATTGCCGGCTTCTTTTCCTAATTTGAGCAAAGGCAGTGAAGAAGAGCCAATCGCATTGAATAAGAGGAAAGACAATAGAAGAGCAACAACGAAAATCGCAACTTTTTCTTTGAATTTCATTTTAAGCTCCTTTTTTTAATTTTCATTTTCTTAATATATATAGACGTCTAAAACGGCAAAAAGGTTTACTTTTCCTACATAATTTCTATGATTAGTCGTTTATTGATGATAATATCTGTATTCTCAGAGGGAATGCAATAAGAATGAGGGATGAATAAAGAAAAAAATGCTCTATATAAAAGATTAAAATGAGATGATTTGACTTCGCATCTTTCCTTTACTATAAATTGTAAAGGCGGATCGATAAAGAATATTAAACAAAAAGGCATAAATTTGGAATTTGACACAAAGGGAAGTACGTTTCAATAATTTTAATCTAGAGGGCTATTGTCTGCTTAGTAGAATAAAGGATAAAGCTAAAATTATAAAATGAAAAGCACAAAACCCATGAAATTCAAGAAGGAAATAGCATTCGGCCTTGTCATTATTTTATGGATCATAACAGCTTGGCTACTTTACCCGCTGATAAACCTGGATGCTGTGGATATGGAAAATGCAAAGGAATATCTCTACAGATCAGCTATAGGAATCACCATCATGATCATTTTTTTTGGAAAAACCATACTGGATCTCTTTTTTCCCCAGGTAACTTTCAGAACAATGCCTGTTCTGAATACAATATTTCTCGCAATTTATTCCTTTGCCTTGGCGGGCGGAATTATTTTTATGATAACGAGAATGATAATATTGTACATGAGAAGCAGAAAAAGCGGATTTTTATTTTAAGCATAAAACAGAAAATCATAAAGCCAGAGGGTTGAATATTCAAACATGCATTTTTGAACATAATCCATACGGTGCTTTTCTGTTTTAGTTTTGAATTTGAGTTGGTTAAGCTGGGCCTGATTTTGTATACTTAGCCGTTAATGTTTAAAAAAAGAAGACTCCCTGTAGAAATCCTTATTTATATAACAGGTGGATTTTTAACTTTTTTCTTTGGAGTCATTTTTGTTTTCCTTTCTTACCCTGCTTTGAATATCTCGTCAGTTCTGATCAGGCAAAGGGAAGCTATCGTTGGATTCGGGTTGATAATTCCGACTATCCTGGCTGGCTGGCTCATATCTCTCGTAATAAGGTATCGCGGATGGAAGGCTTTTGTTCCTCCTTTGAGCATAGGTTTTGTTATAGCTTTTCTCATTTCAATCTGTAAAAAATATTTAAGCTGGTTTCCTGAAGACTGGCTCATCTTCACTCCTTGGGGAATAATTCTTGTAATAATATCGGCCTTTGTGGGCGGGGCTCTTTATGTTCGAGGGAGAATTCTGCTCCATTCAGCCATAATCCTTATTGTTTTCTATTTGTTAGCTTTTGGAATGACATTCCTGACAAAGAGTCTCTCGAGTCGAATTCGCTCTTATGATATCAAGATTCCAAGCGGAAATATTATGCTGGGAGCAACACTGACCGTCCCCAAAACTAATTCACTTTCGAAACTGCCGGGAATACTGCTTATTCATGGCTCGGGTAAGCAGGATCGGGATGAGACTTTTGGACTTTTCAACGGAACTTTTAAAGAAATGGCGATGTTTTTATCTGAAAATGGATTTGCTACGATTCGCTACGACAAAAGAGGAGTAGGTCAGAGTGGAGGAGATTTTTTAGCATCTGGACTTTATGATTTTGCTCGTGACGCAGAAAGCGTCTTCAATTATTTAAAATCAAGAGAAGAGGTAGATCCGTCTCAAATTTTTTTAATCGGGCACAGTTATGGAGGAAAGGTGGCGACCATAGTCTCTTCTCGACATCCAGAAGTGGCTGGACTTATTTTATTGGCTTGTGTGGCAAGTCAAGAACCAGATAACTTAATCAGACAGAATAAGTTTATATCTGAAGCTAAGAAAGAATCTGATGAGGAGAGGAAAGCTCGTCTTGAAATGCTCGATTCTTGGGCAGAAAAGGTGAAAAATCGAGATTTACTGAATTATAGTGATTATTTCAGGCCAAATGAATTATCCAAGGAGTTCCAGAAGATGCAACAGGCAAATCCTCTTCCTCCCGTATGGATGTTCCAGGCCATGGAATATAATCAACTTAAGACTCTAGAAAATTTAAAAATGCCAATCCTTGCTGTCTCTGGTGCTTCAGACTGGCTGGTTCCTCCTTCAGAGACAAGATTACTGGAGCAGGCTTTAAAAGAAGCCAATCACCCAGACTTTGAAGTTAAGGTTTTCCCTGAGGTCGATCATCATTTTATTCGAGTCGAATCGCCTGAAAAAAGCTATAAGATGATGAGTTTGTATTCAATCAAGGATCTATTCAGAGAGTATCCTATTTATCCCCCTGTATTGGATAAGATCTTTAATTGGCTCAAGGATAAAACAAAATCAGAAACTTAATAGCTAAGAAATAAATAGCGCCTTGCAAGTTATCATCTGATCTTTGAAGAGTGCATAAATAACATCCTTGATTCCTATTGACTCCCTGGCATTAATAACCTATATAAGATAATAGAAGAGCAAAAGAGTGAAGAGCTCTTTTATTCCATTAACTGGCGAGCCGAAAAAAAGGGAGAGAATGTCTCTATAAAAATAAACATAAGGAGTAAGACTTTTCATGCGTGATGTTCATATCGCTGGAGTCTCTTTGACTCGCTTTGGCAAAGACTTCAGACCCATCGGAGTCATGCTGGCTGACGCCTGCCAGAAGGCTCTTCAGTATTCTGCTGCCTTCACTACTGAATTAGCTCCGGATTGCCTGGTTATCGGCTGTATGGATCCCATAGGATTTGCCAGGCAAACTGGCCTAGATTCTATTATAGGAATTGAGATGAACCTTCCGAGGGGTATAGAAATTCATCATGTGGAGAGAGGGTCAGCTACAGGAGCAGCAGCTGTTGAACTGGGAAAGCGTTTGGCTTCTTCTGGACTCAAAGTCCTGGTTTGTTTCGGTGAAAAGATGAAGGGAAAACTGAAGAACGAAGAGATTCCCTCTCAAATCTCTACGGTTATTGCTGAGGAGGAAAGAGAGCGGGGGCTGGGCGAAATGCCTGCTGTGGCTGCCTTAGCTTCGTATGAATACATGGATGCTTATAAAGTTTCTGAAAAGGAATTCAGAAACATATGTTTTAAGATGAGCGTTCAAAGCCTCAACCATGGAGCTCTGAATGAATATGCCTATTTTAAGAAGTCAGTCACACGAAAGGAATATGATAATCCTGAAATAAACCGCATCATTGCCAAACCTCTGACAAAATATGACTGTAGCGGGTCTTACAACGGGGCAGGGGCAGCTTATCTGGTTCCTTTTCCTACAGATATAAAACTGACAAGTGTAAAATCCGCCTTTGATAATATCAAGATTGCAGAGCGGAGAACCCTGATCTCACTCGAGGCAGCAGTGCTGGCAGGGAGAGAGAGCTTCGAAGAGGCAGGTTTAAATCCCTATGAGATAGACCTCTGTGAACTCCACGATGCTTTTAAACCAGTTCCCTGGATAGCGGCTGAGGATTTAGCTTTAGCCGAGAGAGGAGAAGGGCATAAATTTGTTATCGAGGAGAAAAACAGGATAGGAAAGGGAGTTTATGTAAACCGTTCTGGGGGATTTCTAGCGAGAACCCACCCTTTGGGTGCCTCAGGAGGGGCTCAACTTGTGGAGTTAGTCTGGCAATTGCGCGGACACCACCAGTACAGGAAAATGTTTGGAGAGGAACTTAAGAACTTGAATTATGGGCTCTGGTTTAACATGAGCGGGTTCGGGAATACTTGCATTGTGGGAATTGTTGAGAGAACAAAATCAACTCGAGAACGAGAAGGGCTCAGAGAAGAAAACTTACCCCAGTCCATTCCTGAAGAAACGTTCACCTACGAAAAATTGCCTAGGAAAGATAGAATTATCGCTGCCACTCAATACACCTCTCCAGAGGAAGAAAGAGTCAATGTGGCTATAATTCAGACAAAAGAGGGTGATTTCAGAATTGGCTTAGCTAAAGACCCTGAAGGCTTGAAAAGAGGAAAATACATAAAATGGATCAAACCCGAAGAAGGTGCCTACTTTGTTAGAGAAGGATACATAAAGGGCAAATTATCTAACCTTTTAAAGCTTTTCCGCAGAACAAAGAAAGAAAAAAAATAAAAAAGTTTTTTTATTGACACCTACAAGAGGGGATAACTATAATAGTAAATCTTTCAATCAATCCTTCAAATAATAAGCAGATAAAATATAAAATGGGAGGTTATCCATGAATGATATTGTCATCGCCAGCGCAGTCAGAACCGCTGGAGGTCAATTCGGGGGTGCTTTTAAAAAAGTTTCTGCTGTAGAGTTGGGAGCTCTTGTTATTCAGGAAGCTGTTCAAAGAGCTGGGATTGAACCTAAGCAAGTGGACGAAGTTGTCTTCGGCACTGGCTGGCAGGCTGGACTCGGTCCGAATATAGGGCGTCTGGCAACCGTAAAAGGAGGGTTGCCTCAAGAAGTTCCTGCCTTTACGGTTAACAAGCGCTGCGGTTCTTCTCTGCGGGCTGTTTCTCTTGCTGCCCAGATGATCAAAGCTGAAGACGCGGAAGTGGTTTTGGCAGGCGGAGCTGAGAATACTTCCCAGGTTCCCTATATCGCCGATGGAGCTAGATGGGGGAATCGTATGGGAGATAGCAAATTAGTCGATGTCATGCATAAAGATGGTTTTATGTGTCCTTTGGCCGGGCATTTAATGGGAATGACAGCAGAAACCCTCGTTGAGAAATATAACATCAGCCGTGAAGAACAAGATGCTTTTGCAGCAGAAAGCCAGGAAAAAGCTGTTGCAGCAGTAAAGGAAGGTAAGTTCAAGGAAGAAATCCTTCCCGTTGAGGTGCCTGTAGGAAAAGGAAAAACAGAAATTTTTGATACGGAGGAAATCCCGAGGGAAGGAGTCACAGTAGAAAAACTGGCAAAACTTCCTCCTGTTTTTAAGAAAGATGGAACGGTAACTGCTGGAAACAGTTGTGCTCTCTGTGATGCAGCTTCAGCGGTTTTGGTAATGAAAGAAGAGAAAGCTTCTGAGCTTGGAGTTAAGCCTTTAGCCCGGATTGTCTCTTACGCCCATGCAGGCGTCGATCCAGCGATTATGGGAATGGGACCTGTGCCAGCTGTTTCCAAGGCTTTGAAGAAGGCAGGACTCGAGCTTAAAGACATAGACCTCATCGAGCTCAACGAGGCCTTTGCTGCTCAGGTTTTGGCTGTTGAGCAGGAGCTTAAATGGGATAGTTCTAAGGTCAACATCCATGGGGGAGCTATAGCTCTTGGTCATCCTATTGGAGCCACTGGCACAAAAATATTGACTACATTGATCTATGCTCTAAAAGACAGAGATAAAAGTCTGGGTTTGGCAAATTTATGCATCGGAGGAGGCCAGGGCGTTGCCGTAATAATTGAAAGACTGTCTTAAAAGANTGTNGGGGCTTGATTTATCGAAACTCACATTTTTCTTTGGCAATGAAGGAAAAGGGGACAGGCCACTTTTTTCAGAATGTGGATTGTTTTTTGTAGGGGCTTGATTAATCTTTTGTAGGTGTTTGATTTATCAAACATTTTTTTTAATGTAGGGGCTTGATTCATCAAGCCCACAACTAAGATAAGATGATTGAGATTGTCATTGCGAGCGACCTAAGGGAGCGTGGCAATCTCATAAGAGACAAGAATATTCTGTTTTAATATCATGATATTTTATCTAAAAACGGAGGGATAGCAATGGATATAAAAAAACCATTTGTGGTTGGCGCTGGAATCATGGGTTCTGGTGTAGGACAACTCTGTGCGCAGCAAGGTTATGGAGTAACTGTCGTAGATATTTCTGAGGAGATAGTTGAGAGAGCCAAAGGAAAAGTCAGNGCAGGCTTAAGCAGAAGAGTGGAGAAAGGAAAGATTACCCAAGATGAGATGGAGTCGGTTCTATCTCGAATAAACTGGTCTACAGATTTGGATCTAGCCAAAGAATGTGATTTCGTTGTAGAGGCCGCCTCTGAGAATCTCGGAGTCAAGAAAGACATATTCAAGAAACTGGATTCTATCTGTTTACCCGAGACAATTTTGGCCACAAACACCACAGCCCTTTCAGTGAGCGAAATTGCTTCAGTCACTTCCCGGCCTGACAAGGTTATTGGCATGCACTTTTTCAACCCGGCTGTTATCATGAAATTGGTTGAGATTATCCGTGGCGAGAAAACATCCGAGGAAACCATAGCCACAACAAGAAAGTTTGCAGAAAGTATGGGCAAGATTCCGATCGCTACTTCTAAGGAAGCTCCAGCTGGCATAGTCAGCAGAGTTTTGGGGGGGCTATTGAATGAAGCGGTGGTTGTTTATTCCGAGGGCATAGCTTCTCCGGAGGATATTGATGAAGCCATGAAGCTTGGAGCTGGCCTTCCTATGGGTCCTTTGGCTCTCATTGATATGATTGGTCTGGATATCCATCTGGCGAAAATGGAAACCCTGTATGAAAAGCTTCAGGACGAAAGATACAAGCCGCCAGAAGTAATCAAGAAGATGGTTGCCGAGGGTAAATTGGGGAAAAAATCGGGGGAAGGCTTCTATAAATACTAAGCAATATCCCTCTATTGCGGGATCATAGGTCATTATGAGCCGAGAGACAGGGAATTTCCTCTTTTCTGTTTGAAATGACATGAAATAGGTGAAATAAGGATTGTCTCTTTTTCTGCCTTTTCATCCGTAACAGCAGATGTAGTTAGAATTATTTTGATTGCATCAAGAAAATTATGGGCAAAACCAAATTTTAATAATATTATGTAAACAAAAAGGAGCGAGCTATGGATTTTGATTTAAACGAAGAACAAAAAATGATCCAGGAAACTATCCGCAAATTCGCCAAAGAAGAGATTGCTCCTGTTGCCAGCGAAAACGATAAAAAAGCTCATTTTCCTCGTGATCTTTTTAAAAAATTGGCAGGATTGGGATTTATGGGCACGCCCATTCCTGAAGAATACGGTGGGGCAGGATTTGATTATATAAGTCATGCTATAGTGGCAGAGGAGATAGGAAGGGTAGATTCATCTCTTCGAGGAACCTATTCTGTCCAGGTATCCCTTGTTGAACTTCCCATTTTTAAATTCGGCAATGAAGAACAGAAGAAAAAATATCTCCCTAAGCTAACCAGTGGAGAATGGATTGGCTGTTATGGTCTAACCGAACCTAATTCAGGAAGCGACCCGGCTAGCATGATCTCAACTGCTACGGAAGACGGAGATTATTACGTGCTCAATGGCCAGAAGACATGGATTACAAACGCCGGAATCGCTGATATTGCCATTGTCTATGCCAAAACAGACAAAGAAGCAGGTGCAAGGGGGATCACAGGCTTTCTAGTAGAGAGGGGATGTAAGGGATTTTCGACAAAAGACCTCCATGATAAATTAGGTCTTCGTGCCTCTAATACGGGTGAGATCTTCTTGGAGAATTGTCGTGTTCCCAAAGAAAATGTTTTAGGTGAAGTCAATAAAGGTTTTAAGGTTGCTCTTGGCACGCTTGATTTTGGCCGCTACACTGTGGCAGCGGGTTGCGTCGGTTTAGCTCAGGGTTGCATCGATATCTGTAAAGAATATGCCAAGCAAAGAATTCAATTTGGAAAGCCCATAGCCAGCTTTCAGCTTATTCAGCAGATGATTGCAGACATGGTTGTTGAATGTGAAGCAGGTCGACTTCTTGTCTACCGTGCGGGAGATATGAAAAA
>JGI2172J19969_10001544_pt1 | contig 10551 bp, 11 predicted proteins | sample DeeMarSWOR230_32_FD_19969 | JGI IMG/M metagenome (IMG submission 19969)
ATATTTAGCACAACGGATGAGCTACATCAAAGCCACCCACATTGCAGCCACTATAGGAAAGATATTTGCCATTATTTTTGGCATCGTGGGTTTTGTGATCAATCCAATTCTCATTTTCATCGCATTTTTCGTGTATCTGGGTGCTTCATCTGAAGAACAAAGTGTCATGGTTGGAGAAAGTCTGAAGGGCCTCAGAGTAAAGGATGTAATGAATGCGCAGTGCGTCACCATTCCTGCAGAAACATCCCTATTAGCGCTGGTGGAAAAGATATTCCATGGATCGTGTCGAGGAGTGATCCTGGTAACTGAAGAAGATCAGTACGTGGGGTTAGCCAGCCAGGAAAACATCCTTTCTGCCATTCATGAACACGGGTTAGACATTGAGGTGGGTAAGATAGCAAAAAGAGATCTTCCTACTGTGTCCCCTGAGGACAGGCTGGATGACATTTACAGGAAAATGCAGAGAGATCAGCAACGTGCATACGCAGTAACAGACAGAGAAGAACTGGTGGGGATTATCTCACTGGAAGATCTGGGAAGGGCCTATTCGTTGGTGGCAGCTCTGCGGTCTGAAAAGGAATAGTGTATCCTGTACATAATTCAGTTTCTTTTCTCTGTTCTTATTTTTCCTCTGCTCTCACTAAAATAATATTAGGGGATTCAGAAATATACCATTAATGAGGACTATTGTGCATGTGGATATGGATGCCTTTTATGCGTCCTGCGAAATCAGGGAGAATCCAGCCTTGAAGGGAAAACCAGTCATCATCGGGGGAGATCCTGAAAAGAAACGAGGAGTAGCTACCACCTGCTCGTATGAGGCGAGAGAATACGGCATTCATTCTGCCATGCCCATATCACAGGCGCACACATTGTGCCCTCATGGTGTCTATGTGAGACCAAACTTTTCACTGTACAAAGAGATTTCAGATAATATTATGGACATTTTAAAAGAATTCTGTGATGTCTTTCAAAGGGCCAGCATTGATGAAGCCTATCTAGATGCTACACAACGGGTGTTAGAGTATGAAAACCCTCTTTGTTTCGGAAAAGCTATAAAAAATGCAGTGGTAACCCAGGAAGGAATTAGCTGCTCAGTGGGTATTGCCCCCACTAAATCAGTGGCTAAAATTGCGTCTGATTACAGAAAACCAGGGGGTATAACAGTGGTTTCACCAGAAGAGCTGCTTCCCTTTTTGCGGCCGCTGCCTGTGGAGAAAATAAGTGGAGTGGGAAAGAAAACAAAAGAAATACTGAACAATTATGGTATTACAAAGATTGAACACCTGGAGAAGGCAGATCCTGAAGAGTTGATTGATATTCTGGGAAAAACGGGGGAGTGGCTGTGGTTAATAGCACACGGGAAAGATGAAAGGCCAGTGGGGTATTCAGGTTCTCTCAAATCCATGGGAAAAGAGCATACGTTTTTGAAGGATACCAAGAATGTGCAGGACATCCACAAGAGTATTGAATGGATAGCAGAGAGGCTCACCCAAAAGCTGGACAGGAGAGCCATGGAATTCAAAACAGTAAGTATCAAAGTGAGACTAAAGGGATTTGAAACCTATACCCGGAGTAAAACAGTGCCTTATTATACTCGTTCAAAAAGTACTATCATGTCTGTGGCAAAGCAGTTATTTGAAGAATTTCGAGGGAGGTATGTCCGATTGATTGGTGTTAGATTAAGTAATTTGAGAAAAGGGAGATCTCAACAGGTGGATCTTCAGCAATGGCTGTAAGAAACTAACCCTTTCTGTTGCTGTGCCTTGAGATGAGATTTGTATAATTAGGTTTGCTCTGTTTAGCGTAAACCAAATGATTATAAACATTGTATTGATAATGAGGGACATACAAGAAAATAAGGAGGTATACTATGCTGAGATATTTTAACCTGAACAGTCGCGCGGGCAAAACCGTGGTTAGAGAGTCTAGAATACCTTCAGAAGTGCTTGGGAAACCAATAATGACAGCTGCCGAGTTGGAAGAGATAGTTGCTGGACTCGAAGAAAAACCTGAACCATCTGTTTCTGCTTTAGTGAGCAATGCTTCTGGGCTAGTAATAGATGCTTTCCGGCTGGCCAAAGATGCTTCTGGACTGATAAGAGATGATGTAACAGCAAAAAACTACCAAGATCTGGCTGAAAAGGTAAGAAATCTATCCACACTAACAAAGAAATTTGGAGGTACTGCAAAGGCCAAAGATGCTTCTGGACTGATAAGAGATGCTTCTGGACTGGTAAGTGATGCTTCTGGACTGGTAAGTGATGCTTCTGGACTGGTAAGAGGAACCAGTGGGAAAAAGAAGTTCAAGAAGATCATTGAAAAGTCAGAAAACCTTGAAAGAAAAGCTAGGGATCTTCAAAAAAAGAATAAAAATTCAAAAACGCTTGAAGATGCTTCTGACTTGGTAGAAGATGCCTCCAAATTAGTCAAAGATGCGTCTGGAGTAGTATTCGAGGAAAAAACACTTATCGCCCCAGAAACACATGATATTCCCACAGGTAACCTATCTCCGCTTCGTCAAGTGGTCATGTACTTGGGTATACTTACTGGTGTGATCTTCAGCGCTGCTGTGAATCAGCTCGGAAGTGGAGAGAGTATCAATATGGGAATAACATCTGGCAAACTATTGGCCTCTGCAGTCATGGCACTCATTCTCGTTCCCCAAGTGTATGAGAAATTGAGTCTGAATCCAAAATCACCATTTATTGCTCAGTTTGCAATATTCGTTGAGACTGGTGTCTTCTGGAATGTGGCAGTTAACCTGGTCGATAAGCTCTAGCCCAACGACCGGGAATAAAACCAGATTTATTTCTCTTTTTTTTGTTCTTTAGAATTTTTCAGGAAAGCACATAGATATATCTGTTCAGGCTCTTGTGGACACGCAAAACGAATCGTTCTTTCACAGTAAAGTCCTGTGATTCAAAGTTATAAGGGTGAGGGCAGACAATGCACGCTCTTTTAGTAATCTCTCTTATGCTTTGAAATGCTTCAAAATAAAGGTCATTTCCAGAGGAGACAATACGAGAAGCCCTCCCATACGGTAGATCAGTGACCACAGCGTCCACCTCAGAAAAATACGATTCAATATTACCCGCATCTCCCTGAAAGATCTGGTAATCAGTAATGCCAAAATGCTCCAGGTTTTGTTTTGTACCAGTAACCATTTCTTCAGAAATATCCAACCCCTTCACAGTTAACCCCATTAGCCCTGCTTCTATTAGAATGCCGCCAGTTCCACAAAATGGATCCAACACCTCTTTTTTGCATCGTCCCAGATTCACCAAGGCTCGTGCAATGCGAGGATGTAATGACGATGGGTGAAAGTACGGCCTGTACTGAGGTTTTCTTTCTTCATACATATAAGGGAAATCCATCACAGTTCGTCCTACAAATTCTTTCCCTTTCTGAACAATGCAGTACACTTTTTGTTCTGGAGTTTCCAGATCCACCGGTAGCCCCCCATACTCCTTCTGGAGGTCGTCTGCAATCTTTTTCTCTAACTGCAAACTATTAACATCAGATAAAATCCTTTTCACTCTCACTCTAAAGGTTTTCTTCTCCAGAGAAAAATCCAGATTCAAAACTTGGTGGGTCATGGATAATCGAGATAACTCAGGAAAGAAATCAACCTCATATATAGCTACTTGATGGTCAAAAAACAAGGTCTTCCAGGGCTGTTCATAGGTTTCAAAGAGGGCTCTCACCTCTGCCTCTGCCAGTAATGGGTGTTCCCCTGAAAGATAGAACAAGAGCCTCATAAAACAGCATAGATGTGGTATGATAAAAGGGTTATCCTTGATGATTAACCTGATTTCACTTGTTATTTGTACTACTCCCCGAGAACCATGCATTTTCATTCTTTTCCTTTTTACCTTTTTACAGCAAATTAACGTATTGTTCAGCATCAGGTTGGTTAATTGAATTACCGATAAATTTTTAAATCTAGTGGAGCGCTTTTCGTTCATGGGACAAAAGCTGGAGCTCATCCACGAATACACAGTTGGTGACTTAGGTGTGGATTTTGAGACCACAGAAACTGTTGATACACCTGATTTGCTAATCGATCAGGTCATTGGACAGGAACATGCAGTTGAGTTAATCAAAATTGCAGCCAGGCAGCGGAGAAATGTTCTCTTAATTGGAGATCCTGGAAATGGAAAATCCATGCTTGGCCAGGCCATGGCAGAACTCTTGCCTCGAGAAGAGCTCCAGGATGTGATTTCCTATCCCAACTATGATGACCCCAATACGCCCAGGGTTCGTACTGTACCGGCAGGAGAAGGCCGGGGTATTGTGGATCACGCACGGGAGCAGGCAAAAAAACAGGAAGGATCAAAGAACTTTCTCCTCATATTTATTGGATTGATCGTCATATACATGGTTTTTCGATCCAACTTTGATCCCAATACTGTTCTTCTGGGACTTTTGATCTTCTTACTCACCACGTTTTTGCTACAGTCTGTTCGCACCAAGGGATCAGCTATGGTTCCCAAAGTTCTGGTAGATAACCTGGAGAGGGAGCATGCACCTTTTGTGGATGCTACAGGTGCTCACGCGGGAGCATTGCTGGGGGATGTGAGACACGATCCCTTCCAGAGTGGTGGATTGGGAACACCAGCTCACGAAAGAGTGGAAGCGGGAATGATACACAGAGCCCACAAAGGGATCCTGTTCATTGACGAGATCTCCACCCTCAAGATAAACATGCAGCAAGCCATATTAACTGCCATGCAGGACAGGAAATTTGCCATCACTGGTCAGTCAGAAATGTCTTCTGGGGCCATGGTGCACACCAGCCCTGTACCCTGTGATTTCGTGCTGGCAGCTGCTGGAAATCTAGAAACAGTCAGCCAGATGCATCCTGCGTTGCGTTCCAGAATGCGGGGATACGGCTACGAGATCTATATGAACAATACCATGCCCAATACACCAGAGAACAGGCAAAAGATCGTCCAGTTCGTAGCACAGGAAGTGCATAAAGATGGAAAGATTCCCCATTTTGCCAGGGACGCAGTGCTGGAAATCTTGAAAGAAGCACGAAGGAAATCGGGCAGAAAGGGGCATTTAACCTGCATCTTCAGGGATTTAGGTGGACTGGTGAGATCTGCAGGTGATCTCGCTCTCAAGAAAGGAAAGCCATACGTAGAAGCAGAAGATATAATTGAATCTAAAAAACTGGCCCGAACACTGGAGCACCAGATTGCAGACAAGTTCATTGAACGGAAGAAAGAGTACCAGGTGATGAAAATTTCAGGGTTGCAGATTGGACGGGTGAATGGACTGGCTGTTCTGGGAAAAGAAGCAGAATCAGGGATCTTGACTCCCATTGAAGCGGAGACACCCCCTGCATCAAGTCGATCAGAAGGAAAGGTGATTGCCACCGGAAAACTGGGGAAGATAGCCCGGGAAGCGGTGGCAAATGTGTCTGCACTGATTAAGAAATATGCGGGGAGGGACATGTCCAGGTTCGATGTACACATCCAGTTTTTGCAGACGTATGAAGGGGTGGAAGGAGATTCAGCCAGTGTCACCATTGCCACTGCAGTGGTATCTGCTCTGGAGGAGCTGCCCATACGACAGGATGTGGCCATGACCGGATCCTTGTCTGTGCGAGGGGAAGTCCTGCCCATTGGCGGGGTTAACCCCAAGATAGAAGCAGCCATTGAAGCAGGAATTAAGAAAGTTCTCATACCCTATGCTAACCTGGGAGATGTGATGCTGGACAGAAGTTATGAAGGAAGGATTGAAATCATTCCTGTCAAGACACTTGATGAAGTCATTGACTATGCCATGGTGGGAGAAGGAAAAAACGAGCTGGTGGAACGAGTAAAAAAGTCCATAAACCACATCAAGGAAGGCAATTAAAGTGCTCGTTCTGTATCTAGAGAGATAGTAAAAATTCCAGCACAAATCATATAGAAATCACGAGCACCATTCACTATCAACAATTACCTATTCAATATTCAATCAGCCAGAAGCCAGAAGCCAGAAACAGGTTCCCTGTACAGCAACTGGGTCACTGTTTTTTCCTGACCTGGAGCAGTGTGATCACTAAAAAGGTCAATGTTATCATGATGTACACAAAGATGGCTCCGAACAAAAAGATTAGAGAAACCATAATATTCTTTAACTCTGGACTTATTCTCAGAAAGAGCGGGGAGACAATATACCCGGCAAAGAAAAAGAGTATTAAGTACAGAGAATAGTTCCATTTTTCACCTACTTCGCCTCCTACGATAGCCTTTTTCAACTGGAATGCCTTTATTACATTGATTGCCATCACTACTATAGCTATCCCACTGATAATGTAGTACACAGTAGCTGCATCCATCATATCACCTCCTCAACAATTTCTTCCAATCTCTGTGAGAGCGTTCTTGCCTTTTTCTTGTCCAGAAACAAGTAGGTGAATCGCTCTACTTCTTCTACTGTTTTCAGCAATTCTTCCTTCGATTTCCCTGAAGCATCCAGCATCTCCTCCACTCTTGTCACGTGTTCTCCCAGAATTTCTCTGGCTGCCTCCTTTAGCCTGGTGGTTACTCCAGCTTTTTCACTGGTCCTGTACACGTTTACCACCATTGTCTCTTCTGGAAGGGTAAGAAATTCTTCCAGACATTCAGCATGGTTCACTACCGTATTCTCTCTCCTGCATACACAGTAGGTGGGAAACCCGTTCTCTAAAACCACGTAGCACTCTCCGTGTTCAGTCTGTATGTCCACAATTCCACTGAATTTTTCTGTCTCCAGCGTCAGCAGCAGTTTTCTGGCATCCACATACTGGGTGCTCATATTTTCATAGACAGGGTCGCTGGTTATTATCCTCGATGTTAGTAACAGAATTTCCCTTTTCAGCCTGTACAGTCCTACATCTGCCTTCATTTCCTTTAAATATTGCAGAATTTCAGATTTACTAATCAGAGATGCTGTCTCATTCTTGATTTCTATGCAGTGGAGAATCTTACCGGAATCCAGAAGGATTGCTGTGCAAAAGTCAGGAAATTCAAATTCTATGAACCCTGTTAACGTCTTCTGGTTAGCTTCTTCTAATAAGCCATCGATTTTTAGTACGTCTGATTTCAGATCAGACCACAGCGGATCATTCTTCAACAGGAGCATGTTCACACCATTGCAGGGCTGCTTCTCCATGTAGATGTAGTACACTCATGGATTTGGGTGTATAATGTCTGCATGCTTATAAAGATTGTCTTTCATATTTCGACTTTGGCTGCTAGTGTATCTTTAGTGGCTGCTCACCATAAATTCACCTGAGTGAGTAACCTCTATAACAGTAATACTTATAGGGGGCCCAGAAGGTAATTCATTCTATGACATGGGAAGATGCCCTTTCCATTGACGGCAAGAGAACAGTAGTAAACGTCCACGTGATCCCTAATTCCAAAAAGTACCACATACAGTACGATCACTACAGAAAAGAACTCAAAATCAAAGTGAAAGCCCACCCTGAAAAAGGAAAGGCCAACCTCGATCTCATTAAATTTCTTTCCACCTACTTTGAAGCTCCAGAAATTCTGTCCGGCCATACTAAAAGGTCCAAGAGAATTGCTGTCAACAATACCCACGAGGAGGTAGTGTCCATTCTACAGGAGATCATATTATGAAAGCTGAACAAAGGGAAATGGTTGAGAACCTGATAGAATCATTGAAAAAAGAGCACAATGCTGTCATCCTGGTAGAGGGAATGCGGGATTATCAAGCACTGAAACGCCTTGGAGTCACCTGCCCCATGGAAAAAGTGAGTGGGAAACGGATTTTTGATTTTCTTGTGCCGGAGAGGTTTCAGGGAAAGAACATCATTATCCTTACCGATTTTGATAGACGAGGACATGAACTCTTTGAAAAAATTAAGACAGAATTAGAAGTTCTAGGATTAAATCCCAATTGCTACTACTGGCAGCAGTTAAAAACTCTCTTGAAGGGCAATATGACCAGTATTGAAGAGTTGAGTCACTTCTCTGAAGATGAAACAGAGAATGGGCACCTGTGATTGTCACTTCTGATTACAATTGATAATTGACTACTACTATTAGGTGATCCCCAACAATTCCTTGGCTTTTTCTACTGCATCCCGGGCATCTTCACCATATCTATCTGCTCCTATGGAAGTGGCAAATTCCTGGGTGACTGGCGCTCCCCCCACCATGATCTTTATGCTGTCTCGCAGCCCAGCCTTGTCCAACGCTTCGATTATGTCTTTCATCTCCTGCATGGTAATTGTGAGCAGTGCAGACATGCCTACAATATCTGGATTATTCTTCTTTGTTTCTTCAACAAACCGTTCTGCAGGAACATCCACTCCCAGATCAATAACTGTGAATCCAGCTCCTTCCATGAGCATACATACCAAATTCTTTCCAATGTCGTGGATATCTCCTTTCACTGTGCCCACCATGAATGTGCCGCGGGATTTCACCTTGTGTTTAGACAGCAACGGATTCAAAACTTCCAGGCTAGTGTGCATGGCACGGGCAGAAATTAAGACTTCAGGAACTGAAATCTCCATTTTTCTGAATTTTTCTCCCACCACATCCATTCCTTTGATGAGTCCAGCATTGATAATATCAATAGGTTCTATCTTTTGGTCTAACGCTTGTTCAGTGAGACGCTTCACCAGGGGGGCATTCCCTTCGATCAATGCTTCTGCAATATCTTTGAGGAGGGTCATTGCTTGCTCATATCCTCTTTACTTTATAAGTTTTGTGTAGAGAGCGTGTTTAATCAATAAAATTTTTTGCAGGTGATGCTGCCCAGGTATAGAATTAAGAAGTTCTTCCCTTGACTATTACAAGAAGGAGTTGTTCATCTCCAGTCACCACCTGATCGTGGCTACATACCATTGACTTACAGGAAGGAATTATCCCCTCTTTCTTAGGGAAAGAAATGCCTCTTTTTCCCTTTCAGTCTCCAGCAGCTCGTGATCTGTAATGGTGATATCTATGCCCTTTTCTGAAAAGACATGCTGCAGCTCCTCAATGAAGACTCCTGGCTCGTTCACGTGCTCTCCTTGTACGTGTGTTCGCTGGCATCCACAAGAGGGCGATCCCCCAACAGAGATGAGACCAAAAATGGTGAAGTGGGCATCATTATAAGCAGCAACTGTGTTTGCAGTGTGTTCAGCCAGGGTTCTGCAGTGTCTTCTGTATTCTGGTGTATCATAATCTTCCTTGTTGCAGGGTGCCCTGTGAAATCCATAGATCATTTCCGGACAGGGAAGCTGTATGATACTGATGTCATTCTGCAGTACCTCTTTGATGATATCCCTGGTTATCTTTTTTGTACCTTCAGCCCGGGTCAATGGATCTAGAATACAGTGGCAGACAAGAACAGCGTTTTTCATGGTTGATCTGCTATCACGTATTATCATTCATAGATGGGAGTGAGCCAGTCTTTGTATTTTTCTCGTTTTCCCCTCACAATGGCGAAGAATTCCTCCTGCATTCTTTTGGCAATGGGCATATCTGGGGTTTTTACCTCTCGATGGTCCACTTTTGAAATGGGGGCAAACTGGACACCAGTTCCGCAGAAGAAGGCTTCGTCACACACGTACAATTCAGAACGCTGGACAGGTCTCACTTCGGTGGGAATTCCCAGATCCTGGGCCACGTGGAGTAAGGTTCTTCTGGTAATGCCTTCCAGTATGTCTGCATATACTGGCGTGGTTATCAAAGTCTCATTCCGCACAATGAACAGGTTCATGGCAGATCCTTCTGAAACGTATCCTTGTTCAGTCAGGAATATGGCATCGTTGAATCCCGAGTACACTGCTTCTGCTTTGGCTAAACAGGAGTTCACATATGTGCCGGAGATTTTTCCTCGGGCAGGGATGACCACATCAGGAATCCTTCTCCAGGTGCTGGTGCACACGTGTAATCCACCTCCCATTGGCAGGTACTCTCCAAACCCCAGGGCAAACATGAGGAAGGAGCTGGGTATTTCTGTAATATCCATCCCCACCACTTTGGGCCCAACACTCTTGAAGGCTAATGGCCGGATATAGACATCACATTTGAATTCATTCTTTCTGAGTAGATTCTTGGTAATGTCGATGAGTTCATCTACCGAGTATTTGAGATCAAGAAAGATGATTCTGATGGAATTGTGCAGCCGTTCAAAGTGGTCTTTCACCCTGAAGACGTATAATTGGTTTTGGTCCTCATTCCAGTAACCGCGAATTCCTGCAAAAACAGCAGTTCCATAATGCAGTGCGTGGGTTGAGACTGGTACTTTCGCATCTTCCCATGGGACAAACTCATCTTCGAGAAAGCAGAATGTGGGTAATTTAATCTCCATTCTCTCACCTAGCTTTTTGTTTCATGTATTCCATATAAAGGTGATGGATCACCTGTTCATGTTACGTAGTAATACTGCACGAAATGCCCATGTGGGTTTTTGGGTTCTCGTTTTGCAGAAATTTATTCTGGGGCTGTGGGCACATTCACGTATTGGACAAGAAGTATCTCGTCAGCTATTTGGATTTATCATCTGTTGAAGACAATCCTTTTTGCAGAGTAGCAATAATTCCTTGCTACT
>JGI2172J19969_10001546_pt1 | contig 10549 bp, 7 predicted proteins | sample DeeMarSWOR230_32_FD_19969 | JGI IMG/M metagenome (IMG submission 19969)
GTCCATTTTGTGACCATTTCAAGGCAAAAAATACGAAAAAATATCAAAACATACGAAACAATAGAAAAAGATGAAATTTTGTGTTTTCAATCACTTAGCGCGCAATTGCTTGATATTAAACAACTTAGAAAAACAGGGGGGCACGAATCCCTGCTTCCCAGCCACTCATATAATTTATTTATTATCAATAACTTAAAAGATATTCAAAAGCCCTTGTGACCAAATCCTTCTATTATGCTTGGGATCTCAGCTATAATTAACCTCGTCTAAGACACCCTATCCCGAAGCCCGGGTGTACACTGAAGGCCCGCTCAAATTTTTTCCAACAGAAGTATTCTGCGCAAGGCAGAAATTTGAGTCGAGAAATTTGCTATATCATATCGATTCGAAGCCTAAGAAAAGATTTATATTTAGACTTGACAGGTCAAGCACTTTCGTATAACGTAAATTACGTTATGCTATTGATAATTCCTGCATCTCAAAAAGAAATAGCACAAGGACATATCTCGTCATGAAAAGTCTGACTGTTTTAGAGGAAATTGTCATGCTGGCTATTTATAGACTGAAAGAAGACGCCTACAGTGTCACGATACATATGAAAATATTAGAAATGACAGGAAAAGATTTAATAATTGGAACTCTCTTTAATGTATTGGAACAGTTACATCGTAAAGGTTATGTTCAGAAGAGGAAAGGGAAACCGCTTCAGGAAAAGGCAGGCAAAAGCGTCATGTTTTATAGCGTTTCCGAAAAAGGATTAGAAGCGTTGGAACAAACAAGAAAAATGCATAATCGAATCTGGGCAGATGTGACCGAAGTTTTACATAAAGAAAGTTGATGTTGAATGAGTAGTAAGAGAAAAGATCCACAGAAATTTATAGAACAACTGCTCGAATTCTTTGTGCAAAATAATGATGAATTTGATTATTCTGGCACTTTGCGGGATTTGTATAATCATAAATATGAAAAAGACGGCAAACTTAAAGCTGATCTTTGGATATGGAAACAGATATTATGTTGTATCTTTAAACACATCTTTTCAAATTTAAGCTGGGGAATTCATATGTTTAAAAACTATTTAAAAATCGCCTTGCGAAACATCGTCAAGAACAAAAGTTTTTCCTTTATCAATATCGCAGGTCTTTCGGTAGCCGTCGTTTGCTGGGTTTTCATATTTCTCTACATCTCGGAAGAATCTAGCTATGATAATTTTCATAAGGACGGCGACCGGGTCTACCGCGTCACTATGGAAATTCGGTCCGACACGCGAATCCAGCCCTATACGCCCATAGCCTGGCCAGTTGCACCGGCATTAAAGGAAAATTTTCCTCAAGTCGAAAATGCGGTACGGTTGTATATCTGGGGAGATTGGCTTGTGAGACACGAAGACAAAGCTTATTACGAAACTCGATTCATGTGGGCCGATCCTGAAGTGTTCGAGGTGCTGACGTTCCCTTTTCTGAAAGGCGATCCCCGGACCGCACTCCAGGAGCCAAGCTCCATCGTCATCTCGGAACGGTTGTCACGAAAATACTTCGGGCCCGACGACCCTATCGGAAGGAACATCCAGGTCAACGACCGGGATTATATGATAAAAGGAGTCATTCACAATCCTCCGAAAAACTCCCATTTGAAATATGATCTGATCGCATCACTGAAAACGATAGAGAATCCCGATTGGATGTCGAACTGGTACGGCACGGAATGCTATACATACATAAAACTGGCTCCCGAAACGGATGTGGAAGCTTTCGCAAAACAGATTTCCAATCTCGCCGACAGGTACATCAAAGATTACTTCAGCCGATCCGGTTATTCCTACGCTTATTACATTCAGCCGATCAGAGACATTCACCTCCATTCCAATCTTCAGGGAGAGATCGTCCCGATGGATCCCCCGGGAAATCCCTTACACATATCCATATTTTCCTGGCTGGCGATCTTCATCGTCCTGATAGCATGTATAAATTTCGTAAACCTTAAAACTGCCAGGTCAACCGATAGAGCCAAAGAAATCGGAATGCGCAAAGTGATCGGCGCCCACCGGTCTCAATTGATCAATCAGTTTCTCGTGGAATCCATGTTGATATCCCTCTTTGCAATTTGTGCGGCGCTGCTGATTGTGGTCCTGCTTCTCCCCTACTTCAATGAAATTTCGGGCAAAGAATTCACTGTGAGCCGGATATTCAGCCTTCAAAACTTAGCCATGATGGCCGTATTGGGTTTGCTGGCAGGAACCACTGCAAGCAGCTACCCCGCTTTCATTATGTCGGCATTCAAACCGACAGAGACTATCAAAGGCATCCTCGGAACTGACTCAAAAGGAATCGTGCTCAGGCGGATATTGATAGTCGGGCAGTTCGCCATCTCGGCAATCGTAATAATTGGAACCCTGGTGGTTTATCGTCAGCTCGATTACATGAAAAACCGATATCTTGGTTTTTCCAAAGACCAGAAGCTCATAATTCCGATCAGAGAGAACGACTCGCTCATCAATGAATATGCCGCGATCAAAGACGAATTTACCCGACATCCGTCTGTGTTGGGAGCGGCTTTTTCCTCTCATGTTCCCGGCCGCGGGACCACAAGCTACGGGACCAGAATAATCGGGGACGGTGATCCCAGGAATCAGGGAATCAATCATATCTACATCGATGCCGACTTCCTCCAAGAATACGATATCGAGATGGCCGCTGGACGGATGTATCAGAATGATATGAGGACAGATGTTTCAACCTGGGATGGAAACGGGTCATTGATCATAAACGAGGCCGCAGTGCGCGCGTTCGGATGGCAGACACCGGAAGAAGCCCTCTGCAAGCAAATTTCAACCGGATATGGCAACCGCACATTGGAAATCATCGGAATTGCCAGGGACTTCCACTACAAGGGGCTTCAATCTATCATCGAGCCTTTGATCATGGAATACTTTCCCCATAGATTCAAGTATTTTAGCTTGCGGATCAGCAACAAAAACATCGACGAGGCCATTTCGTTCCTCAAGGAAAAATGGAAAGAACGCTATCCATCGTATCCGCTCGAATATTTTTTTCTGGATGCGGATTTTAACAATCAATACAAATCCGAAGAAAAAACCGGAAGAATCATCGGCATTTTCTCGATCCTCGGGATTATCATTGCCAGTCTGGGACTGCTGGGACTGACCGCTTTCAAGGTAAAACAGCGCACCAAAGAACTCAGCATCCGCAAAGTTCTTGGGGCATCGGTTATGAACATCGAATTTCTGCTTTTGAAGGACTTCGTGAAATGGGTGGCGGCAGCTAATCTGATCGCCTGGCCTTTTGCCTATTATTTGATGAACAAGTGGCTGGATCATTTCGCTTATAGAATCAACCTGAGTTTGATGCCGTTCATCGTGACTCTATCACTTTCGGTTATGGTGGCTCTGGCGACCATCGGATTCCAGACCATCAAAGCCGCCACGACCAATCCGGCCGATTCGCTGCGGTATGAATAAATTCCTCGACTGTTTGTCGTCAAGTGGTTTCGGACTAATCTGCTGACATATTAAGCTACAGTTTTCGTAATTCATACTACACCTAATTGATTCCATTTGACAAGGACTCAAGCATAATCATTTTGTTGATCTTTCTTCTTTCCCGCATCGTTTGCTTTTTTATTTTCATCCTGTTTTTTAAGATCTCTTTGTCCCTGCCAAAATATTTATCACTGGGCGTGACATTGTCTATGGCCTCGTGATAACGATGATTGTTGTAATAGTCGACCCATTCCCGGATCCTTTCTTCAAGCTCTGATGGAGAGTAATAATGATCCAAAAGGATCAGATTTTTCATAGACCGGTGGTATCTCTCGATTTTCCCTTGAGTCATTGGGTGATAAGGCTTGGTCCGGATGTGGTGGATCTCATTAGCTTCGAGATAGCGTTTGAGTTCCTTTGAGACATAAGCTGAGCCATTATCACTGAGAAGCCTGGGACGATGAACCACATGGACATGCTCGACTCCGGTCCATTCAATAGCCATATCCAGAGTCTTTTTCACATCCTCGGCCGTCATGGTCTGACACAGCCTCCAGGCAAGTATATAACGGGAATAATCATCCATAACTGTGGAAAGATAGTACCAGCCCCAGTCAATCACTTTGAGGTAGGAAAAGTCCGTCTGCCAGAGCTGGTTGATCCGAGTCGTGGGGTGCTCAAACTTGTCTTTAGCAGAAATGACCGTATAAACAGGTGATGTCACCAGATCATAGGCTTTGAGGATGCGGTAGACGCTGCTTTCGGAGATAAAATAATCCATTTTATCTGTAATATGACAGGCAAGTTCTCTCGAAGATTTCTCAGGATATTGTCTGGCAACATCCAGAACACGCTGCTTCTCCCATTCCGGGATCTTGTTCCAGATCTGACGATGGCTTTTATAATGGCTTCTCAGACCCTCATAGCCCTGTTCCTGGTACCTTTTATACCACTCATAAAAAGTACTTCGGGAAACGCCTATTTCCAGAAGAGTCTGTTTGACACTGAATGGAGACTCCTCGACCATTCGGATGATTTCCATTTTCTCAGACTGAGTGTATCTCATGTATCGATGGATGCGTATTCCAAACCCTTCAAGGTTTTTTTTAGGACCCGGGTTCTAAGCGACAACTCTGCCACAAGCATTTTTAACTCATTGTTTTCATCCCGGATTTCCTTGACTTCATTGGAAGAGGCTTCCCGGATTGTATCTCCGTTGAGCTGTCGTTTTCCCGCCTCCAAAAAGGCTTTACTCCATTTGTAGTACATGGTGGGATGGATTCTTTCCTTGCGACATAAGTCTGTGATACTTTCCTCCCCACGCAGCCCTTCCAGCACTATCCGGATTTTTTCCTCTGCTGTGAATTTGCGACGGGTTCTTCGTTTGATCTCCCGAACGATGGATTCAGGTGAAGCCTTGGACTTTTTCTCTGTTGTCATGCATTTCTCCTAGCTTAAGATTATTACAGATAATCTGTAGCTTAAGAAATGCCTTCATCTGTCCGAATTTTGCTGACGGGAAACACTATTCAATCTTGATTTTTTTCCCCCCTTTCTCTGTCTTCTTGTGTTCCTTTCTTTTTTCCAGGGATTCGATCTTATGGTCTATCAAAGAGCGCAGGGCGAGAAGAGCTTCTTTTTTGGCTTTGATCATATGGTCGAATGTCTCTTCGGGAAAAATGAAGGAGAAAAGCTCCTCTGGAATGCTGATCCTGATTTCTCGTGTTTTTTCCGAACTCATTTCATCACCTCCATTTTGGGGTCAGACTTCCAAAACTTCAGTAATTTTTTGAGAAAAACTTTTTTTTATCTATGAGCACAAATTACTGAAGTTTTGGAAGCCTGACCCCATTTATATTTCATTGGTGGAAGCTTATCCGCAGTCTATCCTTGTCAAACTTCGCTTCTTTGATCGAATAATTCAAAAGTGTCTGAGGAAGAAGGATATTCCTTTTATAGCTTCCGACCTTTATGAAAAGTTCTTCTCCCTTCTGGTACAGGTTCAGATCTTTCTTTTCCACGAACGGAAGGTAGAGAAACAGGTCGTATCCGCCATCTGTCTTGGCAATGGAGATAGGCTTCTGGGTGAAGAAAACTTTCGCCGGGTCTTTTTTGCCGTAGACTTTCTCCGCCATTGTGTTGAGCAATTCAACGCCCACTATCTCCTGAGAGTAGAGCTCGGCAGAGAGGATGGGAACAGGGGAGAAGCTTTCATTTATCATTTTTTTATAAGTGGCCTGGATGGATTTCCATTTTTTGAAATAGGTATCCTGGACTTCGAAAGGGAGAAGACGGTTGACGATGATCAAATCCACTGCATAGCCAAAAAGGTTGAAAAAGGTGAATGCTCGCTGGGCTTCTTTAATGACCATTTTTTCCGGGTTGACAACGAGACGGATCGAAGTCTTCTTCTGGTCGTCGAGGATCTCTTTCATCTCTGCCAGCTGGGATGTCAGCTTTTTCATCGCTCCAAAGACCTTATCCTGGGGGAAGGGAAATGGAAGGACTCTGTTGGCCACCGGCCGTATGGCCTTGGCCGCTGTTCTCTGCAGGGGAAAGATGTGCTTGAGGTACCAGCTGGTGATTTCAGGGGCGCTGAGAAGTCTCAAGGTGTCAGCGGTCGGGGCACAGTCGATAATGATGACTTCATATTCCTGTGTTTTGCCGTAATTCCGGATCTCCATCAGGCTGAAGAGCTCTTCCATTCCGGGAAAGATGCTCATCTCTTCCGCCTCTATGTCATCGACTCCTTGGGAGGCGAAAAGGGCAGAGAGGTAGCTTTTGATATCTCCCCAGTTTTTTTCGATCTGCTCCAGCGCGTTTATTTCCTGACCGTATAGACGAGGAGCGATTTTTTTTGGTTCGTTGGAAAGCTGGATGTCGAATGAATCTGACAGGCTGTGGGCGGCATCCGTGGAGATGACCAGGGTTTTATAACCTTTCTTCGAGGAGAGGAGGGCTGTGGCTGCGGCCAGGGTGGTTTTGCCAACTCCGCCTTTTCCGGTGAAGAGTATGAGTCGCATAGAAACAGCTTCTTAGAATATTTTTTAGGTTGAGGGCAGCTTTATTTTATCACTCCCCTGGGACAAGTCAACAGTGCTTATTTTGAATCTGATTGTTCAGGCATCCTTTCCATTCTTTTTGTCATTCGTCATTTCTTTTCTACGCAAAACAGAAGGATTTTTCTGGTTTGTATCTTCAGGATTTCAATTTCAGAGAATAAGATGCAAGGGCGCATTGAAAAAAAGTGAGAAATCATCTATATTTTGGAATGTCAAATCACTTTGACCTTCCTCAGATCGTGCCGGGGTGGCGGAATTGGTAGACGCAAGGGACTTAAAATCCCTCGTTGGTTATCCAACGTGCCGGTTCGAGTCCGGCCCTCGGCACTCTGTAAACCCAGTTTTTCCCAACTATTCTTCCGAGTTTTTATTGTTTTCTATTTAATCATCCTTAGCCGGAATTAGGCGGATTTAGTCAAAATTGGTGACAATTTGGTGACAAAGGGGAAGAGGTCTATATTTCAATTTGACACTCCGCTCACAAATCATTAAGCTATTACTAAGCAAGTAGCGGGAATATAATGGGAACAAAATGCCCTAAATGTCAGTTTGAAAATCCTTCTGATTCCAAGTTCTGTAAAGAGTGCGGAACTCAATTAATATCTAAAGAGGAAATCCCTGTCACCGAGACCCTCGAAACACCCACGGAAGAATTAACAACTGGCTCCACCTTTGCCGGAAGATACCAAATTATTGAAGAGTTAGGTAAAGGAGGCATGGGCAAGGTCTACAAAGCTCTTGATACTGATCTAAAAGAGAAAGTTGCCATTAAGCTCATAAAGCCTGAGGTTGCAGTAGATAAAAAGACAATTGAGCGATTCAGGAATGAGCTGAAATTTGCCAGAAAGATTAGACACAAGAATGTATGTCAGATGTATGACTTGAATAGAGAAGAAGGAACACAATACATCACGATGGAATATGTGCATGGAGAAGACCTGAAGAGGTTGATCAGGAAGATGGGGCAGATGAGTGCGGGACAGGTTATTTCAATAGCAATGCAGGTGTGCGAAGGGATGGCAGAAGCTCACCGTTTTGGAGTTGTGCATAGAGATTTAAAGCCACAGAATATCATGGTTGATGAGGAAGGGAATGCTCGGATCATGGACTTTGGGATAGCCCGTTCTGTTAAGGGGAAAGGCATTACAGGGGCTGGAGTAATGGTCGGGACGCCTGAGTATATGTCCCCTGAGCAGGCTGAGGCGAAAGAAATAGACCATCGCTCAGATATCTATTCCCTCGGTGTGATTCTATATGAGATGGTGACAGGGCAGCTTCCGTTTGAAGGTGATACGCCTTTAAGCATAGCCATGAAACATAAAGGTGAGATTCCAAAAGACCCAAAATCGTTGAATCCTCAGATACGAGATGACCTAAATGTCTTAATCCTCAAGTGCTTGGAGAAAGACAAGGATAATAGGTATCAAAGTGCAGAGGAACTGAGGTCTGAGCTTATGAATATCGAGAAAGGCATAACGACAACAGAAAGAACAGTTCCCGCAAAAAAACCTCTTACCTCAAGAGAGATAACCGTAACATTTGGTCTGAAGAAGCTTTTGATTCCTGCTGTAATAGTTGTCACAGTCATAATTATCGGGCTATTCCTTTGGCGTCCTTGGTCACAAAGGAAAGCACCCCTTATCTCAACGGATAAGCCTTCGCTTGCTATCATGTATTTTGAGAATAACACAGGAGATGAAAGTTTAGATCACTGGAGGAAGGCTCTTTCTGAGTTGCTAATAACAGATCTCATGCAATCAAAATATTTCAGAATGGTTAGTGGAGATAAAATTTATGACATTCTCCAACAAATGAATCTGCTGGAAGCTAAAAGTTATTCTTCTAAAGATCTGAGGGAAATCTCTATCAGAGCAGGAGCTACACACGTACTTCGGGGAGGTTTTACAAAAGCTGGTGATACCTTTCGAATAGACATCATACTTAAGGAAGCAGGCAAAGGAGAGTCGATTGGTTCAGAAAGAGTAGAAGGAAAAGGGGAGGGAAGTTTTTATTCTATGATCGACGAGTTGACAAGGCGGATAAAGGCAAACTTTAAGCTTACTGCAGAGGAGATAGCTAGAGACATTGACAAAGAGCTTGATAAAATAACCACCTCATTTCCTGAAGCATATAATTATTACTTAGAGGGGAGAAAGTATCACGTTAGAGGAGATAATCGTAGGGCAATTAAGTTATACGAGAAAGCGGTCGAGATTGACCCTGAATTTGCTTCGGGCTATAGGATCATGGCGTCGGCGAATCTAAACTTAGGAAATAGAACAAAGGCGAAGGAGTACTATCAAAAAGCTATGGAGTTAAGCAATCGTGTCTCAGATAGAGAACGCTATTTCATCCAGGCAGATTATTATCGTCTTTCAGAAACCACTTATGATAAAGCAATTGAGGCATTCAATAAATTATTGGAGCTTTATCCAGATGATTGGATAGGAAATAATAACCTTGGAGTCTTATACCGCAGCATTGAAGAATGGGATAAAGCGTTAGAAAGGTTTAAAACGTCTGTAGAGAAACACAAAGTTGTGGTTTCATGTAGAAGTCTAGCCAATACGTATGAGAAACTGGGGCTTTATGATGAAGCAAAAAAGGTTTTAGAGGAGTATCTTGAAAATGTTTCAGATGATGCTGGAATTCACGTTGAGTTGGGCTACAATTATCTCCTTCAAAGAAAATATGACCTTGCTCTGGAAGAGGCTGAGAAGGCCTTTCTCCTCGATCCTTCTTATCATAGTAATTACTATCTGAAGGGGGATAATTATCATATGAGTGGTGATCTGCCCAAGGCTGAAGAGGAATACCTGAAATCTCTTGAAGCAAGGGAAAAGGACTTAGATCCGATAAGGAGATTAGCTGCTCTCTATCTTACACAAGGGAAGCTCGGGCAATCAAGAGAGCAGGCGGAATCAGAAATAAAACTCGCCCTCGAGCTTGATATAGCAATAGCAGAAGCAAATAGTCATTTTTATATGGGATATTTGTATTGGAAATCGGGATATATTGAAAGTTCTTTGGAGGAGGCTGATAAAGCCATAAATTCTTATATTGAACATGATTTCCATTCAAACTATAGACGTTCCTTAGGACGGAAGGGCATTCTTCTTGTTGAGAAGGGGGCTATAGATGAAGCCCAGAGATTGGCTGCCGAGTTAAATGACTTATTCCAAAAAAGCATGAACAAGAAAGATACAAGATATTATTATCTTTTGATGGGATACATTTCCTTAAAAAGAAAAAATTTTACCGAGGCTATAGATTTATTTCAGAAGGGGAAATCCTTACTGCCCTTTGAAAACGACATCAATGATGAGCATGCCTTTTTTCTCGAACCCTTAGCTCTGGCCTACTATAATGCAGGAAATCTAGAGAAGTCTCGAGCTGAATACGAGAGAATCTCTCTCCTGACCTTAGGAAGGCTGCTCTATGGCGACATCTACGCCAAGAGCTTCTTCATGCTCGGTAAGATACACGAAGAGTTAGGCAATACAACTCAAGCCATAGAGCATTACGAGAAATTCCTCGACCTCTGGAAGGACGCTGATCCTGGTATTGCTGAGGTAGAGGATGCGAAGAAGAGGCTGGCTGGGTTGAAGAGTAATTAAGCCAAGTGAGAGCCGATTCCCCCTAAAGCCCTTGATTTTCTCGGTGGGAAAGGATGGTGAGCTACCTAATTCCTGATTAGAAAGATGAGCTTTATTAGAAAAAGACAAGGGGGGATGCTGCTATCAGTAATGTCAAAAAAGAAATTAAGGCTATACTTGTCTTATTTAGCAGGTTTTTTAGTATTGCTGAATAAGTTAGGTATGAGTCAATAATTGGAGGCAAAAAAATGGATAATCAATTCAACCAAAAGAGGGTCGCGATATTGATTGTGTATGTCGTCGAATGATTCGGACAAACCCTTAAGCGACGATTTTGCATTCTCATATTACTCCTAAGTTAAGCCCTCCAGCAAGTTTTTTATTAAAAATGA
>JGI2172J19969_10001548_pt1 | contig 10538 bp, 9 predicted proteins | sample DeeMarSWOR230_32_FD_19969 | JGI IMG/M metagenome (IMG submission 19969)
TCAACTCAGCTTTCATTATGATGATTCGATTGAGAGAGGAGCAAGGTTACTCAAATTGATGGGGGAACTAACCACCACTGAATAGCTCTATCTGGTTTTCACTGAGATCGCTTTGAAGCTATTGACATTAGTATATATAAATATGTATAAAAGAGAGATAAAATGCCCAGAGCATAACCCTTAAGGACGAGAAATCGGCGATTGAGTGGCTTTGCCCTGCGGGCGAAACCAGGGTATTTNGAATGGGCAAGACTTAATTCCCACAACAAGCTTTCCGTGTTTATGAAATGGGGGTAAAAATGGGAACAATAAATGTAACAATCATAGGTGTTGGTAATTGTGCCTCCTCCTTAGTGCAAGGAGTTCATTACTACAAAGGTGCTAAGGAAGACGAATTTGTCCCTGGTTTAATGCACGTCAACCTGGGGGGCTATCATATAGCTGATATCAACTTCGTGGCTGCCTTTGATATTGATAAAAACAAAGTGGGTAAGGATTTAGCTGAGGCTATTTTCACCAAACCAAATAACACTATTAAATTCTGTGATGTGTCCAAGACGGGCATTCGAGTTGAGCGGGGTATGACCCACGATGGACTGGGCAAGTATCTGTCTCAAATTATTACCAAGGCACCTGGTCCGACCGCCAATATTGTAGATATACTCAAGAAGACCGAAACTGACGTGGTGATTAATTATCTACCGGTGGGGAGTGAAGAGGCAACTAAATGGTATGTAGAGCAGGTGCTATCCGCTGGTTGCGGTTTCATCAATTGTATACCTATTTTTATTGCTCGTGAGCCTTATTGGCAAAACCGATTTGCCGAGCGTGGATTACCCGTCATTGGCGATGATATTAAATCGCAGGTTGGTGCTACTATTACCCATAGGGTATTAACCAGACTTTTCCGCGACCGCGGAGTTAAGTTAGAACGAACCTACCAACTAAATTTCGGTGGCAATACCGATTTCTATAATATGCTGGAGCGCGAGCGCCTGGAATCTAAGAAGATTTCAAAAACCAATGCCGTCACTTCGCAATTAGACTATGCTCTTGATCCTGACAACATTCACGTTGGTCCCAGCGATTATGTGCCCTGGCTAGCCGACCGCAAATTTTGCCACCTGAAGATGGAAGGTCGCACCTTCGGCGATGTGCCTTTGAATTTGGAACTTAAGATAGAGGTATGGGATAGCCCCAATTCAGCTGGAGTGGTCATTGATGCCCTAAGGTGTTGTAAATTAGCCTTGGACCGTGGCTTAAGCGGGACCATAGTAGGGCCTTCAGCTTATTTTATGAAATCTCCACCTATTCAATATTCTGATGAGGAAGCTCGTGTAAGAACCGAGGCATTTATCGCAGGACAAGGGCAAGAATGTCCTGTCTCTCTACCTGAGCTAGAGTCAGCTGAAATTGCGGGATAAACCGCCTTTATGCCAAAAGTACTGATTTCAAGTAGCGCGTCTCAGAAATAAATCCTTATGTGGTTTTAATTACCGGTGCCTACTACGTCTAAGGAAGGTGGCAAATTACTGGGAGTTTCTCTCTCTACTATGTGGGCTAAAGGTAAATTTAGCCACATGGCAAGGTTTGTCGCCAAAGCTAGAGAATTGGGCTTTACCCACATAGAAACAAACACTACAATCTCCCCGAGAATGCTCAGTGAGCTTCTCGAGACCGCAGTTCCTATCTCAAGCATTCACGCTCCCTGTCCAGCGGCATTATCATCCAGAGGAATCCCCATAAGTAACCTTTCATTAAGTTCTCTGGATGATAGAGAACGAGCGGAGGCTGTTAGCTACACCAGGCAAACCATAGACCTTGCAGCAAGTGTGAGGGCCACAGTTGTTGTCCTTCATATGGGTGAAGTGCCGATTAACCTGAGTTTACAGGATAGGCTGCATAGGCTTTACGACAGAGGGTACGCTCAAACCAGGGAATATAGGCAGGCTAAAGAAGAGCTAGTCTACCAGCGCATTGCCCAAGCTCCTCCCTACCTTGATGCAGCGAGGAGAAGTCTTCAAGAGCTTAGTAAATATAGTCGGCAAAAAGGTATAATGCTGGGACTTGAGACCAGATTCCATCATCACGAGATACCCAATATAGACGAGATGGCAGAGCTACTTGACAAGGTGTCAGAAAACCTGGTGGGTTACTGGCATGATGTAGGGCATGCTGAAGTGCAGCAGCAGCTTGGATTTAGCTTGCATGAAGAATGGCTTGCACGGTTTATGGACAAGATGGTCGGCATCCACCTGCATGACATTCTTGGCATTTCCGATCACCATCCTCCGGGAAAAGGAGCTATGAATTGGGAAATGGTAGCCAAATATTTGTCTTCAGGAATAGTGAAGGTTTGTGAAATCGGTGAATGGAATGACGAAGACCAAATGCAAGATGTAGTCAAATTCCTTCAAAAGAAAGGCGTATTAGACTAGCTGGGAAAGCTGCATGAATTTGATAGATATTCGACGGAATTTAGCCTATCGTATTACCGACCCCATAGTCAAAATTTTGAGTAAAAGCAGGATAACGCCCAATACTCTCACATTTATCAACCTGTCTCTGAACATAGCTGCTGCTTATGTTATCGCTACGGGATACCTTCTTCTTGGCGGGGTTTTGGTCCTGGTTTCAGGCTTATTTGACCTCCTTGACGGAGCCTTAGCTCGCTTCACCAAACAAACTACAAAGTTTGGCGCTCTTCTGGATTCAACGGTTGACCGTATTTCTGAAGCTGCGATAATCTGCGGTCTATTGATCTGGTATATACCACAAGAAGGCGCCAGTTTAAAAATCGTACTTATTTTTTTTGTTTTAATTGGTTCCTTCTTAGTGAGCTATATAAGAGCTAGAGCAGAAGGACTCGGTTGGCAATGTCAGGTTGGCTTGTTTACTAGAGCAGAACGGGTTATAGTATTAGCAATAGGTTTACTGATAAATCAAATTTTCATTCATAGTATTTTTGTTGCGCTATGTGTTCTGGCGGTCTTTGTTTTTATCACTGTGATTCAGAGGGTAGTTTACCTATGGAAGCAAGGAAAGATAAAGGGTGACTAGATGGCTGTTATAGCTCTTGTGGGAGGACAGTGGGGTGACGAAGGTAAAGGAAGGATAGTTGATCTTCTGGCTGAGAAAGCAAACATAGTAGCTCGTTTCTCTGGGGGGGATAATGCCGGTCATACTGTAATCAACCCTTATGGCGAGTTCCGGCTACATCTTGTCCCTTCGGGCATTTTTAATCCTCAGGCAACTTGTATTATTGGCAATGGTGTAGCTATTAACCCAGCAGTACTGCTAAAAGAAATAGACAACCTGCGCAATCACGGTGTCGATATAAGTCGACTTCTTATTAGTGATCGAGCTCACCTGATCATGCCTTATCATACCCTCATCGACGAACTCGAAGAAGAAAGACGGAGTAAGGGAGCAATTGGCACCACACTGAGAGGAATTGGTCCTGTCTTTGCCGATAAAGTGGCTCGATTGGGAATTCGTACTGGAGATTTATTAGATAAGAATAGATTCCGCAGCCGCTTGAAGTCAGCGCTGGAACTGAAAAATATTGTCCTGACCAAAGTGTACCAAGCCTCTCCACTATCGGTGGAGGAGATATACCAACAATATTGTCATTATGGGGAGCAGTTAGCTCCTTTCATTCGAGAAACTGGTTCAATAATTCGCGAAGCAGCGACAAAAGGAGATTTTATTCTGTTAGAAGGTGCCCAGGGAGCTTTACTTGACCCTGATTTTGGCACTTACCCCTATGTGACCTCTTCTTCGCCACTGGCAGCGGCAGGCTCTATAGGAGTAGGCTTGGGCCTGAAACAAATCGAGCGTGTTGTCGGTGTGTTCAAAGCATATTGCACTAGAGTCGGGGCTGGACCCATGCCCACCGAACTCAAGGACAAAATCGGTGACCTTATTCGAAAAAAGGCTCATGAGTATGGTGCTACCACAGGAAGGCCACGAAGATGTGGTTGGTTTGATGCTGTGGCAGCTCGCTTCAGCGTGCAAATAAATGGCCTTACTGAAATAGCTCTAACTCATCTCGATATCTATGATGGTTTTTCATCAATTAAGATATGCACCACCTATAAATATAAAAACGAGGCCCTAACTTCTTTCCCCAGCGATGTCACTATATTGGAAAAATGTAAACCTATCTACGAAGAAGTGGATGGTTGGCAAAAACCAATAAGTGGAATCCGAGATTTTGAAAAGCTCCCGATGGGAGCTCATAATTATATATCCCATCTTGAAGACATTCTTTCCTGCCCCATCAGCCTGGTTTCTGTGGGACCAAATAGGAGGCAAATGATATTGGCTAAAGACTTCTTCGACTGATAACCATCAGCCCTTGGGGATAGGTATATCTATTTTATAGTTCTTGAGTGCCGCCTGTAGAAGGTCGGTCGATTTTTCGTCAAGCTCGGTTAATGGCAAACGGGGTTTTCCCACTGAAAACCCTAGGTAATTGAGAGCCCATTTGACAGGTATAGGATTGGAGACGATGAATAATGCATTTACCAGAGGTAATAGATGTAGGTGAATCTTGGCTGCTTCTTGAAGGCTACCGNTNAGGAATTTTTGTATCATATCCCTTATTTGAATTCCCACCAGATGAGAGGCAACGCTAATCACGCCATAACCCCCCAAAGCAAGTATAGGGAAGGCATCACTATCATTACCGCTATAAACCAAGAAATCTTCCTTGGTCCCCTGAATAATCTCAGCTATCTGCCCCAGATTGGTACTGGCTTCCTTTACGCCTACAATATTATCAATCTGGCTCAGTTTAATTACAGTATCGGCAGCAAGGTTGGTAACTGTGCGAGATGGGACGTTATAGAGGATGCAAGGCAAGGTAGTACTCTGGGCGATGGCTTTAAAATGTTCGCACAAGCCTTGCTGGGTTGGCCGATTATAGTAGGGGACTACCAAGAGACAAGCATCAACACCAGTTTCTTCAGCCTCTTTAGTTAATTCTTGGCTTTCTTTTGTATTGTAGCTGCCTGTGCCAGCGATTACCGTTCCACGTTTACCCAACGCTGATTTAGTTTCAGCGAAAAGTCGTAGTTTCTCTTCCCTGTTTAGAGTAGCACACTCGCCGGTGGTGCCCGATACCACTACCCCATCACTACCCGAATCCAATAAAGCTAGTGCCAGTCTCCTAGCTTGTTGATAGTTAACCTCGCCCTGAACATTAAAAGGGGTAACCATGGCTGTTAATAAGCGGCCCAGTTTATTTTTACCCCGAAAATTCAAAGNCCTTTGGCGAACTTCTGGCCTATTCATTCAACCTGGCTAACCTCTCTTCATGGCNTATCCAACCCTTCGCTATCCCCTCTTCAGCAATTTGNACAGCATTTAGTGCTGCCCCTTTACGAAGATTATCAGCNACTATCCACATAACAAGTCCGTTGGGATGCGATATATCTTTTCTGATTCGGCCTACAAATACATGATCTGATCCACTGGCAGCCCAGGGTTGAGGGTAAAAACTAACAGTGGGGTCATCAAGCACCCTGACCCCAGGGGCTTGAGCTAGGATGTTCCTTGCTTCTTCAGAGGTGATGGGTGAACTGAATTCTATGTTAACTGCCTCACTATGCCCAAAGTAAACTGGGACACGGACGCAAGTAGCTGAAATGGCTATGTCTTCAGCATGCAATACCTTCCGCGTTTCTTCTACCATTTTCTGTTCTTCTTTGGTATACCCATTATCCAAAAAGACGTCGATTTCCGGCAGTACATTAAAGGCTATTTGATGAGAATAGACGTGCGGACAAATACGGCGCCCTTCCAAAACTAACTGTGCTTGATTTGTTAACTCTTTCAGAGCAGCACCACCACTACTTGATACTGACTGGTAAGTACTAACTACAATTCGCTTTATGGGATTAATCTTGTGCAAGGGATTAAGCGCTATCACCATTTGGATTGTGGAGCAATTCGGACTGGCGATAATCCCCTTATGCCATTTTATATCCCCAGGATTGACTTCTGGGACTACCAGAGGTACTGTAGGGTTCATTCTGAAAACAGTGCTATTATCAATGACCACTGCTCCAGCTTCTGCAACCAACGGTGCTAATCTTTGACTAATATCGGCACCCGTAGAAAAAAAGGCAATATCAACATTGCGAAACTCCTCTGATTTTGCTTTCCTTACCTCAATCCTTTGATGATTAAAAAGGAGTTTCACACCGGAAAAAAACTCAGGGGCTAGTAATTGGATGGAATCTACGGGGAATTTACGTTGCTCAAGTACCTTGATGATTTCTTGCCCTATAATCTCGGTAGCACCAACAATAGCTATATTGAATCCTTCCATGGCCTTTCCTACAGCTTCAGCAAGGCATCCAACCCGTAAGTTAGCCCCTTGCGTTTTGTCACTTCCTTAATTGCTAGGATAACGCCGGGAAGGAAACACTCACGACTTATAGTATTATGACGCAAGCTTAAAGTTTCACCCACTCCGCTAAATATAACTTCCTGCCCAGCCATAATTCCTGGCAATCTCAAGCTATGGATAGCAATGCCATCCATTTGTCCCCCTCTGGTATTGCTAAGCATTTCACGTGTAACTTCAGGATAAATAAATGGTTTGCCGTGTACTTGCAGCATTTCTTTGGCTGTAGTTATAGCAGTCCCTGAAGGAGCATCAGCCTTTTTATCATGATGCATTTCGATAATTTCGGCGTGGTTGAAAAATTTAGCAACAAATTTTGATAGATGTATTAGAAGTGCTGCCCCTAGAGAAAAATTGGGTGCCACTATTGCTCCTACTTTATTTGCCTCGCACAATTGTTCAATTTCTGCTAAATTCTCTTCAGAAAGGCCAGTAGTGCCTATGACCATGTTGACTTTCTGTTTAATAGCAATCCGAGCAGCTGCTATGGAAACCTCGGCATTAGTGAAATCTACCACCACATCAGCATCGCAGCTCTTTAACAGCGAGTCCAAATCCGAGGAAAGGAGTATCAGTTCGGGAGCTTCAGCTAAAGGAAGATATTGCTGAGTTACCTCCTTTTCCACAGCACCCACTGCCCTTAATCCTGGCTCGCGAACCACAGCTTTAGTTATCTCTTGTCCCATTCTGCCTAAAGCGCCATTAACAACTACTCTTATGGGCTCTGTAACAGAAGTCATTTTTCTCTTTCTCCCTCTACCGGTGAAGTAGTCTATGTCTTATGATTACTACGTCGTTCACCTTTACCATGTGGGTGAATGAATTTCCTCCGAGGATGTCCAGGAGTGGAGGAATCCTTAACCCTGGCACCGGGAAGATGGGAAAGTCTTTCAAATACTGCTTTGCGCGATAAATTTATTCTACCAGAGCCGTCAATTCCGATGACTTTCACCATTATCTCATCACCCACTTTAACCACATCTTCGACCTGGGGTACATGGTAGTTAGCAAGCTCGCTGATATGGACAAGGCCCTCCTTCCCCGGTAAGATTTCTACCATGGCACCGAAACTGAACAACCTTGTCACTTTCCCAGTGTAAATTTCTCCCACCTCCGCTTCCCGGGTTAAATCCTCTATTATTTTGATTGCTTTCTGGGCTGCCTCTTCGTTTGGAGATCCAACGATAACTTTCCCATCATTCTTTATATCTATAGTTGTCTTGGTTTCATCTATAATAGACCTTATAACCCTGCCCCCAGGACCAATGACGCTTCCTATTTTACTCGTATCAATCATCATTTCATACATCCTGGGAGCATAGGGACTAAGTTCAGAGCGACTAGTACTAATAGCTAAACCCATCTTTTCTAGTATTGCCAATCTTGCCTCACGGGCCTGACTTAAGGCTTCAGCTAGGATGCTATACTCTATACCCCGAAGCTTGATATCAAGTTGCAGAGCCGTGAGCCCACGAGCTGTGCCAGCAACTTTGAAATCCATGTCACCATAGGCATCTTCCATACCCACAATGTCAGTTAGGACAACATAGTCCTCATCCTTTCCGGTAACCAAACCCATGGCTATCCCAGCCACGGGCGACTTGATAGGTACGCCAGCATCCATTAGAGAAAGGGCTGAGGCGCAAGCGCTAGCCATAGATGTGCTTCCGTGCGAACTAAGCACCTCTGAAACCAGACGTATGGTATAAGGGAAATCGTCCTCTGACGGCAATACTGGTGCGATAGCCCGTTCCACTAAAGCACCATGCCCAATCTCGCGTCTCCCTGTTGTTCCTATTCGTTTCACTTCACCCGTAGAAAATGGCGGGAAATTATAGTGATGCATAAAGCGTTTAGTTTCCTCCAGACCTAAGCCATCTAATAGCTGCTCCCGACTTGTAGACCCCAAAGTGGTAATAGTCAACACTTGTGTCTCCCCACGGGCAAATAATCCTGAGCCATGGGTACGAGGAAGGATACCAACTTCACAGCTAATGGGACGAATTTCCTTAATTTGACGGCCGTCCAAATGTCGCTTCGTCTGCAGTATTCTTTCCCTCACCGTAGCTCTGAGCTGGATCTCAAAGACAAGATTGATTTCATCTTCGGAAAAAGAATCAACCAATTTGTTCTTTATTTCTTCCTTAAGGACCATCAAAGCCTTCTCTCTTTGCAGTTTATCTGGTTCTTCTAAAACTTGGCTTAATCTCTCACCAAATGTAGAAGCGATTTGAGATGAAAGCTCAGGAACAGGTTCCTTAGATTTGATTTCTACCTTGTCTTTGCCGTAGACTCGCCTTAGCTCTTCCTGAAGCTCAATTATCTCCTGATTTATCTCATGCCCTAGCTTAATTGCCTCTAACAATATTTCTTCGGACACTTCCTTGGCACCTGCTTCCATCATTACAACATTTTCTTTACTGCTAGCAACAATCAAGTCAAGTGAGCTGTCTTCCATTTGAGGGAGGGTGGGATTCACAACTAAAGCATCATCTATGTAACCAATATGTATTGCTGATATAGGACCAAAGAAAGGGATGTCCGATAATGTCAAGGCTGCTGAAGCGCCAATAAGGGCGCACATATCAGGGTCATTTTCTTGGTCAACAGATAATACTGTCGCCACAACTTGAACATCATAATGAAACTCCTTGGGTATAAGAGGGCGTAGGGAACGATCGATGAGCCGACTAGTTATAACTGCTTCCTCTGTAGGGCGTCCTTCTCGCCTAATGAAGCTGCCAGGTATTTTACCCGCGGCATAAAGCCTTTCTTCGTAATCCACTGTTAGAGGCACAAAATCGACTCCTTCTCGAAGCTCGGGGCTTACGCAGGTGGTAACTAAGACAACGGTGTTGCCATACTGAACAGCAACAGCACCGTTGGCTTGCTGAGCGAATTTCCCTACTTGAATGCTAAGTAACCTACCAGCTACCGCACGCTCAAAAACATCAGACATACTATTCCCTCAGACCCAACCTGGTAATAAGAGAATGATATCGCTCGGGTGCCGTCCTGTTTAAATAACCTAAAAAACGCCTCCGCTTCCCTATCACGCCGTGGAGCGAATGTCTAGAGTGCCGATCATGAGGATACAACTTAAGATGCTCCGTTAACCGATTTATCCTCTCGGTAAGCAAAGCCACCTGGACTTCAACGGACCCACTATCACTTTCCTTAAGTCTGAATTGGGTGATGATTTCCTTCTTTTTTTCTCTGTCCATTACTATATACTCTCTGAGTTGGTAATGCCGTATATCATATCACGATAAAAAAATCTTGTATAGAAATTGACCAAAATGGCGAGATGCTTTATAATTGGCTAGTAAAGGCAACTTTTTATGCACGAAAGTTGCGGTGTTTTTGGAGTTTACGCCCCGGGCATCAATGTAGCTCAGACGACTTTCTTTGCCCTCTTTGCTTTACAACATCGTGGTCAAGAAAGTGCTGGCATCGCTGTTACCGATGGCAACGGAATAAAAATATATACACGTATGGGATTAGTCTCCCAGGCATTCACCGAGACTGACCTCGTTTTACTCCAAGGACATATTGGCATTGGTCATAATCGCTACTCCACTACGGGCTCAAACAGACCTATGAATGCCCAGCCCGTTATAGTGAAATCAGAGGGGTCGACCATTGCCTTGGCGCATAATGGCAATATCGTCAACTCCAAACCGCTCCGCGATGAACTCCAGGAGCGCGGCTATGATTTTCATACCAGCACTGATTCTGAAGTCATCGGCAACCTGATTTTGGCCTCCCCCGGACAGAATTGGCAGGAAAAAATCGAACATGCCATGTACCGCCTCCAGGGAGCTTATTCTTTGGTAATCTTAACTAGAGACAAACTGATCGGGGTTCGTGATCCATTTGGTGTTCGTCCTCTTTGTCTCGGAACCATTGACGGCGGATGGAGCATTGCCTCGGAAAGTTGTGCCCTAGACCATATAGGTGCCCAATTCGTAAGGGAAATTAATCCTGGGGAGATTGTAGTCATTGATAGTCAGGGAGTGAAAAGTCTTAAAAAAGAGAACGGTAAAAAGGCATTATGCATCTTTGAATACATTTACTTCGCCCGTCCTGACAGCATCATCCAAGGCAAACTACTCTACCCGAC
>JGI2172J19969_10001549_pt1 | contig 10534 bp, 7 predicted proteins | sample DeeMarSWOR230_32_FD_19969 | JGI IMG/M metagenome (IMG submission 19969)
TAACCNTCCAGGTTTTTCATCCAAAGAAAAAAGGGAATATCCATATCATAGATTGTTGCGCCTTTGTATGTGTCAATAACAGTACTGTTTTTCACAGTTGATTCTACAATGCGCGACAGTACACTCCTGAGTAAACGACGAGTGATGTAACACTCATATTTGCCAACAATATTTGGGTATCCTGTTGCTCTAATATTCCGGACTGGGCATCCTCCTCCACAGGTGTATTTCCCAAAACAACTGCCGCACCCACGTTCTGCTTCTGAACGGAAGTTGAACAGCTTCTTATTCAGGATCTTGTCTTCATCCATCTCATCAATTCCTGAAAGAATACCATATGATGCGAGTTCGTGAGAAGCATCTTGAATCTCAAGGCAGCGTGAAAGNTGGCCATCATAGGTGAGAACNAATCTNCTGTTNGTGTGGGAATCACAGAATATCATTGAAGGTATCAAAAAATTCATGAAAGCAGCATTCATCAATTTTATGTCCAAATCCTCAGCAATTACTAACGCTTTCTCAAACTCCTTTACAAACCGTTCAGCAGGCGGCTTCTTAAGAGAGGTGTCATCCAGGCAATATCCTCTCCCAGCGTAGGTCACAGGTTCAAAATGCACAATTCGAGCACCGAGGCTGTGAAAGTACTCCACATTTTCTGCCATCTTGTCCACATATCTATCGCATACAGTGCACCTGACCTTGAAGGGTATTTTATTTTCTGCCAATACTTTAATAGTATGGGCAACGTATTCTGCAGAAGGGGCATTGTTTTTTCCAGGACGCTGGTGATTCTGAATTTCTGGCAAGCCATCTGATGAAACAGTAAAACAGAAGCCCGCATCAATCAAATAATCGAGGGTGGAAGCTGGCATGACCCCATTTGTGGTGATGCTGAAACTGAATTGCTTTTTCCATTCAGTCTCATGACTTCTCACAAAATCTACAGCAAATTTGATCAACGGCACATTCATGGTAGGTTCGCCGCCGAAGAATGATACTGTACCAATATGACGGGGAGTCAACTCTATACACTGCCTAATTCCTCTTTCTGCAATCTCATTGGACATATAATCTGATGCAGTTCCTCCACTGACAAAACAGTAACGACAGTAGAGGTTGCATGCACTGGTGTTCAAAATAGTTATATCAAAATGGTCAGGGTTAGAAGGTCCCAAGGAGGAGGGCGTGCCAAAGAATTCAAAAATATCGAGCCTTTGCGCCACTTCCTTCGTGATGCTGTCATCTATGACTGCTACTCGACGGCTGTAGGGCGATAAGATGGCCCATTTATCTCCAAAACGAATACAGGGAATACCCTTATAAAGGAATTCGCTTTCCTTCTGGCTAGATAACATAAGATTTCCTCTTTTAAACCTGTATAACCTATCTAGATTACTTTATATCCACGATATTTGACACTCACTATTCTGAGCAAATAAATCTTCAGATTTCTGTGTCATCACTTTCCTACGTGATAATCCCTAATCGTTACAAATCTGCTCAGCAATCATGAATTCCTTCTTTTCGAAAGCTGGGGCCTTCGCTGATTCTATGATAACCCGAATGGGCAGATCAGCAAAATCAACAGGCACCTCAAACTCTGTCCAGCTAGGATCATCTTTAGGAATTGCTTTTCCCTTTTCCCTTTTCTCTTTGAGTGCTTGAGGCGATGGAGTAATTTCCACCATTATTTTTGCTGTTGCATCAGCCATGAGATTTCACCTCCTTTGATTAGATTTCTTGCGGGAGACACACGTTCTCCCTTTACAATGCAGAGTCAAATGCTTTGGTCGCTCCATTTCTGCAGAATCTCATGCACAACATCTGTAACTCAACTATACAGTGACAACATTCTCCCAGGTGAGTTAAGTGAAGTGCATAGATCCTTCTGGAGGCTATCATCCTATAGACCACCTCCTCTATTCTATGATAAGACTTTCCATTAATAAAGTTTTCGTTTTCAGTGTTATGTTGCACAATCAAGTTACATAAAATACCTAATTTACAGCACAAGGAGAATTTCCTTTAAATTGTGCTCTGAATATTCTTTAGATCCTCTCAGCTGCTAATACACGTTCCGAATAGATTACTTGAAAAAACAAATCTTCACTGAATCTTTACTAAAAGCATTGAACCCTGATCAATCAAATCCTCTGAATACCACTTCTACTACATCCTTTTCCTTCCGCTTCACCACCTCTTTGACCATAGATTCTTCAATCAGTGATAGATCATTTGTTCCGTACTGGACGAGATACAACAGTAAATGCTCGCGACACAATATGCCCCACACTCTGTAATCACTGTATTCTTCAGGCAATTGCTTCAGAAAGTCATCCCGTATCTGTTCTGCCTGCTCTTGAGTCACTCCGGTGTGTACAGTGTAATCATATCGAAGCTGAAGGTCTCTATTTGTATCTTCACAAATGTTGCTCACTCCATAGGCGTTTGGATTTTCTTTTACTGGTGAATTTCTGCGGAGCACAAAAACTGCACTCCCTACAGAGTTAATAATTTCTTTGTTGCTGAAGATGAATTCTGTGGTTTTTTGAGCTTCTTCTTCTGTTTCTGTTGGAAATCCAAAAAAAAGAAAAAGATGGTTCCATATTCCGGCCTGAGCGCTGTTTCTACATACGTTTAGTGCAGTCTTTGTGTTGATTCCCTTTTTCATGCAAGATAGGACTCTGTCGCATCCCGATTCTAATCCAAATAGAAGGCACCTGAACCCAGCCTCAGCAATCTCTCTTAACAGGTCCTTTGTGAACTGGGGCTCAAACCGAGCATTTGCTAGAAAATGAAGATCCAATTCTCTTTTTTTAATTTCTTCAGAAAGGGTTTCAAAGGCATGGGGTGACACACCCTCATCTGCAAACGCGAAACAGGAGGTATCATACTTTTCGTGGAGCTTTTTAAGGTCATCTGCTACCTTTGCACTGTTTCTCACTTCATATCTGTCGCTGTAGATATACCCATGATCACAGAATGCACATTTATGCCAGTAGCAGCCTCTTGAGGATAACAATGGTAGAATTGGTTGGGGAGAAAAGTACAAATTGAAGGGCAAGCCATTAAAACATGGTGTAGGCAGTGAATTCATGGATTCTGGAACGCACGATTCAGTCATCTGAACCTCTGATCCATTGTAGTAGATTAGATTTGGCACCTTGTCAAGATTCTTCCCTTCAGAGATACTTTTTATGAGCTCGAAAAGTGGACGTTCTCCTTCATAAATGATAACACTATCAAAGAACATCAAAAATAATTCTTTTTTCTGCAGCAGTGTACCAGCCAATCGGGAAAAAATGCTTCCCCCCACAGTGATATGACCTTCATAAGTGAGAGATTTAATAAGGTATGCCAAGGTTAACCCCGGGATGATCTGTGAAGAGTTGATAATAGAAATTCCAATTAGATCTGGGTTCTCATTGTAAATTTGTGGAAGGAAATTCTCTTCATATATCTCGATAAATGGGTTTCTTTTTCTATCTTGAACAGCTTTTATGATATTTTTGGATGATTGATGAATATTTCCCATTTTAAATGAAGAAAACTTTAGCTCCGTGGGATAATATGCAGTTGAAATTAATTCCAGAGCACGATAAATATCTTGTTTTGCTTTTGAATATTTGAGGAAGTCATAGAAATCTTTAGTCCGGTATACCTGCTTTGCCTCCTCAATTGTTTCCATCAGGTGTGGTGCTTCAGCTCTTGCAGCACGCAGGCTCTTATAATAGTCTTGATGGTGAGTTGAAAGGTTTCTTGATTCCAAATTATCGAGAATACAGCATATTTTCTCATAGATATTTTTCAAGTAATTCTTTGACAGTAGTATATCATAGGTTTCCACGTTCAAATCTCTTTGAACAACATTATATCCTTTAGAGCGTACATATGCGGTCAAGGAAGGCACGCTTAAATACGGCATGGTGGGCGTTGACTGCGGTGGGAAGAGTAATGTAATTTCCATGGGGAATACCTCCTTTGATGCATTTTAAAATGAAAACAGAGTCCTGTAGGTTCTATTCTCATTCATGTAAGATATTTGTGCGCATATATATAGGTTGGGTCTGTCATACGGTTTTGGTTTTTTTTCCAATAATGTTATGGTGTTCAACTGTATTTCTTTGGAGAATATTTACTGGTATACGTAGGTAGATTGCTTGTTCTCACCATCATCCTCATAGCTTGGTGAAATCTGATATACCTCGATTTTTTTTATTGGTAAGTGCATCCTGTTCCTGGTGCTGGCTGCCAATATAAATGCCAGACAGCCGGTACATGCACTTATCTGCTTCTATATAAAAATAAGGATAAAATCTAATGGATCCATAAAAAAAGGTTTTCTAAATGGCTCACCCACCCAAACCTTTTTAAAGAACTAAACATTTTAGTGAGTAGAGGTGATCATGTTGGAAATAGAAGTGCTATATGAACCGGTACCTTCTGCAGAGGAGGGGAATCTGGAAGAGTGTGCTGCAGTTTGCGTAATATGAANAATGTAGAGGCAAATTGAGCAAGCGAAACCCTAGCATCAATCTCAAGGGTAGTAGTTGCTTTTAATAAGCTTTCTACAGTATTCTAAGGTGTTAGGAAAATGAAATTATCGAGATATAATCTCTTCTTTTCTGATCATGAAGGAGATTGTCTAATTTATAACGGATTACACAACACTTTAGTTCGGGTGGATGAGGAAGTTAAGAACTTCTTAAAAGAAATTAAACTAGGAAAAGAATGTAGTCCTCCTAAAAAAGTACTTAAGACCCTTGAGAAAAAGGGTATTATAGTCCCTGGCAAAATAAATGAAAAAAAAATTTTCAAGGTTTTTCATGCTCAAGAGAAATACAATCCTAGTAAAATATTTTTTTCCATAATACCTTCATTTAAGTGTAACGTCGACTGTGAATATTGCTATCAAAAAAGTCTGAGAGAAAGTAAGAATGAATCTATTACTCCAATGAATGGTGGGACTATTAACAAAACTATGGATTTCATTAAAAATATGGCCATTGATACAGATTGCGACGAAATTATAATTTTGTGGTATGGTGGTGAACCTTTACTTAATACCAAGATAATTATAAAAATATTAGATGGATTGAGTCTGTGGTTAGAGGAATCAGGTATAAAGCTTAAGAATCATATCTGGACAAATGGAACTCTCCTCACTGAAAAGATTCTCAATAAGTTGCTCAAATATGATATAGTGTTTCAACTAACTCTGAGTGGTCCCCAAGAGATCCATGACAGTAAGATGCATTGGGGTGAAAAGAGTACCTTCCAACGTATTATCAAGGCGCTAAAATTACTCCAAAGTAAAGGTGCCAAGTTTTTGATAAGAGTAAATGTAGACAAGGATAACTTCTGCTACATGGAGAAGCTACTCGAGGATCTTAAAGAAAGGGTAGGGATAGGGCTAAATATAAGTTTTTATTCAATACTACCCTGTGTGGAGCCCTTTTTTGAATCCTGTACGTACGACCAAAGCTGTTTATCAGTAGAAGAAAAGGGCAAAATACCTAAATTATGGAAATTGGCATCAAAAAAGGGATTTAGTGTGGTGTTTCCTCCTCTATCGCGACGTGTAGGCTGCATTCATGGCAGGGCCTATTCGTTCGTGATAGATCCTCTCGGTGATCTGTATAAGTGCATTACCGAAGTTAGTTACGAAAAGCGGAAAAGTTATAAGATAGGAACAATTGGTAATAATGGAAGGCTTAAGGTAACTGATAATGAAAACTTCTATGATTGGATGAACAGTGATCCGCTACAGATCTCCCCCTGCAAAGATTGTCCATTTCTCCCCGTATGTGGAGGACTATGCTTCGTTGTTCAAAGGGATTATTCTAAAATTTCTCCCGGCTATTCCTGCCCTAATAAAACGATTGTGTACTCTCAGGTAAAATTTCAAATTTCACAGCGGTTTCCTCAATATTTTCAAGGCTCAACGCCCTAATGAAAAAGAAGAAAGGAAGGTTATTTTGAGTTTATACTTAAAAACATGGCCACCCAATTAATGGAAGTAAAGTATTCTTTTTTCTCCACATTAAAATTTGTTTCTTCAAGTACGCTGAGAAGATCAAAGCATCCGTCATATGGGATGGTCCCCACAGGAAAATCTTCCAGATAAATATGATCTAATTCCCTTTGGATCGGTCTTAATAAATACTGGAGTAATTCAACTTCCTTGATCGGGGATTTCACTACATCTATTATACCCATTATCCCTCCTTTTTTAGACACTCTGCTAGCTTCTTGTATTGCTTTCACTGGATCCTCTAAAACACAGATACCATACATACTAACTACTTTGTCAAAATAATTATCAGAAAAACTCATTTCGTGGGCATCCATCTTTTTTACTCTTATATTATCTTTACCCAGTTCTTCAATACGTTTTTTTCCGATATCCAGCATGGATTCAGTTATATCAATACCTGTGACCTTACAGGTTTCGGGATAGTGCTCAAAGTTTAATCCAGTACCCACTCCTATTTCTAATACTCTTTCTCCAGGCTGAATATCTAAGGCAGCGATAAGCTCTTCTCTTCCAAATGGCCAGTACTTATTGCATGTTTGGTCATATTTTTCTGCTCCTTTTTCGTATCCCTCTCTTACGCTACGTTGACTTAAATAATTCCTTTTCCTCATAAGATTGTCGAGCGAATACACTTCCGGCTTTTGTATAATCTTCTTAATTCTTTCTTCGTATCTCTGATACCCCTTATGCAAAGGAAATTTCGGAGCGTGGGGGGTAGCAAGGTCCAATTCTTGGAAAAATTCTTTTATTTTTTCAGCACCCTCAGAAGAAGAATCTAAGGATAGTAAATGGAACAAATCACTTGCAAAAACTGGATTATTCCTTAGATATCCAATGTGCCTATTTAGTTTCTCTTTCTCTTCAAATATCATAAATATTCACCTACTCTTCTTTTGGATATATATGGTTTGAATATATAAATCTTTGGGTATAGAGGTATAGAGGGATGGGTTGCATTGAGCATCTGAAGATTATTTTTCAGCTGTAAAAAGAATTCAGGGGATATAAAGCCACCAGCAGAGAAGGCATGATCCAAAAAAACGCTAAGAAGTTTCTGTTCTATAATATAATTTGTACATAGAGAGCAAAATTGATAAAAATAATCAATTTTCAGGAATATATCTACACTTTTTGTGCTCTTGTTGTGCTTTACTACCTGATTTATGATCCATTTGATTTTTTTGTTTGTCAGTTTGACCATGACTTTATCTAGCGAAGTTTGATGGCGAAATAATTGTCGGACTCTACACAGCAATAGTATGAAAAAACTTATAAAGGACTATCTCGTAAAATGGTACGATAAAAATGAAAGCATCAAAATATAATTTTTCTCTTCCTGCAGTGGATGACAAATGGTTGATATTTAATGCCTTATCACACTCTACATTAATGGTGGACAAAGAAGCAAAAGCCCTACTTGAAAATGAAGAGCTTGATAATCTGGACTCCAAAACTCTTCAATTGCTGGAGAGGAACGGAATCATAGTTGATAGCGAATTTGACGAAAGAAAGAAATTTAAGTACCTATATGAAAAGGAAAAGTTTGAAAAAAGACCTCTAGGATTTTCTCTTACCCTTACCTACAAGTGCAACCTTTCCTGTTCCTACTGTTACCAGGGAAGAGGGGAACTCAGAACCGATAGTATGAATGAGGAAACCATGAATTCAGCCATAAAATTCATTAAAAAAACTGTTGAACAACGGAATGCAGACGAAATTCTCCTTCACTTTTATGGAGGTGAGCCCCTGCTAGAGGTCAAAAAAATATTCAAATTTCTTAAAGAGCTCAGACCATACATCGGTACCGCCATGATTGATTCAAATGGAGTTCTTTTCACGAAAGAAATCGCATCACGGTTGGGAATATATCCTACTCTATTTGAAACTACCCTAGCAGGCCCTAAGGATTTGCACAACGAAAGGAGGCCCAGCAAGAGTGGTGAAGGTACTTATGAAAAAATTATTAATGGGATTCAGAATGCTTTATCCGAGAGCATGAAGGTACATCTCAGAATAGATATTGACGAAGAGATTTACAACCGTGTTGATGAGCTGCTAGATGATCTATCTGAAAGGGGGATTCAAAAGAAGCAGATGGTGGTGAGTTTTAACCGGATTGAACCGATGTTAAAAGGAAGCGACTATCCTACTTCCCTACTAACTGAAAAACCTGTTAACTTTCTCTATGAACTGGCCATTGAGAAGGGGTTTCCAGTACAGCTAGGGGGATATCCTGGATGCTTGGCCTGTTATCAGCAATCAACCAATTGGTTTTCTATTGACCCTGGAGGTTTTTTTTACCCTTGCGAAGGTTTCTTTGGATTTGAAGATCAGAAGACGGGTAAAATTGGTAAGAATGGAGATATATTAGAACATTACCCCCCTTATTACGATTGGCATTTAAGAGATCCTCTTTCTATTGAAGAATGTAGAGATTGTAAAATATTACCCTTATGCGGAGGGGGTTGTCCTTTTAAGGCTTATTTGAAGTATGGTAATTATAACGGACCGGATTGTCCTTGGTACGCACAAACACCAAAGAGTTACATAGCTCAATATCTAATATCTAAAGACTATGACAAATTTAACAACCTCATTGATCGCTCTAAATTGGAATAAAGAACATCTAATAACCTTCAGAAGTTATCCGCCTGATTAGGCAAATAACAACTGGAATCAGGCAGAAAAGTAATAAAGCTCCAATAATCGCGGGAAAAGAGGGAGATTTGTCGTAGAATATTCCACCTAAGAATGCCCCTACTGATCCTCCAATGCAGAAAGAGAGTGTGAAAATGCTGTACATGCTTCCAAGAAATCCTTTTTCTCTAAAGTATACTCCAATTAAACCTTGACATAGATAGTCCAATACGCTAATACCACCGAATATAAAAATGATAAGATAAAGGGATAAAATAGGGACATTAAAGGCTAGGAGAAGCATACTAACCGACGCAAACAATAAATTTATAGCCAAAGCTTTTTCTACACCTAAGTAATCGCCAATTTGTCCAAACCCTATAGACCATATTCCTAAGCCGGCTGCTTTGATAGCGTTTAGCACTAATATTGCTGATAAACTTAGCAAATAGACATCTTCCAGGAGGGGTGTTAGAAAGGGTAGGAATATGGAAGAACCTAAACCTATAAAGAAAAAAAGCGGCATTAATGAGAGAAAAGCCCTGTTTTTGAGAGAATCTATGTATCCAGCACTTATTTTTCTTTCCATTTGTTCTTTCTTCTCTGGTTCCTGAGGTGATATGAACAAAACTGAGAATCCTGCACAGAGGCATATTACGAATGCAATTCCAAATAAATCCCTCATCCCTGTGATTGGAACCAAATATGCAGCTAGTAAAGAGAAAACCACAGGGGGAACATAATATGCAGATTCCAAAGTGGTGAAGGCCCTTATTACTTCTTCTTTTTTTATTGAGCTACTCACGTAGGTATCGACGCCAGAGGCACCTATCCCACTGACATTATAAAGTGCATAACCAAGGAGGATAAACTCCCAACTTTGAGCAAGAAAACAGACAAAAAAGGTAGGACTCGATACGAGCCAATGAAGGATGATGATTTTTTTTCTTTCAAATCTATCAGCAATAATTCCGCCAAGGAAAACGCTAATTCCCCACAGAATTAAGCCTACAGAAAAAACAAAACTAATCTCTTGGCTCCCACCACCCAATTTTCTCACGTATAACGGAAGAAGGGGCAGAATTAAACCAGCTCCTGAACCTGAGAAAAAGTTAAAAACAAATATTAACTTCAAATCTCTATTAAGGTATGAAAACCTTTTCCTCACAGCGCTTGTCATACGTTGACCTACTTTGTCCGACAATATATAAAGCTTTCGAAAGGCCTGCTGTGTTGTACAATTTACTATTTAAAAGCATCATTTGAAGTATAAACCAACCGAAAGATTTAAACCATAGAGAAACCAACCGGTTTTATGGACCGAAATTGGAAAGAATACAACAATAAATTGGTAAAAAGAGGAGAATTTTACTTATCATCGGATTTCATTCAATATTGGGATGAAGAACTTGATGAAATGAATAAGAATAAGAGGGGTTCTCCCTTTGAATTTCCTCAGTCTTTCATAGATTTTACAGCGTTTTTAAAGACCGGATTCAACCTACCATTCAGACAATTGCAGGGTGTTTTGAACCAGTTGTCACTATATATACCTGGGTTAAAATCTGCAGAATATACCACCTTATGGAGAAGGATTAGAGCCACACCATTTGAGATAGAACAAAAAGAACCTCAAAATGAATCTCAAAATTCTGAAGATGAAGGTGTCATTGTTGCTCTAGATGCTACCGGAATGAAGGTCACCAATAGAGGAGAATGGATGAGAGAAAAGTGGAAAAAAAGGTGAGGATGGATGGAAGAAAAATTGCCTTAGCTCTAGCAGATGGTGCTCACGATAACAAAGACAGCTTCAATTATCTAAAGAAAAAGAGTATTACAAGCGGTATCAAAGTGAGAAAG
>JGI2172J19969_10001557_pt1 | contig 10493 bp, 8 predicted proteins | sample DeeMarSWOR230_32_FD_19969 | JGI IMG/M metagenome (IMG submission 19969)
CTATGAGAGCCATGATTCTTTCCGGTGTCCGTGGGCTGAAAGAGGAGGTCGTTGTTGCCCAATCCATCGCCGGGGAGGAGAGAGATGAAGCCCTGCCGAAAGGAAATCAAACCTCCGAGGGCGAATGGAGGACTGCACCCGAGGCGGAATGGAATTGGCAGTTTGTCCGGGTTTGGTCACATTTGTCGGATCGTCCTCTTGATAGCCCTCTGCACAATGGGATGTCAGAAGGAAGATAAGAATCTTCCCTCGGGGATTCTCGCCCAGGTAAATGAAGAAATGATTACCCTGGAGGAATTCAACAACGAACTGCAGGATATTAAACTGGAACACGGAAAACTTCCGGAGGACAGGGAATCCCTTGACCAGTTGAAATCCGCCTTTCTGGACCAAATCATCAACAGGAAGCTCATCCTCGGAGAGGCTAAACGCATGGATATCCGCGTATCGGAGGAGGAGATCAATAAGACCATTTTGGCCCTAAAGAGGGATTATGCCAGGGGGAGCTTCAAGGACATGCTCCAGGCCCGCGGAATGAATTTCCACCAATGGAAACAACGATTGACGGAGAAACTCCTAGCGGAGAAGGTTATCCACACCCTTGCGCAATTCAATGCCCCCATCGATGATAAATTGGTGAAGCAATACTATGACGAGCACATCGAGGAATATTCCTTTTCCGAGCAGGTGAGGGCACGGCAAATCGTGGTGGCTACGGAAGACGAGGCCAAAGAGATTCTGAGGAAGCTGAGGCGAGGGGAGGATTTCGAAAAACTGGCCAAGGAAAAATCGATGATGCCCGAAAGGCTCTATGGCGGGGACCTTGGATTCTTCGCTCGCGGTGAGATGCCTGAGGCCTTCGACGAGGTATTTTCCCTCAAGGTAGGGGAGGTCAGCAAAGTCATCAAGAGCCCCTATGGATATCATATTTTCTTCAAGGTCGAGGAGAAAGTCGAGGCCAAGGTTCGAGAATTTGATGAAGTCAAGGATGAAATTGCTCATAACATTCAAAAGGAAAAGAGTGAGCAAATCTACTATGACTGGCTTTCAGGGTTGAGGGCCAAGGCCACCATAAAGATCAACAAACAGTTATTGGAATATACTCACTGATATATGAGAAAGCCCGCTTTATCCATCATCATCTTCCTCATCATCGGCCTGTCTAAGGGGACTTGTGGGGCGAAGATCATCGATAAGATCGTGGCCATCGTCAACGGTGAAATCATCACCCTCTCTGAACTGGAACGGTATCATTCAAAATCGCAAAACGGCTCCAAGCCTTCCCTTAATCCACGGGAGGAAAAGGCCAAAATCCTCGATCGGCTTATCGAGGAGAAGCTCATCGATCAGCAATGCAAAAAACGGGCGATACGGGTATCCTCGAGGGATATCGAAGAGGTCATCGAAGACGTAAAGAGGCGAAATGCCATAACCGAGGAACAGTTGAAAAGGGCTTTGATGGCGGACGGCTTGAGCTGGGAGGATTACCGGCAGGAGTTGGAAACACAAATCAAGAGGGGCAAATTGATTTCTCGCGTGGTCAGGGAGGACTTTAGCCTTGACGACGAGGCTCTCAAGAGGTTCTACGTACAACACGTCGAGCGGTTCAAGGAGCCCGACCAAATACGGGTTAGCCATATTTTGATCATGATCCCTCAGGATGCCGATGACCTCCTTTCGGAAGCGCTTCTCCATAAGGGGGGAATAATTTTAGACAGGCTGCGCGGGGGAGAGGATTTTGGGGAACTTGCTCGTTTATACTCCGATGATGCATCGGCCAAAAACGGAGGCGATTTGGGGTTTTTCAAGAGGGGAGAGCTCCTACCAGAGCTCGACCGGATCATATTCAACATGCAACCTGGGGAGTTCAGCGGTTTAGTTCGAACGAAGGCTGGGTTTCACATTATGAAGGTCACCGAGAAGAAAGAGGGACAGCTCACTCCCTATGAGGAGGTGATGGAGAAGGTAAAGGATCAGTATATTGAAGAGGAGTCTCAGAGGCGATTCAAGGGTTGGCTCCAAAAGGTTAAGGCGGAATCCTTCATCGATTTGAAACCATAGCTCAACCGGAAAGGCCAAATAGCCCTCGGCAGTGAACCTTACCGAATCGGACGTCTCAAGGGCGGTTATGTTTCGAGGAAACCGCAGGTATGTCCTTACCCATCATCGGCATCACCATGGGCGATCCCGTTGGAATCGGCCCGGAAATTATAGTCAAGGCCTTGGCCCAAAAAGAGGTGGCGGCCCGGTGTAGGCCCTTGGTCTTCGGCGATGCCAACGTGCTCAGGGAGGCTATCAGGCTGCTCAGCTCCCCGTGTGATATCAGCCCAGTTGGAACGGCTGACGAAATAAGGGGAATCCCGGGAATAATTGACCTTATCGAACTCAGCCATATCGATCTTAACGGATTTCGATTTGGAACTCCCAAAAAGCCCTATGCAGCTCACGTCATTCGCTATCTCGAGACGGCTCTCTCCTTCGCAATGGACGGAAGGATCGGGGGGATGACGACATGCCCCATCAATAAGGGGGTCCTCAATGCTGCGGGATATCCCTTCACCGGACATACTGAGTTCCTGGCCCAGCGAACCCACAGTCCTCTGACGGTCATGATGCTGGTGTCACCAGGGCTGAAAGTGGCCCTGGTGACTACCCATTGCGCCCTGAGGCATGTGCCCCGTTTGATCACCCGCCAAGGGATTGCGGATACCATAAGGATTACACACCACGCCTTAAGGAACTCCTTCGGGATACCAAACCCCAAGCTGGCCGTGGCCTCCCTTAACCCCCATGCCGGGGAGGATGGATTGTTCGGCCATGAGGAGAAGGCCATTATCATTCCAGCCATCGATGAATGCAGGAGGGCAGGCTTGAGCGTCGAGGGGCCATTGGCCAGTGACTCCCTCTTCCACTTCGCCGCGGCAGGGTCATACGATGCCGTGATCTGTATGTACCACGATCAAGGCCTGATCCCCATCAAGTTGACGGGCTTCAAAAAGGCTGTCAACCTGACCCTGGGGCTGCCTATCATCAGGACATCCGTCGACCACGGCACCGCCTATGACATAGCGGGAAGGGGAGAGGCCGATCCGTCGAGCCTTATCGAGGCCGTCATCCTCGCGAGCGAGATGGCACGCGGGAACGGAAAGAATATTGACAAGGCCGCATAATTGGGCTATGAGGATATTGTGAAAATTATCTCAAAAGGAGGCCGACGTGAAGATCGTGGCATGCATTAAACAAGTCCCCGACACGACCGATGTCAGGATCGACCCGGAAACCCGAACGCTTGTTCGGGAAGGGGTGGAGAGCATTACCAACCCCTTCGATGAATACGCGGTGGAGGAGGCTCTATTGGCCAAGGAGAAATATGGGGGGGAAGTTCACGTCATCACCATGGGCCCTCCCCAGGCCGTTGAGGTGCTCAAGAATGCCTTGGCCGTAGGGGCAGACCACGTCTATCTCCTGTCGGACAAGGCCTTTGCAGGATCCGATACGTGGGCAACAGCTTATACCCTTGCCCACGCAATTAAGCAAATCGGCCACGTGGATTTGGTGATCTGCGGAAAGCAGGCAATCGATGGGGACACCGCCCAGGTCGGACCGGGAGTTGCCACTCAGTTAGGCATACCTCAATTGACCTATGTGTCAAAGGTCCGCGAGATAGACCTTGAAAACAAGAGGATCGTGGTGGAGAGAATGCTGGAGGACGGGAAGGAGATCGCCGAATCCTCTCTTCCCGCCCTCCTAACCGTGGTTAAGGATATCAATGAACCCCGCCTTCCCTCGCTCNTTGGCATCAAGAAGGCGGCCAAGGCCGAAATACCAACCTTGACCGCCCCGGATTTGGCCGTGGATGGGTCAAAGTGCGGTCTGAGGGGTTCCCCAACCGAGGTTGTCCGGGTCTTTACGCCTGAACCACGGGGAGGCGGAGAGGTTTTGGAGGGGGAACTGAACGAGACCATTCCCCTCTTGACTGAGAAACTGATGGAGGCGAAGGTAATCAAATAGGGAGAAGCAGATGGCCAGATTCTTGATCGATGAAGAGGCGTGTACCGCGTGTGGTGCCTGCGTGGATGAATGCCCCTATGGAGCCCTGGAGATGAAGGGCGATGTGGTAACGGTCAACGAGAAGTGCACCTTTTGCGGCGCCTGCATTGACGTCTGTCCCGTCGAAGCCCTCTCGTTGGAAAAGGAGGAAAAAGAGGCTGAAGGTGTCGATATAAGCGAGTATGAAGACGTCTGGGTATTCATCGAACACAAGGGCGGAAAAATCGCCAACGTGAGCTTGGAGCTCCTCGGGGAGGGGAAAAAGCTGGCCAACGCCCTAGGCTCCAAGTTGTGTGGAATGCTCATGGGCGATGGAGTGGACCACTGTGCTCAGGAAGCCATAAAGTATGGGGCAGATATAGTGTACCTAACGGAAAGCCCCGTTTTAAATGAATATAGAACGGACTCCTATGCGGCGGGGGCCATTCATCTGATCAAGAAATTCAAACCCGACATCGTGATCTTCGGGGCCACCACACAGGGACGGGACTTCGCGGGAACCGTGGCCACCACGATATACACGGGGCTGACGGCGGATTGTACGGGACTCGATATCGATCCCGAGACCAAATTGCTGAGACAAACCCGTCCCGCCTTCGGCGGCAATATCATGGCCACCATACTCTGCCAGAGGCATAGGCCCCAGATGGCAACGGTGCGGCCAAAGGTCTTCGCCATGCCGGAAAGGGACGACTCCAGGACGGGTGAGATCATTCGGGAACAGTTACCCATGAGCGAGGATCAGGTGAGGACTAAGATTCTGGACTTCGCTCAGGTGGCCGAAACGGTAAACCTCGTGGATGCGGAAATCATCGTCTCTGGCGGAAGGGGACTGGGGGGGAGCGAGAACTTCGCCATTATTCGCGAGCTCGCAGAACTACTCGGAGGGGCAGTGGGTGCATCCCGCGCAGCGGTGGATGCGGGGTGGATTCCCTATGAACACCAAGTCGGCCAGACGGGTCGAACCGTGAGGCCCAAGATCTACATCGCCTGTGGAATCTCCGGCTCGATCCAACATCAGGCCGGGATGAAGACCTCGGACATCATCGTCGCCATTAATAAGGACCCAGAGGCTCCCATCTTTAAAATCGCCACCTACGGTATCGTGGCTGACCTGTTCCAGGCTGTCCCCATGTTGACCCAGGAATTTAAGAAGCGCCTGGGCAAGTAGAGCTCTTTCTGCTGGAGCTTAAAGTGTACAAGTAAAAGAAAATCCTTGATTTTTTGGATTTCTTCGATCATAATTGTCTCTGAATGGATTAAGAAAGAACAGGGGAACATATGATTGTTGAATGCGAAATCTGTCAGGCCAAATACAATATAGAGGATTCGAAGATTACGCCCCAAGGGGTGAGGGTCCGGTGCTCAAAGTGCAAACATGTCTTTTCCGTTAAGCCCCTGTCACCTTCTCCGCCTCCCCCACCCACCCCTGGGCCGGCGGGGGAGGATTTCCTCCAAGATTTCGAATCATTTGAGAAATTTCACAAGGGCTTGATGGACACTCCCGGCATGGAGACGGAGGCGCCCAAGGACGAGGAAGGCCTCTTTGAAAGGGGGGAATTTGACCAGATTTTCCAGGAAACGGGCCAGGTACCTCCTCCGGAGGCTCCGGGCCCTGCAGAATTCCCCACCGAGGAATGGCCGGGTCCGTTTCCTGACGAGCAGAGAGGGAAGGAATTCATGGAGGGGGACATGGAAACCCCCACCTTCGACATGAGCGGTTTGGAAGAGGATTTACAGGAGAGGGAATACCCGGAACGGCCGCTGAGAACCCGCGCAAAGAGGAAGACATCCTGGTCCTTCGTGGTGATCGGGATCCTCATCATCCTTGCCATGGGAGGATACTACCTCTGGAGCGAGAGTGGGGTGAAATTCAACATCCCTTGGGATATTTCCTCCTTCTTCAGCGCCATCCCGGGGAGGGTGCAATCCTTAATAGATAGTTTCCGGGGTATAGAGAGGGGAAGCCTGAGCTTCTCCGATCTGGAGGGCTATAAGGATACTATCGGGAAGGTCCCCGTCTTCGTGATAACGGGCAAGGTATTAAACGATACGAACAAAACCAAGAAGCATGTGAGGATCAAGGCCATTCTGTTAGATAACAAGAACAAGGTATTGGATGAGAAGGAGACCCTGTGCGGCAGCTCTTTTACCAAGGAAGGCCTTAGGAAACTTCCCCCTCGTTTCGTAAACAGTAACTTCAGGATCCGGCCGATGCCGAACCAGATGCGGGTGTCCCCCCGCACAAGTACCCCCTTCGTTGTGATCTTCCCTAATATGCCCCCTGATGCAAATGAGTTTCAAGTAGAAATCGTTGACGCTCCAAATGCTTAGATGCCCATTCTTCTGCCTTCAACCTCTCCCTTGAGGTCTCGAAAAAAACTCGCCCTTCGCTGCTCAAAACCCAACTGGAATATTGGAATAATGGAATGATGGGGTTAACGGGTACATATTACCGTGATAGAGGTTAGAGGACCGTCCGCGTGCGGCGGACTTGAGGCTTAAGGCCGAAAATCCTTTGCCTTGTACCTCAGCGAAGCGATCCTCAAACGGAGTGCTCCTTGGGCAAGAATAATGCTTTTTCGTTTTGATACCCACTATTCCAAGATTCCAGCGTTCCATCGTTCCATGGAGTTTAATTCGCGCTCAGAGCTCCTTTTCCGAATTCCCGGGTATCTGAATTTCGTTCGTGGGCCACGATGTCATTTCAAAAATCAGGACCCTCCGGAGCTGAATCCCTTGAAAAATGAGGTTCCCCGTGATAGAAAGAGATTATCATGAAACTCCGAGTAGGCGCTAATTGGGATATCGCTTTCCTTGACGCGGTGCAGGGGACATCGGTGGATGCCCTCTTTGGGAAGCTCCCATTCGATGTTGTGGGGGGAGCGAGACCTGGGTTTGTCCTGCCCCAAGTGAATCGAAATGACGTGAAACAATACATACAAGCCTGCCACGAGAGGGGTTTGGAGTTCAGCTACCTGCTGAACGCCCCGTGTCTCGGAAATCTTCAGTACTCCAAAAGAGGGTATGGACAACTGGTGGATCTTCTGGAATGGATCGACGAAGCCGGCACGGATTCGGTGACCATTGGCATGCCGTACCTCGTCGACCTCGTGAGGAAACGTTTCCCTCGGCTCAAGATCAAGATCTCCACCACGGCCCGGGTCAATACCGTGAGGAAGGCCCTTCAACACGAAGCTATGGGGGCCGAAGAGATCATCATCGATGAGCACGTCAATCGTGAGTTCAAAACCTTGGAGGCGATCAGAAAGGCAGTGAAGTGCAACCTGGAGCTGATCGTCAATAACATCTGTCTATGGCAGTGTCCGTATAATTACGAACATGTTAACCACGATGGCCATGCCTCAAGGGAAGGTGAGGAGGGGTACTGCTATTTACAGTATCCAGGGTATCTCTGCCTTTACAGGAAATTGACCGAACCGGTGGAGCTCCTTAAATCGCCCTGGATTAGACCAGAGGATATCTCTCATTACGAGGATATAGGCTACGATCATTTCAAGATTACGGAACGGTTTAAACGCACCCCCCTCCTTCTCGAACACGTGAGGGCCTACGAAAGGCGGCGTCACGACGGAAACCTCTTGGATCTCTTCACCCTCCCGAGAAAGGGAGCTTTCACGCCCGTCCATTTGGAGTACTTCATTAAACCCGAACACGTGAACATTATGAAGGTCTCTGAATTGAGGAAGGTTTTCGACCTGGAGGTCAGGGAACTCATCCACCTGGACAACAGCAAGCTGGACGGCTTCATTGAACATTTCAAGACAAATGACTGCAATCAAACCCCCTGCTCTGACTGCGGGTATTGTGAAACGGTCTTCGAGAGGGCCGCGGTGGTAAAGGATGAGGAACTGAGGAGGGCTGCCCAAAGAGTGAGGGACTTCTCTGAAAAGCTCACTTCAGGAGAGATTTTTGAAATCCCCAAATCCCACGTGATGTTTCGTATTCCCTTTTTCAAATCCTTGCTCAAACGTCTCCTCACGTGGCGTCTCGAGAGAGAACAAAACATCGATTGAGCGAAATCAGGCGATATGAGATTCCTGCTGGTTGACCCACCCCATAAGATCTGGACGATTCTTCGGGCCTGGGTTCCGTCCCCGGGATGTCTTCAACTGCTGGCCTACCTGGAAAGGGAACAACGTGACGTCGATTATATGGATTGCACCCTTAACGAAAACCCCTGGAGGGATTTCGAAGAGAAGGTGCGAAGGGAAGAACCCGAGGTGGTCGGCATCTCCGTGAGTTGCACGGCTTTCATCTATGATGGGATGAATGCGGCAAATCTCATTAAGGCCGTCAGCCCTCAATCGATCATCATCATGGGCGGAGAGCATCCATCCTTCATGGCGGAGGAAACCCTCAGGGATTGCCCCGCCGTGGATTACATCTGCGTCGGAGAGGGGGAGGTGACCCTGGCNGAATTNCTCAGGGCCNTTGAGAAGAAGGACGATCTCTCCGAGGTCNTGGGCCTTGCCTATCTCAATNGAGACGGAGAATTCGTCTATACCGGGGATCGCCCCTTCATAGAGGATCTCGATACCCTTCCAATGCCNGCTTACCACCTCGCTAAAATGGAGCATCCCTACGTGANCCTCCCATCCGAGGGACNCAGGGGGTTCGTGGTCAATTTTGGACGCGGATGTCCCTGGGATTGTATCTTCTGTTCGGAATCGGCCTTTTACAAGAAGAGCTGGAGGAGCCGCAGCCCAAAGCTCATCGCCGATGAACTCGAGCTCCTTAAGGAGAAATATAACCGGGATATCTTCTACGTGGGCGACAATACCTTCAACGTAACGAGGGACCATGGCATTGGGTTCATCGAGGAGATGCTCAAGCGAAAGACGAATCAACACTTCTGGCTTCAATCACGGGCCGATCTTATTATCAGGGATGAGGACCTTCTGGACGGTTTTAGGAACGTAGGGGTCTATCAGTTTATGATGGGGCTCGAATACCATAAGGACTCCGTTCTCGCGGATATCCGAAAGCGCCATTCGACGGAGCAAGCCCGTAAAGCCATGGAGCTCCTCAAGAAACATAAGCTGATGGTCATGGCGACCCTGCTCATCGGTCACTGGGAGGAGACGGAGGAGGACCGGACCGATTTTTTGAAATTCTTCGGGAAATACGTGGATCATTTCGGCCTGAACCTCATTACCCCCCTGCCAGGAACCCCCCTCTTCTATGAAATGAAGGAGAAGGGAAGAATTCGGGACTGGGATTACCGTAATTTCGACTACCTTCACGCCGTTATGGCGACCAGAGAAGCGGATACCTTGGAGCAGGTGAATCTCATCTACAAGGATATCATGAGGCGCTACTATTGGAGGCCCAGGGAATTGTTGAAATTGCTCTCCCCCAATCCAATTTTGCGGCGCCATCATCGATATTACATCACCAAGGTGGCCTTTAATATCATGATGCACGAGATCTTTGGGACGCCGATGTGGGTACAACCAAACTACCAGGACTATAAGGATTATCTTGTGGAAAGGGGAGAGGCCCTGCCCGACGAGTCGATGGCCGTGGCCAGGTAGTCAGACCTCAAGATGAAAGATTTTTCACCCCCACCTCTAACGGTGAATTAGAGAGCAAGGAGGTGTTTCATGAAGGGAAAAAAATGGATGGCGTACCTGATATCTTTTCTCCCCCTGATTTCCATAGTGTGGGCTCCAAGTTCCTCATGGGCCGGGAAAGCCCCGTATAAGATCGGGGTAAACCTTGAGCTGACCGGCCCGTGGGCGGAGGTGACCAAGACCGTGAAGAGGGCCATGGTCATGGAAATGGAGAGGATCAACGCAATGGGCGGGGTTGACGGGCACCCTCTGGAGCTGGTCATTGAGGATAATGGCTTCGATCTCGTGAGAGCCGCTGCCAACATGACCAAGTTCGCTCGTGACAAAGAGATCATAGTAGTAGTTGGTCCCTTTGAGGACAACCTACAGGCTACCACCAGGGCGATTGCCGAAAGGGAGGAGATCACCAACATCATCATCTGTCCCTCAAACCCCATGCTGCGCGCCCTAAAGCAACGTTGGTCCTGGAACATCGCCCACAATGATATCGTCGTCTCCCAAAAGTTGGTAGATCTCTGCTCAGCACGGGGTTACAGAAAAGTCCTCGTTTTCCATGCCGCCCACCCCTTGGCTCAGAGCCTGGCCGAGTATTTCAAGCAGTTCGGCGAGGAGAAGGGGATAAAGGTCATCGTCTCCAAGGAGACTCATAAGCCCACTGACATCGACATGACCCCACAACTCATCAAGCTCAAGCCGATCATGGAAAGGGAAAAGGTGGACGCCTTCTACGCATGTACCTCCGGCCCCCCTGGCCCCATTGTCTGCAAGAATATGCGAACCCTGGGAATCAAGATCCCCATCATCGCGACCCACGCCTTCGGGTTCCATTTTATCATCGACCTGGGG
>JGI2172J19969_10001558_pt1 | contig 10490 bp, 7 predicted proteins | sample DeeMarSWOR230_32_FD_19969 | JGI IMG/M metagenome (IMG submission 19969)
GCCTTATAAAATCCTGCACTACAATTGCAGAATACTGGAGAGATCGGCTGCTCTGACTCTCGCAGCGCTTCTTTCACCCACGGACAATGACAGTAGAAATATCGTTTTTCTTGTGCATCAGGTTCCATTAAATATGCCTTTGCCATGTGAGGTATCTTCTTGACAAGAATCCTGTCTCCTTTGCGAACGCCCACTTCGATCAGAGGATCATCTTCTACAAATTCGAGCACTTCTGCAGTAATTTCCTGGGTGAAATAGAGACTTCGCTTTTCATGATGCTCTTTCAGTTCGTTGATATACTCCTGGCGTCTTTTCTTGAGAAATTCATCAATATTTTCTGACTTGAGAAATTTCTCTCTATCAGGTTTCCTCCATTCTTCATAGCGATCTCTCAGTCCTTTATTCAAGAATTCAGCACAACGGCTGACTCCTAGTTTCTCTATGAGTCTTGGTAGCAGCTTCTTGGTGTATTCTGGCTTCTTCTCGGGGTGCAGTCCCAGTGCAGGGAGGGGCGTTTCTCCGAAGATTTCGTTCCTGAAATCCTCCCCAAATTCTTCACACAGTCGTTTGGAGAGATTTTCCATTACTTCGCTTCCATCAAGAACTTCCAGTGCTGCAACATAAAGCTCAGTGTTGTTCGAGAATCGTCCATAGCGAAGTATACTCGCATAATTTTCAAAAGTATTTTCTCCTCTACTGATTAAGTAAGCGGAATACTCATAGAAATCCCCTGCTGATGATGCATCAACGGTATTTCCCTTCTTCTTCAAGAAATCATCAAATTCTTTTACCAGTTTGACAGATGCCTCAATCGTGTCCTTTTCTATCTTGTTCTTCTCCAGGAATTTTCTAAATTGCTCCTCATCCATTTTTATCACCCTTCACTCTTGCATTTTCGGCTGTTCACTATCCGGGTTCTCTACAGCCCCGATAGCAAACAATTTCTCTCACCTGTACACAATATCAGATGTACCCTATATATACCTTAAGGGTTCATTAAATGTCAAGTCCTTTCTGATAACTTCAGGGCACTGAATAACTCTTCTTTAATTTTTCTCCCATATTCTGTAAACCTCATTGGTTTTTTCAGACATTGATATGGAATTCGAAACAAAAGAGCATTCCAGATTTAGCGTTTCCAGTTTCCAGCAATAAATTAATAGGTGTGATTGTTTTTGCCAACACGATCAGAAAATGGCAGCAAAATGACAAAAACATTTTTAAGTAAGATATTTCATTTTCTTTATGGAACTCGAAAAAAGAATATCAATAGGTGCTTTTCTAGCTGCAGTTGGAAGTATTGGAATAATCTTATACCTCTCATTAGGTCCGCCGGATTTGATAAGGCTCTGGGATTTCTTGATTAGTTTTGTTTTTGGTGTAATCGCTGGTCTTGGTGCTACGCTTTCTATCCATGGTCTTCTTGAAAAAAGGCATAAATAAATCCTTTGGTACTGAAATTGCAGCAACGTATCTGATGTAGCTTGGTGGCCTTTTGATATTCTGGTAAGTCTACTGCCCGCACAGGACCACATTCAATCAACATGGCTCACTTTGTGTGTGGAGAATTGTACAAAGTCTTTAGATTATCCCTCAAAATCAGTACCCGTATCTGATGTAGCTTGGTGTCACTTTGTGTGTGGAGAATTGTACAAAGTTTTTAGATTATCCCTCTTTTTCATTTTCTATGAATGATCTACAGTGGACCAAAGGTGTTCGGAGACTATGCCTGGTGTAGAAACCTGTCAGAACCCACATCCAGAGTATACACCTCTTCACCCACTTCTCTACCCACCCAACTCGCTCTCTAGTTTCTCTTCAATCTTCTCTTTGAATAGGTGGTAGGGATACTCCAATTTCTGGGTTTCTATATCATAGTATTTGAATTCAGAATGTTCACCCACATAGGCAATGCCAGGGGGAACAGACCGAAGATGGTACAATTCTTTCCTTGTAATTTCCTCTATTTGATCCAGCCTATGCATGAGCCCTGTCACAAATGCAGGGTGACAAACGCAGCCCATCAACCCCCAATCGCCATAGAGTGCGTACTCCCTGTATATTCGTCCTCCTCTGGCAAAGTTGAAAAGTATTGTCTGGATTAACTTTGTATCGTCAGCTCTTAGAAACAAAAAGAAGTCAGCACATTGATCGAGTGGATATGGATTAATAAAATATATTTTCCATATTAATTTATTCTTCAACATCTTTTCATAAGAATATTTTATNTGTGCGTATTTCCATTCTCTATTATGCAATTTTCTTTCTTTTTTGAGTATTTCAATTAGTTTTATACTCTTATACCCTCCCTGTAAGTGGGAAAAGGTTGCAATATCGCATTCGTTCCATTCAGTATCGTGCTGTCCAAAAGAAGTGTCAGGGTACTCACAGGGGTCCAACAGGTTATCCAGCGATGGGATAGGATCTCCAAAGAAATTGGGGGTTTCTCTGACATCCCGGTGGCAACGGGCACGAACAATGTAGTCTGTAATGATGTTACTTTCTTTCAACAACTGTAAAAGTGCTTCTACTTCTGTATTGTTTGAAGATAGAAACCCCACACCTAATAATTCTTTGCGGGAAGACAACACAGGGTATATCCATACGAGAGGTTCAATCAACTTCAAATACTCAAGGACTGTTTTGTAACCTTTACCCAATTCTAAGATGCAAAACAGCCTATAGAGGGGATTTTTGCATAATTTTCCATAATCAACATCAAATACAGGTCCCCACAGTATATCTTGCTCTTTAAATTGTTTAATCTTTCTCACTATAGAGCTTTTCCTCTTGTATTTTGTGCAGTTGACCAGTTCTTTTAAGGGCATTTCTGGATTTCTCCCTAAGACAGTGAGCAGCTCCTTTTCATTATCATTCAGCTGGTATTCTTGTACCATATTTATGCTGACTTTGAGAAATTTATAAACTTTTCCAAGGCAGACTTTATACTCTCTTTTTTTCACGACGCTCCAGGCTGTAATTTCCAGGAAATGACAAACGTGGCAGTAATGTTCGTGGACAAGTAATGAATGGACAAATAATTGTGCTTTGAACAAATAACTGACATGAAAAGATCTACATAAGGTTGGGGCAGCATCCTGTCTGAGGTAAGACCAGCAACCAGAAATGTACAAATGTGAGAATAACCAGAGAACAAGAAGATCTACAGCGCATTCATTTTACAAAGTTTTCATTTCAGCCTGCACAAACTACTTAAGACAGGTGGAAGGAATCACCCAAACTAGAGATGTAAAGAACTGGTTCCATCTGTATGATGTACGGCACTGTGTGCTGCAAGAAGTGGAACCTACTGAAAAAAAATAGGAGGTGTAAGAATGATTCCATCTGCATGGTGTGCAGCAATATGTGCAGGAAATGGTGGCACTAAAATACCCCATGATAGAACCTTTATGTGTCTCGGACGGCCACGAGTGGACAGCTAGAGTAGGCTGTGGTTTTATCAAAATCGAATTTCCTTTTTCACTTTTTTTATGGTAACTAAATGGGCTTTAAAACTTCTTCAGGGATTAAATATCTATACTTCCAGATGTTATATTTGAAAATCGTACTACAGATTCGCAATTTTAAGTACACTTCCAAGTATTTCTCATATTATTATAGAATCACCAATTTTTTTGCAGATTCCCAAATCTTGTCTTTTTTCAATGTGGAAAATCATATATTGCTGATAGCATTGTTGAAAAAGGAGGTGTATAATGATTCCATCTACATGGTGCATGCCAATATGTGAAGGAAAAAATGGTAGCTACAGCAATCGATTAAACAGTTCAATATGCCAAATTCGCCCGAAGGGTGATGGTTAGAACCAGTTTCCTTGCCGTCTAGAAAATATCCATTTGTTTTCATCTTTTCAGATGGTGATTAAAATAGATTTCAAAACTCTCTCGGGAAATAAATGCACGTATTTACAGGAAATCAGCATTGTATATCCTGAAAAGGCTTTGAAACATTCTGGAGGGAAAATTCCAGGAGTTCACAGCACATTCATTCCACAGAATTGCCATCTTGGCCTAGAAGAACTACTCAAGACCCTGCTGGAACTACTATAAAAGAAAGGAGGTGTAAAAAATGATTCCATCTACGTGGTGTATACCACTATGCGCAGGAAATGATAAGGGTTGTAATCCATTGTCCGGCCCAAGCTGCAGAGGTTATAACCCCAAAGATATGAGCGAAGATACAGCTCTAAAGGCTATTGATCTATACTTTTCACTTCTCAAAGAAGGAAAAGCCTACAATCCCTACAGAGAGCNCAGTATAGCGTTTTANGGAGGAGAGCCCCTGTTAAATTTTGAACTCATCAAAACGTGTATTAACTACATAATGAAAACCTATGGAGATGATTTTAACCCTTATTTTGTCATGACAACCAACAGCACTTTGCTCTCAGAAGAAATAGTTTCGTTCTTGAACGAACACAATTGTGAAATAGTCTTGAGCATAGATGGTCCAAGAGAAGAGCATGATCGCAATAGAGTATTCCCTGGCGGAAAAGGTTCATTCGATATTGTTATGGAGAACACAAAATTTTTAGCTGGCAGTAACCTAAAAACGTATCTAAATTTGATGAATCTTGTCATATCAGTTTTGAACAGACATACAGGAAAATACAAAGATCCTTACATCCCCTTTACTGGTTCAGGAATTCCTGGCTTCAAATTGTTTGTCGATGCTTTTGGGTCCCTCCGTATTTGTGAGAGAACATTCGGAGATGTATCCGTCATTGGTGATGTGGAATCTGGGTTAGATTATGAGAAAATTCTGAGTATACTACAATCGCTGCGGTCAGAAACTGCTGCCTGTGAATCCTGTGTCGCCAAGAACATGTGCTCAGTATGTTATGTCACCTTTGCTTCAGGACCTGCTATTACGCGTGACCCTGCTGTCTGTGAGGATGTACAGATGCGCTTAGAGGGAAGGCTCTCCCATTTATGGAGTATCGCTGAGATCAGTGAGGACGCAGTAATTGAATTGGCTGAGGAGTACTATACGCTCTTTGAAGATATCGGAAAGGAGTTGGTGTGAGGTTTTTTAGACTGAATCCAGAGGCTCGATTGATTTCAGGTGCAAGAATGGGTTAATCTATGATTTTTCGGATAATAGAGTGTATGACTTAAGTTCTGAGGAAAAATCTACGCTGAAACTTACAGAAAAGAGCAAAAAAGTACAGGCGCCCTTTTTTTGAAGAAAAACCCTTGATAATGTGAGTGCTGGAGCGATCTAAAACAACGATTCCATGCAAAATTTCTGTATGGAGCATGATTGGAAAGGATCTTCATTTCTATTATTTCAGAATTGGGTTATTTCAATTTTTTCGCGTATATTCTCTTTGTACAGACTGTACGGGTACTCTAGAGTCTGGTTCTCAAAGTCATAGTATTCTAATTGAGGGGGGCGGCCGTACCAGTACTTTCCAGAATTGGAACGAAGCTGATACAATTCTTTTTCTTTAATTTCATCTATCTGGTCCAGCCCATGCATCACGTCTGTCAAAAACAGAGGATGAGAAAAGCAGACGAGTGTTCCCCAGTCATCATAGAGGGAATACTCCTTGTATAGTCGTTCTCCTTGGGCAAAATTATGAAGTATTCTCTGGGTCACAGGTGGGTCTTCAGTTTTTAAGAACAAATGGAAATTAGCACACTGGCCACATGGAAATGGAAGGAAGACATACTTTTTTTTGATCAACCCATTCTCAGAAATTTTTTCACAAGAATACCTTACCTGTTCGTATGTCCAGCTTCTATACAATTTCTTTTCTTCCCTGAGTATTTCAATCAGTTTTGCACCTCTCGGTAAATAGGGGAGGATTCTAATATCGCATTCATTCCATTCAGTACCATGACATCCTAAAGACATATCAGGAAGCTCACAGGGATTTAACAGGTTATCCAGGGATGGAGTAGGATTTCCGAACAGATTGGGATTTTCCACAATCCTCTTGGAGCGGGAGACACGAACAATATAATCAGTAATAATGTCATTCTCTTTGAGCAACTGTAAGAGGGCTCTTGTTTCTGTATCATCTGAAGAGAGGAATCCCGCTTGTAACACCTTCTTATGAGGGGATAACACAGGAAATATCCAAATGAGGGGTTCAATCAACTTTAAATATGAAATAACTGTCTCATAACTTTGATTCAATTCCAGAATACACACCAGCTTGTGAAGGGGGTTTCTGCACAATTTGTCAAAATTGATTTCATATAAGGGTCCAGACAAGATTGCTTGCTCTTTTAGACGTTCAAGTTTTTTCACCACAGTACTCACCCACTTGTACTTGGTGTGGGTAAGGAGTTCTTTCATAGAGATCTCTGGAAATTTACCTATAATGTGGAGGAGTTCCTTTTCATTGTCACTCATTCGGTAAATTTTCTCCATGGTTGACGTTGTATCCAAAATTTATAAAAGTTTTCCTAAAAAATGAAGTTTGGCAATGAAAATTCAGAAGATCGTATATAATCATTTGCAATCGAGACATGGCAGAGAGATATGGAGTAAAGAGCATCTGCAACTGAGCTGGAATCAAAAATCTTATAAGTATTTCAATCAATATTTTTCTTAGGTGATCCGGTGAAGGTGAGGCATATTGCAGCTGTGGGAATTATTCTCTTGCTCGCTGGGTGTATTGCCCAGGAGGGGGAGCAGCATTACTACACTTTTCCTACCTATTATTCAGGTTGTGAGATACAGCTGATAGCAGAGTTCAAAAAGGCTGCTCTCCTGGAGCCAGATATTTCAGAAGACGATATTCTTGCTGTCATCAACAGATTTCACCGTGAGTTGTCCACTTCTCCTGATCTGCACCTGCTTCCTCCCATTATGATTGCCTTTCTCCTTGATCCTGTAACCTATGACATCTATGAGGAGCTCCAGGTGAATCCTTCAGATACTGCAGATACTGCAGTTCACACGCTGCAGGTATATGCTCAGAACCACATGACCCACACCCAACAACTCCCAGTATTCGCACATACTCCAGGTCATGATCCCTGGGGAACTGTCCTTATTTCAGGATACAGGCGAGCCCCTACCTACAAGTATGTGTTACCCAGTGAAATGAGGGCCATGTCCATATTTTCTGGAAAAATAACGGGAAAATGTTCTTCTCTTGCAATGTTGAATGGAAGCCTGTTCAGGTTGATGGGTGCAGAAGGGGGCGATGTGCTCCTGGTGCGTGTTGAAGGGCATACTTTTGGCCTGGCCAGATACAAAGGTACACTCTATGAATTCAATAATACAGTAATCCTCCCAGTCAGTAACCCACTCATGAGAAGCCGATTCACGTCACGGCGCTTTCTCGGCGTGTACAATGAATGGATTTCCACAGATAAAAATCTTACCATCATTGATGAAGTTTTAGATTCACAGGATTCTCTGGTAGATGCACTTTGGCGTGCCTACTGGGAGAGTGAACCTCCTTCTGAAATGCGCCTACCTGATACCATACAGCGACATGACATTGTATCACTGGTTTTCGGAGAATCTAATGTATTTTGTTCCCACGTAATTCTGGCCAAGTATGCATACCAGAGTCTGTACGTGAAAAAACCTGAATTGTACTTAAAAGCATCACTGCGTTCACCCAGAGCAGTAGAATTGTCAACAAACCTTGAATCTATAGATGAAATCATTGATTGGATACAGACCAATGTTGCCACAGGGTCCATATTTGAAGATCATCATGAGCGGATTATGCTGGCTGATCAGGTCATTGTATTCAAGACGGGAGGGTTAAAAGACCAGGCTGTCTTGGCTTTCACTCTTCTCACGCTAAAAGGATACAACCCTGTAATCACCATAACTGCAGATACTGCATACATTGAAGTGGAACACAGAATCTATGATGTCAAAGGTTGGAGCATCGTTGACTCAGTAACCGGTACAGCGGAGTTGATTTTACGTCTGTGAGGTATCAGGAATTGATTCTTATTACCACCTTTCCCGTTACGTTTATATCGCACCAGTCTATTGAAGGTACATGTTCGGCGAACCTTCAGATGCTGCCAGACCAGTGAAAATGCGTGAGTTTGCAATTGTTATTGGGGCTGCAGCTGTGGTTATAGCAGCAGATGTGGTAGTATTGCCTCTTTTCAGTGATCAGTCACAGCTTCCTCTGGCTGTGTTACTTGCGGGAGATTTCAGTGTGTGCATAGGTTTTGGGTTAATTGGCGTGTACATTACATCCCGGATCGGGCTCCCCCTCTGGTGGAATCCAGGCACGAATTCGCGGCAGTCACAGCAAATATCTGTTGCTGTCCTGTTTCTGGGAGTTGCTGTTATCACAGCTGGCACATTCATTACATTTTACAGAACTATTTGGTCTCCTTTTGTGCATCAGTATTTCGCCTTACTCACTCTGAGAAGCGCTCTCGGTCTTTCTCTGCGGGATGCAGTGCTCAGAGGAATATTCTTTCACTTGTTCCTCTTTCCACTGGCTGTGTGGATCAGTAGACATTTCATATCCAAAAAATACTCACTTGTCTTGGGAGGGGTGACATCAGCATTTCTGGATGGCCTGAATGGGGGTTTCTTTAGCATTCCACCATTCTTGGTAGCACTTTCACTGGTGTACATTTACTACCTGCGGGGTCTTCTTCCCGCAATGATTGTACGGTTTTTGGCAGGTGCAATTCCTTTTATTGTGATATTCATAGTACTGTAAAAGAATCTGCGAGAACACTTCAAATCTCTGGTTTTCACTGATGGAAGTTCTCATAGAAGCAAATTCTAAAGACACTCATTCTCGTCCCTGTATGATCCCTGCTCCAGTGTGCATACCAACAGTAGCAACACATCCTCAAAAGGTTTATAAAGGTAAACTTACATAAGCTTACTAATGTATCCGACAGAAAGACAATTCGAGTTCTGGCTGAAAAGAAGAGAAGGGAAGAAAAATGTAGAAATTGCACAGGAGTACAACATAACAAAGCAGGCAGTGGGGAAAGCTTTGCAAACTGCAGATAAAAAGATTCTGAAAAGCTTGATTGAGATGGCCCGGGCAAATAGAATTGAGATACGACACATTGATGAGGAGAAAGGGTTCTTATCTGGAAGATCGACACAGTTGAACAGAAATGCAGTCATTTTTTTCTCCAAACGCCATGGAATGCAGGTATGGTATGAACATACAGGGGACTGTTCGACCTGTGGACAGGTGAAGAAATGTACTGAGATTCTCACGGAATTAGCAGGCGAATTGGGGATTACCATAAGAATAACTAATCCCAGTAAGGATGCAGAAACAATATTTGAGGTGGTGCCATGAGTGTGGTGGAAAAAGTGAAGCAGGTTTTGGGGTGGTGTCCAAATGCTCCCCAAATGAATGTAGAACCCAAAATGACAATAGAGAATAGGATGACCTTTGTACTAAAATCACTGGGAGTGTTTGCAGGGTTCATTGTGTTTGCTTTTCTTTTAAGGGGGGTTGTCTTGTATACTCTGGTATGGCATTCTCCTTTATTCATGACTATTGCACAGAAAACGTACTATATCCCTATACTGATTATTCTCTCCTTTTTTTCGTCATATTTTGGTTTTCTGGGAAAAAGTACCAGTCCGAAGAGAGCATTTCTGTATGCAGTCAGTATTCTGGTGGGTATGCTGGCCATGGTTATAATTGTGCACTTTGTGGTGGGATTGAACACTAAGCTGCTGGTCTCCTGGCAAACCCAGCCTGTAATGGTAAAGTACATGCTGAGAACCTTTTTCAAAGACTGGACTACTCCTCTTGGATCAGCTATTTTCTTTGTGCTCTATCTCGTGATTCCCTCTATCATGTATGCTGTTGCAGTTTCTCAGTGGAAGAGCAGTACTACCTTGGTGATTTCTTCTGTCCTCTATGCATTCTTGCTCCCAGCATGGATGGAACTCTTTGATCTCATGGTAATACCAACAGATGCAGTTGGTTGGGCGGGATTTTATGCAATGATGGTTCTGTACGGATTGTTCATTTCGCTGTGGGTGGCTCTGTTTGATAAAGAGAAGAAAAGGGTGGAGAGTTCATGATTTTTGGGAATTAGAGCATTTTATTTCTTCATTTCTTCATTTCTTCCTTTTTTCTTCTCTTTTCTTGCTGCATTAACAATTGAAAAAGTCATGTGATGGCTAGTTGGTCTATGGTAAGAATATGGGAATTTGAGATAGTTTTGGCAAGTAATGGAAAAGCCCAAAAGCTCTTTAATTAGCCTAAACTTACCCCTGTTTTCATGACAACAAATTCAGTGCTTTGTAGATAGCTTCCTGTTTTCTGGTCAAAGGGACTGTTTTTGTTATGCTTGCTGAAGCCTTTTCATCAGTGAGTTTCACCGTGTAGATAGTCTCCAGAGATTCTAAAGCTTTTACTGGGCTCATGGTTATGCTATTGGTTTTCAAAAGCATTTTCATCCAGGTCAAGTGGAGATAAGCTAAATAGCAGATGAAGATGTGGGCTCTTACTCTTCCTGTCAACCAGTGTCTCACTGGCTGTA
>JGI2172J19969_10001559_pt1 | contig 10486 bp, 8 predicted proteins | sample DeeMarSWOR230_32_FD_19969 | JGI IMG/M metagenome (IMG submission 19969)
CATTCGCCTTCAAGCAGGTAAATTCTTTCGCTGATCTTTTCAAGGTGCTCCATTTCCACCAGAAAAATAGTTTTCAACAGATCGCTGACGACTTTGGCTTTGTTAGCTTCAGTAACCACCTCAAGCGCTGAAACCTTTTTGCGTAAGGCTAGCAAACTGGCTTTCTCATGCTGGTTCGTGTATTGTATTATCGCTGAGATTTCAGCCGCAACCGCCCTGTTCAGCAAAGCTAAGTAGTCGTCAGTGAATATTTTGCGCCATTCAGATACAGGCGTTTCGGCTTCTTCTGGCTCGTCTTTCATGTTCACGTACTCTTGGAACTTGAAAAGGTGCTGCTCCTCTGCTAAATAGATCTTTTGGAACAATTGACGAGTTGTCCGATCTCCAATTTCTACTGAAGCCTTGATAATCTTGCGGTACAACGCAAGTGCCTCCTCTTCCGCTTTGACGCCGAGCTTTGCGAATTCACTTAAGCTGTTCCCTATTACGGGTTTATCCGCCTTTGTCGTCGCTGATCCTCCAAGATAGTAAATTCGCTCCATTATGTCGGCAGCATGCTTCATTTCTTCTATGGCGATTTCTTTCAGAAACTTTCCAACAGCTTCGTACGTGGTCTTATCGAGTAGAATGTTCTCAGGAATTACTTTGCGCATCAGTTTTTCCATCTTTGTGTGCTGCAGCATGTACTGAATTGAAACTTGGATTTCTCGTGAAACCGCTTGATTTAACAGACTAATATACTCAGATGTTGCTTGGACAGCCATAATTAATCATGTCTCCTTTGACTATGAAGAGTGTAATCACTAAGATATAAAAAGATTTTTTATTCCTTTCTCCAAGAAAATTGGCGGCGCCTTTTGGCTCCAAATTTTTTCTCTCACAAACTTGTGACACGTTAAGTCCTGTAACTAACGTTTTATGCCTAGAAACCCATAACACAAGCAAGCCTGTTCATGGTCTTGTTTTTTATATGGAAAAATAGAAAAATGGGAGGGAAATAAACCTCTAAGGGTGCTTTATTTCTTCTTTGCGGCCTTTTTCTTCTTTTTTTTGGCAGCTTTAGGCACGATATTGACCTCAAAACTATAATTATCTTCAATTTATATTTAAAATTTACTAAAGCCGTAGCTTCGTGACGCCCCTCGATAAAGTCATGTGGAAACGGTTCTTAATGGCAAAATAGGCGTTTTTTGCTCTAATTAGGCGAAAAAGACCCAAAAGTGGTCATTTGAAAATTTTACTTAGATGTATTGTTCCGTCCGAGTTTTTGGCGAAACTGGTCTTGGGCTGTTCATTTTAAGACGTTTGAGTAGATACGGTAATGCTTTGGTAACCACAAGTTTTTTATAGGCTATGTAAAAACTTACACAGCAATGAAAAAAATTTCCAACGATGAAGGGGCTTAAGAGTGAGCGACTTCAACAAAATCAGTAACAGAACAAAAATAATCGCATCAATAGCTGTTTTCTCTGCCCTTTACGGTGTAATACGGCTCGTACCCTTGGGGCCTATGATAGGTCTTTCAGCTTATTTCTCAGTTTCGGATAGTCTCGCTCCACTGTATGGAATACTGTTAGGACCTTTTACAGGCGGCATAAGCATAATCATAGGCACAGTCTTAGGTTGGCTGCTGGGTAAGCCTGTTAGCTTTTTGGGTTTAGATTTTCTCGCCGCTTTGGTAAACACAGTTGCCATAGGCTTCTTAGTCAAGCGCAAGTGGAAGCCTGTAGTAATACTTAATGTTGTTTTACTTGCCATAAACATTTTAAGCCCATATTCACTTCTAATGGTCGAGATTCCCGGAGTTTTCCATTTTCCCTTCTTCTGGATGCACATAGCAGCATTAATAGTGCTCATTTCACCATTGCGTTCCAAAGCAATTTCTTGGATTGAAACTCTCAAATCAACCTACATACCTTGGGGCATAGCAATCTTGGCTTTCATCGGAACAATGATGCAACACCTTACAGGAAACCTCGTTTGGGAGCTTGTAGCAGGTCAACCCATTGGCGGTTTAACCGCTGAAGGTTTTCACGGGCTTTGGACCGGCATTTTCTTCGCTTATCCAGTGGAGCGGTTAGCGTTAATCATTATCACAGTCCTAGTGGGGACACCATTGGTGAGAATTCTAAAGAAATCTTTGTTTGCAGATAAAAACTCCAACACTGCCTAAGACAGTTAAGAACTTGGCAGTAGCCCCTTGAATAACGTGCAGTCTTGAATGTACTCTTTCCCAGTTTTCAAGGCAATCTCCGCCTTTGCCAGTTCGCTTCCCAAATAAGCGGCATGATCAAGTCGTTTGACTAAGCCCAGTTCCACAATTTTGGAGTACACGCTCTCAGCGGTTTTTCCTTTGATAATGTTGAGTGGTTTTTCCATCCGCAGCGTGGCAAAATGAAGGGCAACAATAGTTCCTTCATCGCGGTCTAATGTAATTTTGAAAATGCCTTCCGTATCCAAGATTGCTGGCTCAGATTTTTCAGTAGCCGTTACGATTTGAGCCTGTGCCTCTATCTCTCTGTCGTATGGTTCTTCTCGCACCCGCTTGTCTTTCAAAACCAGCAAGTCTAACCCCAAGTCTTTTGGAACCGAACCCCTCTTCTTCGCCAGAAACATCATCTTAGACGCAATTACTTCTTCTCTAACGCTTCCCTTCGCTTTGCTGCTTTTCTCCGTGGCCAACAAAATACTTGCACCCACTTCAGACGAAAGCCGAGCCAGCAAAGCGTTAACGCCTATGGAATCAGCGTCTATTAATTCAGTAACGTTGGAAACACCCACAAAGAGCGGGACGTTCGGGTTTCGGTTTGCGAACTCATGATAAGCAATGATGGACTCCACCACGTTTGAGGGGTCAAGAATCAGATCGCCTATGAGCCTCATCATGCCGAATTTCCTCGCTTTTTCAATCAAGTCTTCCAAAAAGCTGACGCGTTCTTCCGTTTTCTTAGGGAAATATCCTTCACGCTGATTTGTAGGAATGACAACCACCGCAGCGTCAGAAGCGAAGGGCGCTATCTTTTCGATGTTGCCAGCATCCGCGCTCAGTACCAAGTCTGCTCCAGCGGAAACAGCCTCTCTAATCTCATCTGGATCAAGTGAGTCTATGCTCACAGGCACGTTCACGACGTTTTTCACGGTTTCAACAGCGCGTTTTGCATCGGCGGGTCTAGTTTCGCCTGCGACCATGCCAACATCGATAATTTCAGCTCCGACTTTTACGTAGTCCTTAGCAAACTTTTGAATTTCCGAATTCGACATCAAAGGGGCGTCAACGATTTCAGCCATAACTCGCATGGGAAAATCTTTGCCTAAGGCTAGTTCCCCTATCAGCATGTTGCCCTTTTTTTTCAGCAAAGCACCTTTGTTTTTCTCAACTGCTTCCAGTTTTTGCAGGGCTTTTCGCTGGAGCTCTTCCCTGAGTATGTCGCAGGCGGGTGTAACCGTTGAAAGCTTAACTTGATCTAAAGCGTCTAAAATTGTGGGCAAGTCAGCGGCGTATCTTGGACCTTTGAATGTGGGGATTCCCGTGTTGTCTGCGATAACCGACGCGTTGCCTCGCGTTAGTCCTGGGATTAGTATTACGTCGAAGTCGTGGCGTTTCAGGTTTTTAAGGGCTTTAGCGATGTTTTCAGGAGTTAGCAGTGCGGCGACGGGGACCTTTAAAGCGATAACTTTGGTTTTTACGCGGCTTTCTTGGGCATAATGTTGCACTGCGGTTTCTGCAAGTAACCCTGTTATTAATAGCACTTTCAAGTTTCGGCACCGACTTTGATGTTTACGCCTTTATTGTTTGCTTTGGCGATGAAAACTTGACCGCCAACTCCCTCTCTTAGGAATGCCTCAATCTTTAATCGTATTGCTTCAGCTTCTTTTTCGTTTTGACAAAGCCCGTAGAATGTTGGTCCCCATGAACTTTGCCCTACACCGTGGACTCCGAGTTTCTGCATTAATCGGATGCCCTCTGTGGCTGCTAGGCTGGAGTATGTTCCTCCTTGAGCTTGGGCGAAGTGTGTTCCAACGATTATTTGAATTTGGGTTAAAGCTTCACCGAAGTTTTTGATGTCACGTTCCGCTAAGGACGGGAGCAGCTTCATCATTGTTAGACGGCATATTCTGCCAACATCTTCGGCGGGCATTGGAGATAGCCGTTTAAACGCTGCGATTTCCTCGTCTTTGGATAGACCCTTTTTGACGTTTGGGATTGCCACGACGAAAGGCCAGTCTTCTGGGAATGGTCTGTGGAAAATCACTGGAGGAAAGCTCTCTGCGGAGTAAACGCCGTCCTTTGTGGCTTTTCCTCCGTCAACCACAAATCCGCCTTTTTCGAAAACTGCGGTTCCGATGCTTGACCTTCGGGCTCTTCCCATTGCAAGAGCAAATTCTTGAACTGACGCTTTCACGTTGAAAAGTTCCGCGAGGGCTGTGGCCACGGCTAGAGCCAATTGTGTTCCAGAGCCTAAGCCTACGTGTTCGGGGATTACCTGTTTGACATGGATGTTAGCATTAGCTCTTATGTGGTAGGCATCGAAGAAACGTTTTGCCAGCGAGTTTACTTGCTCGATTTTCTCGCCTGTGACGGCTAACGTTTCAGATTGTTGGGCTTCTAGGATGACGTTTGGGCGGTTTATTCCTATGCCTAATCCACCGAAGATGCGTCCCAAGTTGCCGTTTAGGTCTATTAGTCCCAAGTGAAGTCTTGCGGGAGTTTTAACGTAGACTTTCACTTTTTGCCCTCCATGAATCGATTTTATTGGTTAGATCCGCCATGATTTCAGAGTAGCGAGAGTTTGGAGCTACACGGTTCACAACGTCGTTGCAGTTCTTAATCATTTCCAGTAGCCTGTGAACGTGTTTTTGCTCGTTTTTATCGTTGACTAGAACCTTAACGCGGGTTGCATGTATGACTGCTTCAATAGTGGCGGATGAAGCACGGCAATAGGCTTTTGGCAGCACTTTTGGCGCTTTGATTAGTTTGATTTGACATAGGGCTGTGGCTCTTTCAGCGTCAAAAGCGCTTATGTCAGCCACGGAAACTTCGATGTGGGCGTCTGCCATCCGTAGCTTGGGTGCGTCAACAGTCTCAGCTTTTTCAAACCATTCTTGTGGTATTCTGCCTTTTGGGTTGGCTTCTTTGAAAGCGGTGCGGTAATACAGTTCTGGATTGGCGGTCACGTTTATCACTGCGCACCTTTTCAGTTGAAGATTCTTGTATGTCAAGGTTGAAGTGTAAGGTTTAATTGCTATGCGTTGCGAGTTCTCCATGGTCACGCCCATTGGTGCGGCGTTCGGCTGTCCTTCCGCGTTATAGGTGGAGACTATGGTCTCCGTGATTATGCCTTTTGAGAAGCCTAAATCAGCCAATTTCTCCGTCAAACCCATTCCATGCCTGTGGTTAGAAGAGCAGAAGCCATCTTTTTGTTTCAACCGAATGTAGTTTTTCACACTCGAATAATAAAGTTTTGTTCGCTGCCGTCGCTTCCTTTGATTATGTGATGGCTTTAAGTGCTGTGGTTTTCTATAGCCCCCTTTTATATAGAAACTATATATAGTTCTGAGAGAAGCGGCGTGGATAGACCCTCTACTAGTTTCTGCATTGAATGGCTATTAGGCTCCAAATACGCTGGCGCTTTCAACGTTTAGATGCTTAGGCGTTTAATAGGTAAGACTTTTAAAATCTAAGCGTTTCTTGAGGAATCATGAACTTGCGCAGGGCGGTTGGAGCTACTCTTAGAAGCAAAAGATTCTGGCTTTGGCAAATAGGTGGCGCCATAATTTATGGCATACCTGTGGCAATCCGTTTTGCCACTGGCAACGTTCAGTTGCCCATCTTAAGCCTCTTAGAGACACCGTCGGTTGACCATTATGTTCCTTCCAACTTGGTGGAAAAAATACTTGTTAACGCGTTTTTTCCTGGAGGCGCTGGCGGCGTTGCCGGAGAAGTGTTCGTTAGCAACTATAACCGTGATGCTGCCAAGGGAAAAGCTAAGTACTTGTCGAGGCTTGGTGGGGCGTTGTTGCAAACAACGGTTTGGTCGGCATTTCAGTACTGGGGATATTCGCTGATGATACTGGGTCCTTGGAGTATTGGAGGTGGCTGGGGTAATATTTTTGAGTATTGGATGGTCTTTCCTCTCAATTTCATTTTGGCTGCTTTTTCCATATTTACTCCAGATGTTGTGAACTTCGTGAAAGCAAAGGTGGAAAGCGCTTATAGAAAGTTGTCAAAACGCAAAAACCACCCTGCCAAGAAAACTTAATTAGTCCAAAGCCAATTTATTCACTTCGCAACGTCTTAAGCCCAGGTAGTATAGTCCGGTCTAGTATAAGCGGCTGTCGCCCGCTAGACCCGGGTTCGAATCCCGGCCTGGGCGCCAATTTACTTTTTCAGGCGAGTTTTTCCTTACGATGCTGGTGTTATGAGCGCGCCGCACTCGAATTTATAGAAAGCATTTCTTCTGAAGAAACAGCAAAGATGTTATTCGAGGCAGAGTTAGGAAGTGTTATAAAATAACTGAGAAACACCTGAATATTGGAGGAAGATAGTGAAAAGGTAAATGAGCTCGTAAATAGGTGTTAAAATGACAAGCAGCGAGAAAGTCGGCACTAACCCCCGTCGCAACATCTTTGCTTTAGGTTTTGTTAGTTTTTTCACCGACATGTCTAGTGAAATGGTTTTCAGCCTCCTGCCCACGTTTCTCCTCGGACTACCTGGAGCTAGCATAGCGATATTAGGATTTATTGAGGGAACTGCTGAAGCCTTGAGTTATGCTTTGAGGGCAATTTCAGGAATTTTCTCTGACAAGTTCAGAAAAAGGAAATTGTTTGTCTTAGTTGGATATGGGGTGTCAAACGCTGTCAAGCCTCTTTTCGCAATAGCCAAAGCACCCTTCGATGTTTTCGTAATCAGAGTTTCTGATAGGGTTGGAAAGGCTGTTCGCACGTCACCTCGTGATGCCCTTCTGAGCGAATCGGTTTCCGAGAAACACCGAGGCGCGGCCTTCGGTTTACATAGAGCTCTTGACCAAACAGGTGCCATCGTTGGACCCGTGATTGCCTCAGCAGCACTGCTAATGCTAGGTCTCACCATAAGAGATGTATTCTGGCTATCACTAATACCTGGCACTATTGCGCTCTTAATTATCTTGTTCGTTGTTAAGGAACGGGTCGGCAAAGCCGCTGGTGAATTTCAATTACTTGCAGGCATTAAAGCTGTCTTAAAAGGTAATTTTTCTCGGCTTCTCATAATTGTGGGAATTTTTTCTCTGGGTGCATTCAACTTTTCCTTCATTCTACTTAATGCGAGAGAAGCGGGGATTGTAGATGCGTTTATCCCGTTAGTCTATGCAGCTGTTAACATAGCCCATGTTGCAATAGCGATCCCAGCGGGCGTCTTATCTGACAGAATAGGAAAGGAAAAAGTCATGATCTTGGGCTACGGCGTCTTCCTCTCAAGTGTTGTGCTGATTCTTCTGCTCCCATTAAATGGTTTTGACGCTTTCTTGGTTGCCTTGTTTTATGGTGCTTATTTCGGAATCATTGAAACAGTTCAAAGAGCCATAGTTCCAGAATATGTGGATGCAAACCTAAAAGGAACAGCGTATGGCATTTACTATCTTGTTGTCGGTTCTGCCTTCTTCGTTTCAAACGCTGTGGTTGGAAGTTTGTGGGAATACCTCGGCTCATCAGTAGCATCCACCTACAGTATCATAACCTCCGCATTTGCTATCGCATTTATGATCTTGTTTCTTAACAGAAAGAGGTGAAATGTGCTTCACGCGTGTGGCATCTTTTTTTCATTTATGCTGGAAGAATTTTTTTACTTGATTCCGCACTCTTAGAATGGGTGAACGCTATGAGTGATTGGAAATCTGTTTTGAATGCAGACCCAGTGGATTGGCTTTTGGAGAAAGATAATCCTTCGGTTCGGTATTTTACTTTGTCGCAGATTTTGGGTAAGCCTCAAAACAGTTCCGAAGTGCAGGTAGCCAAAAAAGAAATCATGCTTACTGGTGTGGTGCCGAAGATTTTGGCTAAACAGCATGCTGGTGGTTACTGGGAAACTCCTGAAAAGTTTTACACTGCCAAGTATAAGGGCACTGTTTGGCAGCTCATTATTCTAGCTGAGTTTGGAGCTGACGGCCAAGACGAGCGCATCACGAAAGCATGTGAGTTCATTTTGGAGAATTCCCAGGACCGCAAGAGCGGCGGTTTTTCGGCGTGGCTTAGTGTTAAGGTGGGCGGTGGAAGATATAGTGGTGTGCTACCGTGTTTGACTGGTAACATGGTCTGGAGTTTGATTAGGCTAGGCTTTTTGGATGATCCGCGAGTTAAGCGTGGAATAGAGTGGATTGTGAAGTATCAAAGGTTCGATGATGGGGAGGCTTATCCGCCTAAAATTTGGCCTTACGAGAAGGCCACAAGTTGCTTTGGAAAGCATTCGTGCCACATGGGTGTAGTTAAAGCTCTTAAAGCGTTGGCGGAAATTCCTGTTGAGAAGCGGTCTGCGGGTGTGGTTGACACTATCGAAAGAGGCGTTGAATACCTACTAAAACATCACATTTACAAAAGAAGCCATGACCTAAGCAAAGTTTCTAAGCCTGGCTGGCTAAGACTTGGCTTTCCCTTAATGTATCAAACTGATGTGCTGGAAATATTGGGCATAGTGACAAGCCTCAAGTGTAAAGACCCTCGGATGCAAGAAGCTGTTGATTTAGTCCTGTCGAAACAGGATGAAAACGGCAGATGGACATTAGAAAGCACCTTTAATGGGCGATTCCAAACAAGCATCGAGAAGAAAGGCGACCGCAGCAAATGGGTAACTTTGAATGCGTTGAGGGCACTAAAAAAATTCTATGAGTAATCATGTATTCTGTAGGAGTAGTTGAGGTAAATTCTAATGTGGGTTGTTCCAAATTACCACCATTATGTTTAGGCGTTCATAACGCAATGTGTTAAGAGGAGAATTACCCTCTCTCCCTAATAACAAAAACGTCCTCTTCGATTTCAGCAACAATGCAGCAAGTTTATGCTCTTTCGTTTTTCTGTGCGTTTTTGTTATTCTGGCTTTTCCGCCAGAGACATTCCCAGATGGTCGTAGTACTTGTACTTTAGATTTGTGAAACCGGCTCTCTCCAGAAGTGCAATCCACCTGTCCTTGGGTAACAGCATCCAAACTCCGAGTAGCGTGAAAGTTAGAAAACCCCAACGGTCGCGTAATGGTTCTATCAGAAGGAATCTGCCGCCAGGTCGCAAAACCCTGAGAATCTCGTGAAATGCTTCGGTCTTCGCGGTGTCCCCCTGAAGATTATTTATCACACTGCTGCTCGTCACGAGGTCAAATGAATTATCAGGAAACGGGATTGAAAGAACATTTCCAGTTTTGAACTCAACTTTGTCTTGTACACATTCGATTTTCGCGTTTAGGTAAGCGCGTTCCGAGGAGTTTCCTGGAATTTCTACTGTGCTCCAAATGTCGATTCCTGTGACTTTTCCTGTGGTCAGGTGTTTAGCTACTCCGATGGCTGTCTTTCCAAGTCCACAGCCAACATCTAGCACTTGCTCGTCTCCTTTCAGTTCTAATAGTGGAGGCAGTTCGAAAGATTCTGTCTCTCTGAAGAACCGCATCGAAAACACATAACTAATTGCGAAATAGAAACCGAACCCCATTACCACTATTCCAGGCAACCACCAAACAAAAACGGTGATAAGCACTCCAATAACGAAGATGATGGCTGACAAGGCAGCAAACATGTACAGGGAGTAATATCCGTAATGCGGCTTAACCGCGTCTTCTGTCACGTCTTTCTCCCTTCTGTTTTCATATGAAATAGATAAATTCGGCTAGGCTTTTGAGTATATTTATTTTTAGGTTGTGGTGCTGCTCAGTATGTTCTCCACTTTATTTAATTCGGAAAATTGCAAATAAAACTTTAAATTTATAGTCTGATTAGCACTGTATTGCTGCAAAGGAATGTGCAGGGAGAAATGAACAAGAGGATTATGTGGGCAGCTATTGTTATAGTTCTGGTTGCGATTATTTTGTTTAGTTTGGCTCATTTTCTTCAATCCTCCATTCCAACACCGCAACCAAAAGGCGAAGAATATCTGCATTTTGTTAGCAATTATCAAGGTGGAGTAGAGACCAAAGTTTATTTGGTTAACTCGATGTTGTTTTATGGAGTTTATAACGAAAGCTTTACACGTTCAGGCGCCACCGGCTCCTATTCGATCAACAAAGGCGATCCCTGTGTTATTATAAACGGAACTATTAGAAATGACTATGATAACGATTATTATTTTAGCATAACTGCGGAAGTCTACAATTCATCTGGAGAAACAATTGGACCAATTCTTACTGTAAATTCTCCACAACCCGGCTTCACGGTGGCGTTCGTAGACAAAGGCGCCACAGGTTATTTTGAGATACAAATCAAATATGATGCAAAGGATATTACGAGTTATGACCTTTTTGTTGCGTTTGAAC
>JGI2172J19969_10001561_pt1 | contig 10482 bp, 8 predicted proteins | sample DeeMarSWOR230_32_FD_19969 | JGI IMG/M metagenome (IMG submission 19969)
ATCTTCTCCGCCTGGTGTCACGTCAACGACAGGTTTTTCTTTGTATCTTGCAGATATTTCTGGAATTACTTTGGCGTCCTCAGGTTTGANGAAGCAAGATTTAAGCATATTTATCACTAATGCTCCATCCACATTCTTGTCAGCAAGCACTAAATCCAGTACTTTGGCATATCTTTCAGCTCTGGCATCAGCTACTATATCTATAGGGTTTGTCGCATCTACGCCTGAATAAAGGTTTTCGATTTTCTTTTTGGTTTTTTCAGATAAAACTGCAAGCTTCAAGTTGTTTCTTGCGACAGCATCTGCAGCTAATATTGCAGGTCCACCTACATTGCTTATGATGGCTATGTTGTCTCTATGCATGGGCGGCTGTTTCGAAAGAGCTATAGCTGCATTCATTAATTCTTCGACGTCCTTAACCCTTATTATTCCAGCTTTTTTGAAGGCTGCATCAAAAACCTTATCAATTCCAGTTATTGAGGCTGTATGCGATTTGGCTCTTTTCGCTGACTCTTCTGTTATTCCACCTTTCAAAGCTAAGATGGGTTTTTTCTTCACTGTTTTTCTTGCCTCTGCTATGAATTTTCTTCCCTCTTTTATTCCTTCTATGTATAGACATATGACCTTTGTATTTTTGTCACTTCTGTAATACCGTAGTAAGTCAACGTCATCAACATCTATTTTGTCGCCTACGAAGGCGAATTTGCTTATGCCTATATTATAGAAACACGCCCAATCTAGTAGACATGCGCCGACTCCGCCGCTTTGAGATATGACAGCAATGTTTCCTTTTTCGGGCATAATGTTTCTTTCGAAAGTTGTGTTCATTCCGTTGGTGGTGTTTATGATGCCCATGATTGTGTTTGGTCCTAGTATTCTAACGTTAAATTTTTCTTTGATCTTGAGCAGTTGTTTGCGGTGTTCATCTTTAAACCCTCCAGTAATCATGACAAGAGCTTGTACAGTTGTTTTCGCACATTCTTCTGCTTGTTCAACCGATTGTTTTGGCGGAAGCATTATGACTGCAAGTTCCGGAGTCACTGGTAATCTTCTTATGTGCTTGTAACCATCCTTTCTATCGATGTCCAAGACGAAGGTCTTTCCACTGAAGAATTTCTTCATATTATATGTGACATTTTTGAAAAGTGTTGGAGAAGCCATTCCAACTTTTTCTCGGATCTTGCTTGAACCTATCAAGACCACCTGTTTCGGTTCGAAGATAGCCTTTACTCCATCCATAAACTTAACCTTCAAATCTGTATGTAAAGATGAAGGGAAAAACATAGGTTGTTCATATTCATAAATCTAACCTTAAAAACTTGGAGAAGCCTATTCTTGTGACTATTTTCACGTTGAAGAAAAACGGGGAACCTACCACATAATAAGCTTTACCGTGATAATAGATCTAATGTTGTTTTTTCAGCTTTTTCAATAATAGCTTGCTCTTCTAAGGTTTTCACTTGTCGGTTCTCCATTACTATCTTTCCATCAACAATAACGGTGTCTACATCACTTCCACGGGCAGAATAAACGATGCAAGCGTAGATATTATGTAGAGGTTTCAGATGAGGTTTCGACATATCAATTAAGATTATGTCAGCTTTTTTACCAACCTCTAGAGAACCGATTTCTTCTTTAAGTTTCAAGGCTTCAGCAGCATTTATTGTTGCCATTCTTAAGACTTCATGGGCTGGTAAAACTTCAGGATCTAGATAAATGAGCTTTTGAAGTAAAGTTGCAGTTTTCATGGTTTCAACCATATCCAGAGTATTGTTGCTTGCTGGACCGTCCGTTCCTAAGCCTACGTTGACACCTAAATCAACTAGATCATTTATTCTTGGTGAACCTGAACCAAGTTTCATGTTAGACACAGGGACATAGGCTACGTTGACACAATTTTCAGAAAGGATCTTCATGTCTTTTCGCGACAAATTTATACAGTGAGCAGCAAGAACATGCCTTTTTAGAAGACCTTGCTTATCTAAGAATTCAACTTCTCCAGAGCCATATTTCTTTTCGAATTCCTTAGACATTTCTTTAGATTCTGATAAATGCAGATGTATACCCACATCTAGGTCGAAAGCTCTCTCACAGATGTTATATAAAAGTTCCGGACTGCAACTATAAGTTGCATGTGGCCCAAGAAAGGCTGTTATTCTCCCTTCGGCGTATCCATCAAATTCTTCAATGAAATCTACGCTTTTTTTGAGCATTTTTTCACCTTGCTTCTTGTTCCCAGCCTCGATTATGCCTTCCGCCAAAACGCCTCTTAATCCGCTTTTCTGTACAGCTTCTGCAACCATATTTTCATGAAAGTACATGTCTGCAAAACACGTTGTTCCACTTTTCACCATTTCTAGGCAGCCTAATAGGGCTCCATCATAAACATCTTCTGGTTTCAGTTTAGCTTCCAAAGGCCAAATAATTTTTTTTAACCATTTTCTCAATGGTAGATCTTCTGCTATTCCACGGAAGAGAGTCATAGCCGCGTGCGTGTGAAGGTTTATTAAACCTGGTAAGGCTACCTTTCCTTTAGCATCGATTTTTGTATTCGCTTTTATGTTGGTTGTTGCCGACCTCTTGCCAGCATAGATTATTCTTCGGTTTTTTACTGCAATAACGCCATCATTTATAGGGTCTTTTCCATTCATCGGCAAGATGTGGCACCCATAGATTAGAATATCTACTTTTTCCAAGATCTCACCTTTTCGGCGATTATCTAATAGGGTGCTGTTGCAGCTTAAAAGAAGGTTTGTGTTTTTGTAGACTTTTTGCTGTTGAAAGATGGGAAGAAGGTTAGATGTGTGGTCTTTGCGGGTGGATTCTTTTCAGTAGGGGTTCTAGGGTTGGTTTTGATGCGTCCTTCGTCAAGATTGTTTGGTTTGTTCCTTCTGTGCCTATCTTCCTGCATATGAAGTTTAGCGAGTCTTCTGTGAAGTTTAGCCGATTTCTTCCTTCTGTTGTTAGTGCATATACTTTTCTGGGCCTGTCAGTTTGCATGTCCCAATCGCTTTTCACATATCCTTTTTCTTCCAGTTTGTTCAGGAGGGGGTAGATGGTGCTTGGTCCGAAGTATACTCCAAAGCTTTTTCGGATTTTCTTTATTACTTTGTATCCATGCATAGGTTGCGTGTTTAAGAACTGCAGTATTATGAGGTCTAGGAGTCCTTTCATCAATTTGACTTGAACTTCTTTTGAGTTGTTAACCATATGCTCACTTCTTTTCTGTGTTTCTGTCCAACAGTTCTTCTGTTGGACATGGATACAATATGTCCTTCTTATGACATATCTCAAGACGTTATATACCCTAAACAGACATATAAAGGTTCATGTTCACCCCAAACATAAAAAAGCATACATAAGCATACCCGAAACACTCATTAGCTATATAATTTGACAATTTACGATACATCAGCAATAAAAGAAGACGCAAAGGCACCATCAGATATTCAAGACTCGATGAAAAAACAGAACTGAACTACAGAACTACAGTAACTACAACTTTGAAACATTGCTAATAAAACACGCTGAAGAGTCACAACTATACAAAGCGTATGCATATTGCACATAACAGAGAGGTTCTTACAAAAAATTAGTATGCTATTCCATAGTGCTCTGATCATAAGCGAAAAATCACGCGTGAGATATATCCTCAGAAATTGTAGAGAGCTAAACCACTTACACATATCGGTTCCATTCCAAAGCGTTCAGAGCTAAAAGATTGCTGGCTTTTTTCATGGTTTCTTGTATATTCTGAATCTGAATGAATAAGTAAGATAAATAAATTGAATGCTTACTAAATAGGTTGAAACGTGAACCAGTTCAAAATGGAACATGTCTGGAGAAGGAAAAATTGACGGAAACATTCAGAAACGAAATTGTCCACCGCATAACCAGAAACCTACTGGATATTCAAATGCTAAGACTCATCCAAACTCAACCCATGTGGGGCTACAAAATAAAAAAGAAAGTAAAGACATTATTTGATGTGAAGCTGAGACATGGAGCACTATATCCACTGCTAAACAAAATGGAACGGAAAGGATTCTTAACAAGCACAGAACAACTACGAGGAGGAAGAACCAGAAAAGTTTACACAATAACCAGGAAGGGAATACAGTATCTAGGAGCATACAGTAGTATACTGAAAGAACAAGTAGAAAACTCAGATATTACATAATGTATACTGTTCTATTCGTTATCTTCACTTCCAGGATAACATCATGTTGTTGAATGTGCGGATGTATTGAAGTCTATTTCTTGCAATTGTTTTATTTCTCTAGCTTCTTTGGGGGCTGCATTGTAGATTTGTTCATCTTTTTGGTTGAATGTTGTATGTTCAATTTTTGCACGTGTCATGGCGCTTTGATTCGTTTTTATAACAAACAGTAATATGAATGCTCCTATAGTTACAAGGATTGCTGCTGTCAGAAATGACATTTTGTATGAAAAAATCTGGTTTGCTCCTGATTTAATCAGTTGATCCACAACTGGACCAGCGACTAAGGTTCCTGGAATCCCCCAACTTAAGAAGAACGTCGCATTGAAAAGTGCAAATTGTTTTCCTCTTTTTTCTGGTGGTATTAGTTTCGACGCATAGGAATATGAGGAGGCTAGAATGATTACGTTGGAAGCACCAGCAAGGAAGTCACTAATGAATATTAAGGCTAGCTTTTCTGCAAGGAAATATCCTGACAGAGAAATTATTACGATGACTGTGCCAATAAGCAGTAGGATTTCGTCTCTTAAACGGTTCGAAAGTTTTCTAATGAATAATCCCACTATGAAGATTGCAACTGAACTCGTGTTCACAATATAACTCAATATGCTGCTGGATACATTGAAACCTTCATCTAATGAAAGATACTGTGATTTTATTAATGCAACAGAGTTACTCCCGAAGTTGATGAATATCATGGCAAGCAAAAGTATGAGGAACTGGCGGGAGATGGTGATTTCCTCATTTTTTTGGAGACTTGATCTCTTAACATCTTTATTAATTCCTCCTTCAGGCACAAACAGCATGGGAATTGTGGAAACGAGCATCACACCAGAAGCAATAAAGAAAAGCAATCCTTTGTGAAAACCCCAGCCTTCATAAAAATGTGATAATCCATCATACGCGAGTCCACCTATCCAGACACCGATGATCCGCCCAATAGCACCTATACTTGAGAGTCTACCTTGTAGACCTGCCCGTTTATCTTCAGGATAAAGATCCGAGAGGAGTGCACTCCAACCGACATTCGACATCGACCAGAAAATTTCTACAATTGACAAACCAATTATTATCGCATATCCTGCAGCATGCTTACTCTCTGGCAAAGTGTGTATGTACCATACAAAGAATGTACTTATCGCAGCAGATATCTCCCCAAGGATTATCAGCGTCCTTCTTAACTGGTATCTATCTGAAATGACCCCCCACACAAATGTTTGAAACAGTACATTCAAAACCATTGGGAAAGTAGCAAAGAACGTTGTTTCAGTAACACTTAAACCGAGGAAAAACCGCAAATAAATCGATAGAAAACTGTAAAATAATCCTCTTCTAAACATAGCGAGAACTTGGAACGAAGAAATATTCAAAAACGTTCTTCTATTGGTGTTGTGAACATATGAAACACCAACAAGTTCTGCAAGGTTTTTCCAAGTAAATCCCACCCTAATTCTGAAGCTTTTGAACATGGAAACTATCACAACCAAAGGTAACTTTCTGCCATTTATAGTTGGAAGTTAGCACAATCTTGAGCCAGCTTGTACGGAGTAATAATTAGTTGAGAATAAATGTTTGTCTCTGTAGATTTCAGGTATTGATGACTAGAATGTTTACGATATCTTCAATATTAGTTGGCCTAGCCTTGCCTGACTTCTAATTTTACCACAAGAAAAAACCTAGATAATGAAGAGGATAGGCAAAAATTCGAGTGCATGTACGCGTATCATGACGGTAGGTCACAAAGACATTTTGTTCATATGTGTTTCTTCATTCAATCATATTTTTCACTAGGTGATTAGTGTGCAGGCTGCCTAAAAGAACAAATATAAAATAAGATATAGGAAGGGACGAATAGGAATGAAAATTGAGATGTCGAGAGGAAAAGCGAAGAGCGATGAGCTTGAAGAAGTCGTTCAACATCTCTTCAGAGAGAGGGGTCAGAAGGCTTTGAAGATCGCAAAGGAAATGATGTTCGAGGAAATTAGAAATGTTTCATCCCATGAAGCACATGAAGCCATAAAATATTTCATAAATGAGTATTGGAACGATTTGGCGAGCCCCACTCTGGTCTCTTTAGGTTGTGAATCTGTAGGTGGTGATATAGATGATACTATTCCTTTAGCTTTGCCTATGATTCTCATGAGTGGAGGTATCGATGTACACGATGACATAATCGACAAATCGAAGATGAAGTACGGTCGTCTGACAGTTTTCGGAAAATATGGTGATGAACTTGCTCTTCTAGTCGGTGACGCTCTTTTACTAAAGGGCTTCACATTATTGTGTAATGCGACAAGATTCTTTTCACAAAAGAAGTTTTTGGACATTGTGAAAATCGTAAACAACATGTTTTTTGAACTTGGCGATGCAGAAACGTTAGAGCGTAAACTGAGAAAGAATCTGGACACAACACCTAAAGAGTACATTCTCAATATGGAGAAGAAAGCTGCGGATATCGAGGGTTTACTGCGCATCGGGGCTATAATAGGTGATGGGTCAACTGAAGAAATCGATGCTCTAGGTTGTTACGGAAGGATTTTTGGTCTACTGTCAATCTTAAGAGATGATTGGATTGATATGCTTGATTATCAAGAAGCAATACATAGATTGCAATTTGAAAATCTGCCTTTACCAACGATTTATACTCTGGGAGATGTACGGGCAAGGTTGGAGATAGAGCGGATTTTTGAAAAAGAGGAAATAACCAAGCAAGATGCTGAAAGGCTCTTTCAAATTACGGATAAGTTTGGAGGTTTCAAGCAGACAACTCAGCTTATGTTAAATCTTGCAAGAAAAGCTAAGGAACAGTTGATGAAAGCAAACATTAATAACAATAACTTGTTACTACTGCTTGAATTCATTGCGAATATAGATTAAAGGCTTAGCCTTTTAACCCCAACGCAAAAATCTCGTTGGCTTTCTTTTCTCCTTTTTCTTCATCCTTCCTCACTGTATATGTGTTGTACATGTATGCATATATAAGATTTACCTCACAACTCGGTGACCTGATGAAAGATTTAAGTCAAAGAAGCTAATAGAAGAGTAACAAGGCTAGAACAGTGTCTGAAAAATGCTTAGGAAGTACTTCCTCAACAAAGATTTCTCTACATTATCTGCAGACTTTATTTCCTCATCCATTATACTGTTCAACACTCTTACATGGTTTTACATAATCAGGGCAATCATAAATAATGCTTTACAAAACCCGAATAATCTGTTATTCTTTGCTACATTCAATTTCACGATAATTTTTTCAAGCTTACTGGGAGCATTTGTAGCCGGAAAGGTAAAGCGAATAAAGATACTGTATCTTTGGGTTATTCTTGGAGTGATGTCCTCTCTTTTCACAATGTTCTTGGATATAAATGTAGCTTACAACATGCCTCTCATAGCTTTCCTACTCGGATTTTCATTTGGATTTGGCATGCCATCAAGCCTAGCCTACTTTGCAGATTGCACTAGTTTTGAGAATAGAGGTCGAAGTAGCGGATTACTGTTCAGTATATCCATCATAGGTAGTTTTCTTTTCCTCAGCTGTCTCGGAGAAAGCTGGTTTGGAGTCTTATTTGCTTCTGCAATCTGGAGGACCTTGGGTCTAAGCGTTCTTTTCGTATTAAAGCCCACAAAAACTAACAGAGAACCAAAGGTGCGTACCCACCCGTCTTTCAGATCGATCCTCAGCATTAAACCTTTCATATATTTCATTATACCCTGGTTCTTATTCTCTGTTATAGATAGCATAGAGAGGCCATATTTCCTTTCTCTCGTAGAAATGTCCAATGCAACCGATTTCATAGCATTTGATGAAATTTTCGAACCTTTGATCGGTGTACTGTTTGCATTCATTGGCGGTCTAGTTGCAGATCTGATTGGTCGAAAGAAAGTGATAATCTATGGCTTCCTATCGCTTGGTCTAACATTTGCCATTTTGAGTTTGGCGCCGACAATGCAAGTTTTTTGGTATGTTGTCTCTGCAGTGGACGCGACCGCTTGGGGAATATTTTACGTCATGTTTGTATTGGTGTTATGGGGTGATCTATCGTCCCCTGGAAGTCTTCGCGAAAGATACTATGCAATTGGAAATATTCCTTTTTTCCTAGCAGAACTCGTCGGTGCAATCGTATATCCATTAGCACAAGGAGTCTCAAAAGAAACTATTTATGCTGCTTTCCCAATAGCAAGTTTTTTCTTGTTTTTGGCTGTTTTGCCTTTGATGTATGCTCCTGAAACTTTGCCTGAAAAGAAGATAAAGGAAAGAGAGCTTAAGAAGTATATTGAAAAAGCGAAGAAGATCAAGGAAAAATCAGGTTAAATCTTGAGCTTATTGGTGGAAGAGATATGTTTTTTCATGTGATATTGACAACGGAATGTAATCTTCAATGTAAATATTGTTTTGGCGAGGCGTTAGAGGATATAGATCCTGATTTTCCAATCTCTGAAATTGATTATGGTTTACCTAAGAGAATAAGTTATGATATTGGTTTGTTAGATAAGTTTTCCAGGCAAGACAATAATTGTGTGCTAATTTTCTATGGCGGCGAACCACTACTCCGTATCGACGATATTAAAAAAATCATGGATAAGGTGAAGACTAAGCATTTCCTAATTCAAACTAACGGGTTACTCCTTGACCATTTGCCACCTAAATACGTCAACCGTTTACACACAATTATTATTTCTATTGATGGTGATAAAACCTTAACAGATTTTTACAGGGGAGAAGGCACCTTTAGAAGAATAATTGACAATTTGAAATTTATCAAACGAAACGGTTTTACAGGTGAATTGATTGCCAGAATGACCGTGATGGAGCAGACAGACATTTACAAACAAGTGACATACTTACTAGGTAATCATGAATTCTCTTTTTCTTCGGTGCACTGGCAGCTAAATGCAGGTTTCTGGAAAAACGATTTTCCCCGCAGACATTTCAAAGAATGGAGTGAAGAAAACTATAACCCTGAAGTCCGTAGACTTGTCAAGTACTGGGTTGATCACATGGAAAAGAAGGGTGAAGTTCTGAAGCTTTACCCATTTCTGGGAGTAACCCAATCATTTCTCCTGAATGAAGAACAAACTCTCTTACGCTGTGGTGCAGGATGGATAAACTATGCCATACAGACAGATGGATATATTGTTCCATGCCCAACCATGTGGGGAATGAAAAACTATTACCTGGGACACATAGATCACACTAATCCGTTAAAGCTGAAAAAAATCTTCGTCGACAGTCCATGCACGCAATGTGATATCTTCAACATCTGTGGTGGCCGTTGTCTATATGCAAACAAAACAAGAAGATGGTCTCCTGGAGCATATAATCTAGTATGCAAAACAGTACAGAACCTAATAAATGCGATACGAACAGAGACACNCAGAATCAAAAAACTTATGAAGAATAAAAAAATCAGCCAAAAAGATTTTGAATACACGAAATACAACGGATGCGAAATAATCCCTTAACTTTTTACTGCATCCATCAACTTTGTCCTTTCCGCTTTCTGCGCGCGAGTTGATTGGGTAACTGCAAAGCATCCAAAAAAGTGAGTGTGCAGTAGATGTCTCACTCTATGTGGGTTTAATTCGCATCTGCGGTTTCCGAATGCGAGTGCGAGAAACTTAAATCAACTTCCGTATTATCTTTTGCTGGGGTTCTGATTTGAACGAGATAAAATTGATTGTGGAAGTGTTGAAGCAAACGTTTGAGGGCGTAGCATGGCATGGCCCCTCATTCATGTATGTTCTAAAAGGCGTGGATAAAGTGCAAGCGAGTGAACGACCAATTGATTCAAGACACACAATTTGGGAAATAGTGAACCACTGCTCCTACTGGATGGAAGCAGTAACTAAAGCCTTACACAGTGAAAAGATGCCTGACATCAAATCCACGGAGGACTGGCCAAAGACTGGGAAAACCTATGAAGACTGGACCAAAACCCAAGATAGGCTAAGGAAATCCTATGAAGAACTTGTCGAATCCATAAAAGACTTGAATGATACTCAACTCACACAACAAGTTCATGGCTCCTTTAAAGGAAAGCCATATACAACTACATATCGAAAGATGCTTCACGGTATTTCTGACCATAACACGTATCATGCAGGACAGATTGCAATCTTGAAAAAGAGAGCCGCCTAACGCTATCACGCATAATCTTAATTTTTTCCTTTTTTCTTGTAAAGTCTCATAGAAACCTCTCTCCAAACTGTTGGTGGAAAAAAGAGGGTTATGCGGGAAACATCTCCATTTGCTATTGTAATTC
>JGI2172J19969_10001565_pt1 | contig 10461 bp, 9 predicted proteins | sample DeeMarSWOR230_32_FD_19969 | JGI IMG/M metagenome (IMG submission 19969)
ATGGATTCCCTCGATAAAAACCTTCAAAATGAATATCTTACCACGCAGGCGGCTGTAAAAGAAAGTCTGCTATTCGAATGAGTTTACTTCTTTAGCGTGAAAATTTTGAAAACCATTCTACCCTAAGCTATAGTTTTAGGGTGAATAATAAGAAAGACGTCATCAGTATCACACGGGACACCTACGATTTGATAGCCACCTCATATTCAGAAAAGATTAGCGGCTTGGTATCCGACACATGGGTTGGTGACTATGAGAAACAACTGCTAAATAGGTTCTTGCAGTTAATTGAAGCTTTAGAATCCAAAAATCCTCGATGTTGGCTGTGGTAATGGAAAAGACACGGCTTATCTGATGGCAAAGGGTGCAACAGTTGTTGGTATAGACTATTCATACAAGATGTTACAGGAGGCAAAGAGGCATGTGCACAATGGTATATTTTACTTAATGGATATGAGAAATCTTGAATTTCCTAATAATACCTTTGATGGGGTATGGGCAAATGGGTGCATTTATCACGTGCCCAAATCGGAACTCAGTCAAGTATTAAAAGAGGTTATACGAGTATTGAAACCATTAGGTATATTTTCTTTCAATGCTAAAGCTGGTACAGGTGAAGGACTCGAAGACAATCCAAAGTCATTTGCTAGAGGCCCCCGTTTCTACGCTTACTATACTATCAGTGAAACGAAAGAGCATTTACAAGAAGCGGGTTTGGAAGTCATTGAAGCTAAAAATTACCCCCAGAAGATATTAAGTGAGAAGATTTTCCATATATGGACGCGTAAGTCCATAAGCTGAGAAAGGANACATAAAGCATTCTGCGATAAACTAAATTGATAGGGTGATAACCTAGCCCTAATAAATGATACATTGAAGAAAGGAAATGACATTCAGAACACTACAGGCAAAAAAGAGGTTATAATAGAATGGCAAAAGGTGTTTAATACCCCAGCATTTGCTGTTTATCTTGGTCACTGCGTTGGACAGTTACGGGTTAGTGCTATAAGGAGAAGTGGTTATGCGTGATGAAAAGCTGAAAAGGGGAAAGAAGATTCGTATGACCAATATGCCTACCGGAATTGACTTACTCCGTGAACCAACCTTAAACAAAGGGACAGCGTTCACCGAAAAGGAACGAAAGGCATTGAGACTTGGCGGGCTTCTACCGCCATATGTTAATTCGCTGGAAAAACAGGTTATACGGGTCATGGAAAATTTCCACAAAAAGCCAACGGATTTGGAGAGGTACATCTACCTCATGAGCCTCCTGGACCGCAATGAAACCTTGTTCTACCGGGTGGTCATAGACAAAATCGAGGAAATGATGCCTATTGTTTATACTCCCACAGTGGGACTAGCGTGTCAGGAATATGGTCACATTTTAAGGAGACCCCGGGGCATCTTTATTTCGACCAAGGAAAAGGGACGAGTGATCGACGTCTTACGGAATTGGCCGAATAAAGATGTGCGCATTATAGTAGTCACCGATGGTGAACGGATTCTGGGTCTGGGAGACCTGGGTGCCAACGGGATGGGCATCCCCGTGGGAAAGCTCTGCCTCTACACCGCCTGCGCTGGGGTTCACCCTGGGCTATGTCTCCCAGTGACCCTTGACGTAGGGACAAATAATGAGGAGCTACTAAACGATGTTCTCTACGTCGGTCTTAGACAACGTCGCCTTCGTGGAGAACCATATGACGACCTGGTCGAAGAATTTATCAGGGCAGTGCAGGAACTCTATCCCTATGCCCTTATTCAGTTTGAAGACTTTGCCACCCGCAACGCACTTCGTCTGTTGAATAAATATCGAAGCCGAGTTTGTACTTTTAATGACGACATACAAGGTACGGGAGTTGTAGGATTAGCCGGCTTGTATTCAGCCCTGCGAATTACCAACGGTAAGTTAAGGGACCAAAAAATTTTGTTCCTCGGTGCTGGTGAAGCTGGTATCGGAATCGGCAATATGGTTAGCTCTGCGCTCGTTGCCGATGGGCTGTCTGAGAAAGAGGCCAGAAACCGGTGCTGGTTTGTGGATTCCAAGGGTCTGGTGGTGAAAAGCCGTANCGATCTGGCGGAATACAAACTCCCCTATTCTCACGACTATGAGCATCTCAGAGGTTTTCTTTCTGCTGTTAAGTCGCTCAGGCCCACNGTAATTATTGGAGTCTCGGGACAACCCAAGGCATTTACCCAGTCGGTATTGGAAGCAATGGCCGTTTGCAATCAAAGACCCATCGTATTCGCCATGTCGAATCCAACCTCAAAGGCTGAGTGCACCGCCGAAGAGGCCTATATCTGGACGGAGGGGCGTGTTATTTTTGCCAGCGGCAGTCCTTTTGATCCGGTCACGTTTAGAGGAAAAACATATGTGCCAGGCCAAGCTAACAACGCCTATGCCTTTCCAGGCATTGGACTGGGCATCATCGCCTGCGAGGCTACATCAGTTACCGATGAAATGTTTTTTGTTGCTGCAAAGGCACTAGCGAATGAGGTTTCAGAAGCCGACCTTGCACAGGGGCGTATTTATCCGTCACAAACTAAACTCAGGGGGGTCTCCGCCGCTATTGCTATCGCGGTGGCAGAGGTAGCCTATAAACAAGGCATCGCAAGAAAACCGAAGCCTGATGATCTTCCAACATACATCAAGTCTCAAATGTACGAGCCAAAGTACCGGCGTTACGTTTGAGTGAAGCCTGTTCAGAAAGTCCTAAATATCTTCACGCTTTGCTATAAGGTTACTAACGTTATTGGCGCTGTGCTACAATGCGAATCAAAAAAGAACTACTACTATGCTTGCCGTTGAAGTCAGCCATATAGCAAAGTGCTTTGCCGATAAAGTCGCTGTTGACAACCTATCTTTCTCTGTAATTCAAGGTGAGATGTTCGGTCTGATTGGTCCTAATGGTGCCGGCAAGACTACCACCATCAGGATGATGATGGACATCCTCAAGCCGGACTCGGGTGAGGTGACCATCTTCGGTGAGAAGTTGAATGAAGCTACCAAGAATAGACTTGGCTACCTGCCCGAGGAAAGAGGGCTGTATAAAAAGTTGAAGGTCATAGATTCTATAGTCTACCTCGCATCGCTCAAGGGTGTGGACAGGCACTCAGCCGCAGAAAAAGCTAATGAGTTGCTCAATCAGACCGGCATGTTAGCCAGCAAGAATAAGAAGATCGAGGAACTGAGCCGGGGCATGGGGCAGATTATCCAGTTCATCGTTACCATCATCCATGACCCGCAGCTGCTTGTCCTGGATGAACCCTTCGCCGGTCTCGACCCAGTCAACACCGAGCTATTAAAAGGAATGCTCGCTGACCTGAGGAACCAGGGCAAAGCCGTAATCCTCAGTACACACCAGATGAACCAGGTGGAGGAACTATGCGACCGCATCTTAATGATAAACAACGGCCAGAGTGTCCTCTATGGAGACTTAGGTGAAATCAAGGCCAGATATAGAGGTGATTCGGTACTGCTGGATTCTGAGGGTGAGCTGGGGGAAGTACCCGGAGTTACCAGTAAACGAACTCACAAAGGCTACACCGAGCTGGTGCTGGACGGCAGGACGACCCCCCAGGAGATTCTGGCACATTTGATAAGCCGTAGCACGGTAATTAACCGCTTTGAAGTAGCCACTCCTTCACTCAATGAAATATTCCTGAAGGAGGTGGGTAAAAAATCATGAACAAGACGCTATTGATATTCCGGCACGAATTCCGGCACATGATAAAGAGGAAGGCTTTTATCATTTTGACCCTTATAGTGCCGGTCTTAGCTCTCGCAGGCATAGGCGTTTTCCAGCTCGTATCAACGGGCGGGCCGCCGGTAGTGGAGACGTTCAGCATCGGCTACGTCGATGAGGCCTTCGGATTCGACCAGTGTACCACCCAGGGATATGTAGAGCTGGTCCACTTTGATACGCCTGGTGATGCTAAAACTGCCTTGATTAACGGCGATGTCTCCGAGTATTTCGTTATCCCACTGGACTATCTATCAACCGGGGTGATTAACCGTTATACCCTGAAGAGACAGCTGGAAACGCCTCCAGCCATCGCCACCGCCATTAAGAATTTCCTCACCAGCAATATGTTAGCTGACAAAGTACCTCCCGAAACGGTATACCGTATAAAATACCCCCTAGAACTGGTGACGACCAGGCTTACCGAAACGGGAGAGGTGGCTACAGAGCAGGGTGGCTATGGGAATGTTATCATCCCCGCTATTTTCAGCCTGCTGCTGGCCCTCTCTCTCCAGGCTTCTACCATCTACCTAGTGCAGGGGCTGGGGGACGAGAAAGAGAGCCGCCTTATCGAGGTATTGCTCTCCTCAGTTTCTCCCCGACAGCTACTCACCGGCAAGGTTTTAGGACTGGGTACCGCCGGGCTGGTGCAGGTGGTCATCTGGCTGGCTTCGCTACCACTCCTTTTGAACCTGGCTTCATCCACTATAGGTGGCTTCTTCGGCACGATACAACTACCGGCCAACTTCCTGGTGCTGGGGATAGCCTATTTCATCCTGGGTTATTCATTGTTCGCTGCCCTCTCGGCGGGCGTCGGCGCCATCAGCCCCAGTGCCCGTGAGGGACAGCAATTGTCCATGATTTACGCCATGCTCGTCTATGTCCCCCTCTGGTTTGCATCCTTCTTGTTTATATTCCCGGACAGCCCAATTTGGTCAGTGCTGACCATCTTCCCGGTCACGGCTCCCATTGCAGCGATGTTGAAGCTGGGTGTAACCGGTATTGCCGCCTGGGAACTGGCGGCCAGTTTAGCCGTGCTGGTGCTCTCCATCATTCTGGTCATGTTCTTGGCGATCAGGGCTTTCCGAGTTTACCTGCTCATGTACGGGAAAAGACCTAGTTGGGGAGAAATTATCCGCAGCCTTAGGAGCGGATAGGCTATCCTGGACTTAAGTTTCGGATGTGCCACACTCGTCGGTTTGGCCTTTAAGTGTTTCCACAGCATGAGGCAAAGCTGGTAATATCACTTCAAGACATTCGCGTACCGCCTTGGGGCTTCCCGGCAGGTTGATAATTAGGCATTTCCCGCGAGTGCCCACAACTGCTCGACTGAGCATGGCATGTGGGGTCTTCTTGAGGCTCTCAGCCCTCATCGCCTCGGCAAAACCGGGGACAATTCTATCCACCACGGTAAGAGTCGCCTCCGGAGTCACATCTCTAGGAGTGAGCCCTGTTCCACCCGTGGTGATGACTACATCTAATTCACCCTCATCTGCCCACTTAACCAGCTTTTCAACGATAAGTTCTTTCTCATCAGGAATGATACCGTAACTTACAATGCGAACACCCATACTGGAAAGGATTTCGCTAATAGTTGCTCCACTCTTATCTTGACGTTCCCCTCCTGCTCCTTTGTCACTGATGGTCAATATCCCTACGGTGAACATTTTCCTTTACCCTTGACAGCTCTCAGAAAGCTCTTTTCTATGAAATCAGCTACTGCCCCTGTATCACCCCAAGAAAGCTGGGCTATATCGATATCCAGTGGCGCATCAGTGACAACGGCCGACAGTTCTTCGCGGGAACATAATAAGTCGTCTCCGAATGCTTTTCTGTGTACCTCGATTTTAGGAGTTTTGCTTTCCCTAAATCCTTCGGCGAGAACGAGGTCGAATTCAGGGTCAATGATGGTCATAATTTCATCAATACTAAGGTCATGGTCTAAATTCTTGATGAAGGCCAGCTTGTCAGGCGAGCTGATATACACCGCATCGCTGCCTGCTTGACCAAATTTCCAGCTATCTTTTCCCGGGTGGTCTATTTCGATGCCGCCTCGACTGTGCTTTAAAGCTGCGACTTTGTATCCTCTTCTTTTAAACTCGGTAATAAGCTGCTCCATAAGCACTGTTTTACCAGATTGCGATTTGCCGACGATGGAAATAACAGGTAACCTTTCAATCTCACCTTGTTCCTCTCCCCACTCCAGCATCTGTACCTCGATCATGTCTCCGGCCTTTACTCCCTTGCTACTTTCGGGGATAATCGCCAAACCATTGGCCTTGGTCATAGAGGTAAGGATTCCTGAACCCTGGGGGCCAGTTAGAGAAGCATGATATTGACCACCATGCCTGGTTACCACCACCCTGACGAAGATGCGGCGCCCATCAGTATTCACAACATCATCCTCAATAATCGCTCGGATGGCTGGCTTTGCCAGCGTTTTCTTCCCCATCATTTTCAGTATGGCAGGGCGTGCGAATTGTTCAAAGGTGATCATGGAGCTAACAGGATTGCCCGGTAGTCCCAAATGAGGCATCTTCCTCTTCTTCTCTCGTTCCATCTTCGTCATAATCCCAAAGGCAAGCGGCTTCCCGGGCTTCATACAAACCGTCCAGAAGTCAATCTCTCCACGTTCTGCCAAGACGTCCTTTACTATATCGTAGTCTCCCTTAGAGACACCGCCAGAGGTAATGAGCATATCTGCGTCCAAACCTCCATCTATTTTTTCAATTAGAGACTGAACCGAATCGCGTCCTATGCCCAGGATTTTGGGAATCCCACCATAGCGAGTAACTTCGGCAGCAATGGTATAGGTATTGCTATCATAAATCTTACCGGGTGCTAATAGCTGGTTAACATCAATAAGCTCATCCCCCGTAGCCAGAATCGCTACAGTCGGGCGACGGATGACAAGCACATTGGATCGCCCCAGGGAGGCCAGCACTCCTATCTCTTGAGGGCGAAGTACTTTACCTTCCTTAAGAACTAAATCTCCCCTGGCAATGTCCTCGCCTCTACCCCGGACATTCAATCCCTTCTCTGCCTGGCACAATATACCGATTTGCGACAAATCTCGCCTAGATGATTTGCGGTTAACCTCGTCTGTGTCCTCAAATTGAACTACGGCATCAGCCCCCTCAGGCAATGGCGCCCCTGTCATAATGCGGATAGCCGTCCCCAGCCTGACCTCTTTTGTGGGCATAGAGCCGGCAGCAACCTCTCCAACCACGATTAAATACTTCGGTGATGATCCACTGGCTCCACGAGTGTCTTCAGCTCGCAGGGCATAACCATCCATGGCGGAATTGTCCAGCGGAGGAATATCTATAGTGGAATAGACATCCTCAGCCAGAACCTGTCCCAGGCAGTCCAGGATAGGCTTCTGCTCGGGCTCAAGAACCTCAACACAGCTCAAAACCTTCTCGAGGGCTTCTTCCACAGAGATCATATGGTAAACTCCCAAAACTGTATTATAGATTATCTTTTTCCCCTATACCAATTTCCCTGAGGACAAACCAACATGGTGATAATAATGTCCGATAGCAGACAGGTGTTTCAAGTTCAGTTTGATTTGACAATTAGCAGTTTTAGCTCTATTATTTAGCAAACTAAGGAGGCAAGAATGAAAGAAAAGATACAAGCAGCCCTGGAACAAGTGAGGCCTGTATTATTAGCTGATGGAGGGGATGTCCAATTAGTAGATATCAAGGACGGAGTGGTAACAGTAAAGTTAACCGGTGCCTGTGGTGGCTGCCCCATGGCAACTATGACCTTAAAAGGCGGGATTGAACGGGTGCTCAAGGAGCAAGTGCCTGAAGTTAAGGAAGTGGTGGCCGTATAACCTGTGGCAGCATTTCAAGGAGAAGACAGAAGCGAATCAGACTGGAGACTTAAATGCCTCGGGGACACTTTATCTGCCACTCTTGTGGTAAAACGGTAGAACACACAGAAGAGGAGCGACCTTGTGAGGTGCTCAATGGTTGGCTCATGGTTTCACAATGGAAGGGCCCAGAGACTGTTGAGCATTACAATTTTTGCTCCCTGATATGCCTCAAAGCATGGGCGGATACTCAAGTTCCTCAAGTCCCCGACGTATTCTTAAAAGCTTTCAAGAAAGGAAAGGATTGAAAATGCCCATTTATGAATATCTTTGCCCTACTTGTAACCTTAAGTTTGAATTGCTTCGCCTTCAGAGCCAGGTAAACGAAAATGTCTCTTGCCCTCGCTGTCACAATGGCGCTACACGGATATTCTCCTCTTTCGCCTCCTTTTCCAAAAGCACGGAAGGAATATCTACCCAGATTGGAGGGAGTCCTTCTTGTGACTCATGCTCTGCCACAAGTTGTGACACCTGTCATATATAACTCTTAGATGGGAGGCCTGATTGCCAACCCTCTCTGGACTGGAAAGCAGGCTTGAACATAATTATTTAAGAGACAGCTCATATCGCACAAAACCTTTGATTTTTTGATGCCCATGGGTTCCCTGCCAAATCGCAGATTTGGTAGGGTGAAAGAGAGGAGAGAAATCCATCCTCACCCAGACCCTCTCCCTACGAGGGAGAGGGTTTTATTCGAAATGATAAGGAGTATTATGATTGAAGATGTGGGTAATTTTATCTGCTTGCCCGATTTATACTAGAGAAGGTTATGGAGTAACGGTTTCAGGGGTTCTCTTAGAGAGATGATAAGTATTGCTGGTTCTTTGATTAATGTTGAAAGTGATAGAACAAACCTGTGTTCTAATAATCCGTCTAGCAATTTTCATGGTTTGGGAAAGAATTTGAACCGAAAATCTCCCACCTCCAGTTTAGGCAAGGTTAAATCTAAGATTTAAATAGTCTATGCACTCTGTTTTAGATTCAAGAAGATTTAAATCGATAACATGAATAGCCAAGAGCCAACCTTAAAACTAGACGAAAAGCGGCTTCCCCTAACAGTGCTGACCTTGGCCTGGCCTGTGGTTTTGCAGGAAGCAGCCTGGACAATTTTCTCTATGATTATCATGATCTTCATCGGGCGTCTAGGACCGGTGGCCATCACAGCTGTTGGCTTAAGTGAAACAATCGTCTACTTTCCGGCAATAGTCGTTTTGGGTTTTACTGTTGGAGTAGTAGCAATAGTCGCTCGTCATGTGGGTGCCAGAGAACCTGAACAGGCGAACATTATAGTGAGGCAATCGATGTTGATAGCCTTTGTCCTAGGCATTTTGTTTGCCATCATTTTATGGTTTTCAGCAGACCAGCTACTATGGATCTTTCGGGCTCGCCCGGATGTAATAGAACTGGGCAGAGATTACATCCGCGTCAATGCTTGGGCGACGATTCCGGTCTTTGTCCTCTACTGTAGTGCTGCAATACTCCGTGCGTTAGGGGACACTAAAACGCCAATGATAGTAATGATTATTGTAGAGGTCGTGGGTGTTAGTCTCGGCTATGCCCTTATCACTGGCTTTTGGATCGCGCCGCCACTCGGGGTTTTAGGAGCCGGTATCGGCAGAGCTGTTGCCAGTACCGTGGGTGCGTTGATAATACTACCTATTCTAGTTAAAGGAAAAGGCTCAGTGAAATACGATTTACGTTCTGCTTGGGTTTTCAATTGGGCGGAAACAAAACGTATTCTAAAGGTAGGACTACCCGCCCTTGGGGACCAACTGGCGATGCAGGGAGCAATGAACGTATACACTATTGTCATCAGTAGTTTAGGCACCACTATTTACGCTGCACATGCCTTAGCGATGAGAGTAGAAATGTTTGCCTTCATGCCTAGTTGGGGCTTTGGAATAGCAGCAGCAATACTGGTTGGTCAGTCTCTAGGAGCAAAAAAACCTGAACTGGCCAAGAGAGCTGGTTATCTAGCTCAACGTTATTGTGTAGCGGCAATGGTTTCTCTCGGTTTGATAACCTTTATCTTTGCTCGCCAGTTGATAGGCATATTTACCACTGACCCTGAAGTCCTGAAGATTGGTACTCTGGGGCTTCAAATCTGGGCTTTGGCCATGCCGGGAATGGCTACCAATCAAACGTTTGCTGGTGGATTGAGGGGTGCTGGTGATACCCGGTGGGTGTTCATTCTCAATACCGTGAGTATGTGGACAATGCGTGTAGGCGTTGGTGCACTAATGGTATTACTGTTCGGTCTTGGTGCCCCAGGGGCTTGGACAAGTGCAGTTCTTGACCATAGTGTAAGAGCAATCCTTATGTGGCGACGCTTTGCTGGGGGAAAGTGGCAGAATGTAGAAGTATGAATAGGAACCAAGTAACTGCCACCGGGGCAGTATCGCCAGATTCTAGTTCCAAACCATACACTCCCTGGCTCTGCCAGACATTATCGGCAAATGGCATTCCTTGGATACTCTTGTGGCAATAAATGAGCAAAGTCTTTATGGGCTGGTGCTTAGGAGGCAGAATCTCAAGTTTTTTCGGAGAAACATGTCATTGGGATTGAAAATAACAAATCAAGTAATCTACAATACACTGACCTGCTTTATTCATCAAATGCATGAACTTGGAGTAACTGAAAACATAGTTAACATTGCTTTGGCCAAAGCCGGTGAGGCAGAAGCTAACAAGGTCATCCAAATCAACCTGGTAATTGGTGAGTTATCAGGATTTGTGCCCGATTGCATCCAGTTTTATTTCGATTCTCTTAGCAAGGATACCATTACTCAAGGAGCAGTACTCCACTTTGAACTAGTGCCAACTCAATTACGCTGTCGAAAT
>JGI2172J19969_10001570_pt1 | contig 10433 bp, 9 predicted proteins | sample DeeMarSWOR230_32_FD_19969 | JGI IMG/M metagenome (IMG submission 19969)
TTCTGAAAATTTCCTGAATACCAGCTCAGTATGACCGCAATGAACTTTGGCGACCATGGGTTCAAGTATCTTAATAAACTCAAGTTCTGTCATTTCTCTCTTGATGAGAGAATAGACGCTGTCAAAGTAGTTTTTAAAGTATGTTTCATCGTAATACCGATACAGAGCCGGATGATTGTCTTCTATCAATTTTCTAAGGTTGATAAAATCTTCCTGTAATTGTGAAACAGGAAATTTTTTATCCGGATTATATGTTTGCGCGTAAGCTGAGGATGCTAAAAACACAGAAAAAACAATCAGCAGAAAATATTTTAAACTTTTCATTTTTTATTCCTTTACATTTAACTGAATTAATCACACATAANTTTTACGGATTTAATGGTTAGTTCGTTACCCATCTCCGAAATGACCGCATCAGGTTTCGAGGAAGACCATTACCCAGGGAATCAAACTGACTGTATAGTGATCATCTACAGCTTTGGTTTTAATTCTTCAATGATTTTTGCATCTAACAAAACCCACTAAAGCCATAATCGCAAAAGCTATAGTGAAGAATTGCTTTAACTTCATTTCCTACCTTCTTTACTTCAAGTCTTTTGGTTTAAGATCTTCAATGATTCTAGCATCCAGCCAATAGATATCTCTAGTGCCCCTCTTGGTACTGGCATAGAATAAATACCGGCCATCCGGACTGACATAGGGTCTGTTCTCGGATTTGTCGGTGTTGATCTCAGCCCCCATATGAACAGGTTCACTCCATGAACCATCAGCGGTTTTGAATGTGACATAGAGATCGTCTTCTCCCAAACCCCCAGGTATCATCGAACAGTAGATCATGTAACTTTCATCGGGTGCAGTGTATGGATCCCACTCGTGGTATCCGGTATTGAGTTTTTGGCCAAGGTTAGCCGGGGTTTGATATTTTCCTCTGATGAATTGCGACATGTATAAATCCGAATCACCATATCCCCCCGGTCTTCTGCTGAAAAAATAGAGGTTATTGTTTGCGGCAAGACAGGGATAGCTTTCATGATACTTCGTGTTTATTCCCAGCCCGATATGTTCAGGCTTGGTCCACCCGGCTTCTGTTTTTTTAACACTCCAAATGTTCCCTCCTTCACTTTCCGATCCGATTTCATCTATGGATATTCTGGATGCAAAAACCATTGTTTTTCCGTCAGAGGCAATCGTAAAATCGCCAACCCGGTATTGATCACCAAACGGAAGGCTTTCAGGAGCGCTCCAGACTCCTTTGTTTTGGTTCATTATATACAGCCGGGAGTTTCCATTTATCCTTCTCTGGAAAATAAAATATTCCATATCCCTCCCCCAGCCCGAGCATCCTTCGTTGGCGTTGGTTGTAATAATTCCGGGAGCAAATAATTCCGGCGTCATGCCCGGCGGTTTCTGACCCAAGTAAGCCCCTTTCAATTGACTTATATCCGCTTCGCCTTCTTGAACTCCCTGTGCTTTGCAGGCTGCGAAGGCAAATAAAGTCAGAATGCTTATAAGATAGAATTTTCGACTCAACATCATACACAATCTCCTTTCTGAAAAACGTGAATTACTTATCAAGAGAGTATTCAAACAGACAGCAGTCATCTCCTCTCATGAAATCCTCCTGAAATTTTTTTCTGTATTTATGTAGAGATGTTCCCCGGAGCAAAGACTTAAAAGTTTTTAATGATAAGGCTTCTTGGGTACGCCAATCCACCTGGGCCTCCGGCTTGTATACTCCTTGTATGCTTTACCATATCTGTTTAAACAGTATCTTTCCTCGATCAGTGCCTCTTGATAAAAGCATAACGCCATAATCAAGCTGAGAAAGATAAATATCCATGATGCGGTTGAGATACCAGTCCCCAGACAGATGAAAAAAGCAGCCAAATAAATTGGATGTCGTGAAAAGTTATATGCACCTTTTGTAATCAACTGATTCGCGGGTGTGGTGATAAAATTAAACGTGGCTATCACTATTAATGCCAAACCAATAATGAAAACAAATAGGCCCACATAAAACCAGATAGTCCCAAGTTGAAGAGGTAGAAAAACAGAATATCCCATGGCTAATAACCATATAAAATTGCCAATGATTCCTGCAAGTCTCTCAAAGCTGTTTTTTCTTGCCTCCATAGGCACGTGACTTTTTTCTTGTATACGCTTATCGACAAACATTATGACTATCATTTGAAACAGAAAAACACTCATATATAACCAGGCATTCCATATGCCTATTTTGAAAGCAGGCATTAAAGACATTTTTTTACCTCTCTTGTATTTTTAATGAGATTTCCATATAAAAGAAGGATACTAAACCCAGCTCGGCCTGTAATCATTTATTTGATCATTTGTTAAGTTATCATACTCACGCCTCTTCAATTCCGAGGAGTGGCTACATTTTTCGTGTAATTGTATAAGACCGCCGGATGAATGACAGCTAGCATGGCAGACAATATAACTCGTTTCATAGTCTTTTCCTCCGATTTGTTTGATGAACACATAAAACTGAATCATTTTTATTCAAGCAATCGATACATATTTTGGGCTTGTAAAATCTGTTCATTTTAGACTCTCAGGTTTCAATTCTTCGATGATTTTCGCATCCACCCAGTAATAATCCCAATCAAAATAGAATAGATATTTCCTATCCGGTGTTACAGAGGGAAATAATCCTTGTATCTTTATTTTCTTGGCGAGATTGATCGGATTTGTCCAGGTATCATCGGGATTATGAAAGCTGATGTAAACATTGGGTTCTCTCATCCCACCCGGGCCTAATGACCTGAAAATCAAAAACCTTTCATCTTGTGAAATGAAAGGTTCACCTTGACCGGTTTCCGTATTTATCGGTTTCGGCAGCTTTTCTTTTGGAGCATATTTCCCTTTGATGCATTTTGACCGGTAAATATCCGCATCGTACCTGAAATAAATAGTACCGTCTTTTGTCACGGAAGGCTGGGAATCATCATTTTCGGAATTAACATTCGGCCCCAGGTTTACCGGTTCTCCCCATCCGTCTCCTTCCCTCACGATGTAGAATATGTCGTTATCTCGGGCTTTCTCTCCATTTGTTAAAGTTCGCTTCGCTGTAAAAAATATTTTACTTCCATCCGGTGCGATGCACGGACTGGTTGCATGCAACAGCACAATCTGAGGTTGTCTCCATTGTCTGTTTTTCCTTTCCATTAGAAAAATCTTCGAAACGCCTCTTCGATTCCAATCAGCCCAGCAAACCGCGTTGAAATCCGAAGTAAAAGTGAGTGGGCAATGTTCGAAGGTTTGACTTTTTGATACTATTCCCGCGGCAAAGAGCAACGGTGAACTTTCAGGTAAAACCGGATCGATATATTTCGACCGCAGGTCAGGAAACCTGATACCGCTTGTGTCAAATTCTTTTTGTCTAAGGAAGCGAATGGTTTCTTTTTGATTGAATTCTTCGGCGATATTATAGGCAGTCTTGCCGTCCGCCGTTCGTATATTCTTGTCTGCACCCTGGTTGACAAGGAAACCAATCATTTCATTCTGACCTCTTGAAGCCGCATAGTGCATGGGAACCCATCCATAGATATTCTTCTCGTTGATTTGAACCCCTTTTTCAATAAGATTCCCGGCGAAGCTTGTCACACCGCCTTCTGCAGCAGCATGAAGAAATGAGTTCCCCGAACTGTTTTTATTGTCATAGTCAACGGTATTTTCTTTCAAAAGTTGATCTATAATCCTTTCCATCCCTCCGGTTAAGGCAGACCGCACCATGCCCTCGATGTTAAATCCTTCAGTATTTAAAAGAGCTCCCTTATCCAACAGATAATATGCAATTTCTTTATTGCCTCTATAGACTGCATTATTTAATGGAGTGTTTCCTCTGGTATCCCTTTTATTGACATCGGCTCCGTAATCGACGAGGAAGAGTTTCACCATTTCAATTAACTGCACATCAACAGCAATATGAAGTGCAGTTGAGCCATTATTTATGGTATTTACATCCATTCCGCTTTTCAATAAACACTCTGCCATTTTTATGTTTTCCTTCAAGATGGCGCGGCACAGAAGGTTATTCCCGTATTCATCCTTCGTGTTTATTAAACTTGGATTTTTCTTTAAAAGTCTATTCACTTCCTCGATATTTCCATTGAGAACAGCGTTAAGTATATCATGTGCCATGATCGGTTGAGCACAATAGATAATGCAAATAGAGATGATGAAAATATTTTTCATTGTGTTTTCCTCCTACTTCAATTCATTTGGTTTTAATTCTCTGATGATTTTTGCATCCACCCAGTAGATGTCACCCTCACGGGAAAAAAAGAAGTACTTCCCATCCGGGGTAAATTTGGGCAGACTTCCATAAATATTTGTATTTTTAGCCGGTGTCCAACTTCCATCTTCTCTTTTGAAACTGATATAGAATCCTCTGCCACCATCGATAGAAGCGGGCATCCCGTAGCGGATAAAAAGAAGATAGCTCTCATCCGGTGCAACAAAGGGTTTTCCTTCCTCATAAGGAGTATTGATTGCTTCCCCTAAGATGATGGGTTTTGAATATTTTCCATTTTCATACCCTGAATAATACAGATCAAAACTTCCATGAGGATTCTGGCGAAAATAGAGCGTACTATCTTTGGTAAAGGTGGGTTGACCCTGTTCGCATTCCGGAGAATATATGGGAGGGCCAAGGATCTTGGGTTCTGACCAGCCGTTATCCAATCTATCGACATACCAGATATGTGTCTTTAACGATGAATCCCACGGATTCGGCCGATCCGAACAGAAATAGAGCCGGCTCCCATCCGGTGAAAAATTCATATCCATTGTCGAATACTCTCCGGAAAATAGAGCTATTTCGGGTTTTGCCCAAACGCCATTCCTCATCTTGCTGACCATGATGATATAAAAATATTTTCCCTGTTTTTTCTCCTCCTGTGTAGTTGTCGAAATTTCATAATAGAATTCGTCCCCTTTTGGAGAAAAAACCGAATTCAATTCATATCTTTCCTCTGTAGAGATGATTCCGGGAGCAAAGATCTCTGGTGTCATGCCCGGAGGTTTCTGTCCGAGATAGGACCCCTTGAGTACAGGAAAATCACCCTCCCGAGTACAGTTACAGAGAAAAAACATAATCGAAAATATGAATCCGATAAAAATAGTTATCCGTTTCATTGCCTACCCCTCACTTTATATTATCAGGCTTCAATCCTTCAATAAATTTGGCATCTACCCAGTAGATATCACTGTTGGCAGTGAAAAAAAGATACTTCCCGTCCGGTGAGATATAGGGGACCATACACTTCTCAAATCCAATTATTTTGCCGAGGTCAACGGCCTCTCCCCAGGTGTCCTCATCAACACGAAAACAGATGAAAAGTTTGCCATCATTGTTCGTTTCTTTCTTATAAGCGTCGAATAGGATAAAGCTCTCATCAGGTGCTATACAAGGATGTCGGCCTGGTATTCGGTCAGGGGCAGGAGTTATCACTCCTCCCTTTTGCCGAATGAGGTCTGTAAACTGTCCATCCATCAAAGTTGTTTTAGCAATAATTTCTTCTTGCGAATCAGAGATATCCGTCAAATAGATGGTTCCATCCAGGGTTGTTGTCACATACATACCATAACCGACATATCTGGGTGTGCTCCAACCCTGTGCCGTTCTCTCAGTCATCCAGATGCCATATGGATATTCTTCATCGGGATATCCGGGGGGAGGTTCCCGCATACTGCCGTAGTACAACCGTTTGTTGTCCATGGGGATGTGGGGTTCGTGAGATCGGTATCCTTCCGTGAATTTCACCGGCTCGGGACCGGTCCAGCCATTTTTATCCTGTCGACATACCATAATGGTCATGCCCCGGTTAAAATAGAATTCTTTTCCATCGGGGGAAAATGTACAACTGAATTCGTGGTTGTCCTCAGTCGATACGATTCCCGGTGCAAAGATCTTGGGTTCCAATCCGGGTGGTTCCTGGCCCAGGTAATCGAATTTGAATTTTTGAGAACACCGTATGCCCGCTAACAAACAACATATGATTATCCAGAGAATTCGGTTTTGATTCATTTTAGCAGCTATCCTCCTAAATAGTGGTTTAAAATCTGATTTTATTAAGCGAAGGTTTTGCTCCTTTAAAATAGACCTACATTCGCCACACTAATTAGCAATAAATATGCCAAAATTATCCCTGGCTAAATTCGAGTGTATTTCTAATGCTGTGTATCATTTTTTACCAGCTAATGTTCGTAAGCGGACAAAAATAAACATTCCCCCTATCAACTTTATGAAAGAGAATTACCAATATTCTGTTGCTTTGTAATTCAGCCTTAAGCTTCTTTTTTGCACGACGAAGCAGTTCTTAAGCAATTATGTATCAATACGTAACCATCCCATGTATTGATTACAGAAGGAGACACAGGCCCGGATGATGTTTCCCACCGTATCTGACGTTTCCATGATGAGATTATCCAGGAAATCTTCACCTATGTTTGATATGACCAATTGCATCATCAATCTTTACATCGAGATCTTCCGGAAACCAGTGACCTATATTTGGCGTCACAACAAACTGATATTGGAATCCTTCTGTCTTCAAGACCTCCACCATTTCCTTTTGATCAGACAATCGGGGATCCATTTCAGTGGTTACAATTGTGCCGCGAATCCCTCTCGCTTTCGCCTCAATGATATTCTCTTTATTAAAGCTTCCGGGCTTAGCCGGACACAAAACCACAAATCCGGTAACAGGTATTGAATGGCAAAGCGTGATCTCTAATGCAGCCACGCCACCAGCAGAAAATCCTCCAATTACGATTTCTTTCTCGTCAACTGGATATTTTTTAATGATCATATGATAGGCTTCAATGATCTCCTTTTTAGTAATTTCCATGTCAACGGTCCAGGAGTATCGGCCCATTCCGACTAATAACGATGATTGAACATAAGCGGTTATAAACTCCTTTTCCATTTTTTCAGACTTCCACACTTCTCTAAAATTGGCAAAATTGCTGGAGCCCCCATGCAGAGCAATAAAAAGAGGATATTTTTGTTCTTCTCTGTATCCTTCAGGTGTAAGCACTAAAAGATCAGGTTTCGCTGATTTCTGGGCTTCTTGCCTTAATTCTTCATTCCGGATCAAGATCTTTTTAAATCTTTCTAATTTTTTGAATGGATCCCAAAATTCCGGCTCAAATGCATAAATACTAAACCAAACACCTCGATCCAGAGCATATTGAAGAGCGTTAATGCTCTTTTGGTATTGCTTTAATTGTCCATAACTGATTGCTATATTATATGCGTTTGCCTCAAGATGATCAGGAAAACGGTCCAGGTGGTTTTCCAGAATCTCAATGGCTTCTTTATATTTTTTCTGCTGGTACAAATTCCCAAAATACTCTCGCATCTCCTGGTAATGAGTGAATTCTCTGGTTTTTTTCTCCTCCTGGCCAAAAGCCAGACTGATTCCAATAATGAGAAATAAAACAATCGATCTTTGTTTCATATTTTTTCTCCTGTTTGATTTCATATCTCTTTCTTTTGCGTTCCAGGGTGTATTCTCTCGTTTTGCAGTCTATACATATATAATGATCAGGCCAAGTATTACGACTAGTCATTGCTCCTGTTCTTGACTGAGGCAGTTAATCCCTATCTTTGACAATCCATTCGGCGAGTTGATGATCTCTTTTTTAATTGCGGCTCCGATTCCTAATTTTAATTTCTCTAATTTTTGGCATCCATGTCAAGGACAATCACTTTTTGAATTTTAGAGGTCACAATGCCATTGCTGAATTCAAGATGCATGCCACAGGCGGCAACAATATCTCCCTTTATTGTGTTCCCTCCCCAGGTGCATCCATTGATCTGAATCTTGACAGGGGAAAATCCATTTCGGTCGAACCAGCCTCCGGACACAAGATAAAAATCATCCTGAAGAATATAAAGTAAGTAAGTCGAGTGTTGAGTGACAACGAGGACAAAATCTCCAAATTTGAGGTCCTCCTTCCTGACTTGATCCATAGAAATAGCCCTTTTTAATATGCTTTTAAGGCTCCAGGAGTATTTAGTTTCAGACATTAAAAACCCAAGCCAAATTTATCTTTTCAATAATAGTTACAGGCCGCTTCTGTGTGATTAATTCAGATCATTTCAGGTGAATACCGGCTGTTTCGTCAGTCAAACGGTTATTTTGGAGGGATATAAAAAGGAATTTCCTGTCCTTCAAAACAATTAATCTGTAATTTCATTAAATAAGGATGATTTTATTAAGGCTAAAAAAATCTCATATTAGCAACTCAATTTATATTGAAAAATTGTGCTTTCCCCTTTCGTTACTCATTTATATATCACAATTTGATAATAACACCCCTGAAAATTAGGGAGCAAGTCTTGGAGAATCAAGAGGCCACGACTTTAGGGGATTTGGGTTACACTATTAAATCCTGATTGGAGTTTCAAGTTTCAGCTATAAATACTCATTCATACCGCAGGGAATCGACCGGATTGGCTATGGCAACCTTGATGGATTGATAGCTGACCGTCAGCAGTACGAGAACAAAAGTAAGTGTTACAGAAAAAATAAAAATATCTAATCCAAACTTAGATCGATAAGGAAAATTTTCAAGCCACCTATTCATGAAATAATATGCAATAGGCCAGGCGACGATATTTGCGATCAATACATATTTTATGAATTCTTTCATTAGTAATAAAATAATGTTAGACACTGAAGCACCAATGACTTTTCTTATGCCAATCTCTTTTGTGCGCTGTTCTGCCATGAAAGAAGCTAAACCGAACAAGCCAAGACAGGCAATGAATACGGCTAGTATTGTAAAATTGTTTATGAGTTTCCCTGTTCTTTCTATGTTTCTATAAGTTCTGTCGACAGCCTCCTCGAGAAAGTTGAATTCAAAGGGGAACATCGGAATTATCCTTTTCCAGGTTTTTTCTATAAATGCAAGGGATGAAGAGATATTTTCAGGGTGGATTCGGATCAACACGGATCTGACTCTTTCTGGGTCTAACCGAAGGAAAAGAGGTTCTATTAGATTGAAGAGCGGTTTAAAGTGAAAATTTTTCATTACACCGATAATTTTTATTTCCTCCGAATAATATCTTATGGAAGCCCCGTCCACTGATTCCAATTCCATCAATTTAACCATTTCCTCATTCACAGACACGCCTCCCCAACATCAGATGATAATTCCCTGGAAAATCCTCTTCCCTCAACAATATCAATTTTCAAAGTTTCCGTGAAATCATAATCGACAACATTAGCACAGACTCCTACTTTATTGTTTGGATCTTTCCCTTCCCAATCTACACCTCCGCCTTCTCTGTGATAGAAAAAGGGAAGACCTTGTGCTGATCCGGTAACTCCTAAGATTCTTTCATCCTGAAGCAATTCATCCTTAAAAACCTTATAATACCTGCTACTTTCCCCTCTCATTGAGATCCTGATGATATGCTCCTTGTCATAACCGATAGTCTTATTCTTAAGGAAAGAGATCTGTTTGTGTACAATACCTGTTCCGGCGATGAGTATGATCGAGAGGGAGAGTTGAATGACAACAAGAAGTCTTCTAAAGTTTTTTCTCCCAAGATTTGAATTTAGATGCCCCTTCAACACTTTGTCTGGTTGAAAGGCAGATAAGAAAAGGGCGGGATAACTGCCTCCAGCAATTCCAGTAAACAGGGCCAATCCTACCAAAACTAGAAGGATTAATGGGGGATTCAATACGAGTTCCTTTCCAACAAGACTATTAATTACAGGAAGAAAGAGAAATACCAGGATGATGCCAAAAATGACAGAAGTGAATGATAAAAGAAGAGATTCTCCCAAGAATTGAAAGATAAGGTTTCTTCGATATGCCCCAGCAACTTTTCTCACACCGACTTCTTTGGCTCTGTTTGCAGAGCGTGCGGTTGTAAGATTCATATAATTAATGCAAGCAATTATAAGAATAAAAAATGCGACCAATGAAAAAATGTAAACATATGTTTTATCTGAAAAAAAGAAAAAATGCCTTCCAACAAATGGCAACATCGATACAACATTTTTATCTAAAAGTTGTCCCTGTTTAAGAAGACGTTCATTAAGCATGTCAGCGATTTTTATGTTTAACGCATCAATATTGACATTTTCTCGAAGTTCAATGAATGTCGGAGTGGAAAAACGTCCCCAGTGATCAGACCGACGCTCTTCTATCGATATTTTTAACTCTAACGGCACAATAAAATCGAACTGGAGCGTAGAATTATCGGGCACATTTTTTATAACTCCTGTAACGGTTAATTCATGTTGATTATTCATCCTGAGCACTTTTCCAATCGGATCTTCATCGGAAAAGTACTTTTTGGCTTTTACTTCTGAAATCACAATGGAAAAAGGATCTTCCAATGTAGAATTAGGATTGCCTTGTGAAAAAGGAAAGGAAAACATCTTGAAAAA
>JGI2172J19969_10001575_pt1 | contig 10406 bp, 11 predicted proteins | sample DeeMarSWOR230_32_FD_19969 | JGI IMG/M metagenome (IMG submission 19969)
TGAGGAGTAGTCTACAAAAATTTGGGATTGATGGGAGATATCACCATGTCAAGAACATATGTTTGTTTGGTTTTGGTTTTGAACGCACCAAGAACCGTTCAAAAAATTCAAATGGATACATGCAGTTGAATATGGACGGCAAGTATTCAGAGTTTGAGGCAAAGGTGTAATAAAGTGTGTGATAAATTTGATTTTCCAACAGAAATTGTGCAGGAAGGTAAAGTTAAGGTTCTGGTTCCAAAGCTTGAAGCCTTTGTGAAGTCACCATCTGAATATGCTCCTTCGAAGGCGCCTGTCTTCTATAATCCTGTTATGGAGCTGAACCGTGATATCGCAGTTTTAGCTTTACAATCTTATCAAAGGATGGTTAACCGCGAAATTTCTGTTTGTGAACCACTAACTGGCTGTGGTGTAAGGGGATTACGATTTGCAACAGAAGTTGAAGGAGTAAAGAAAGTAGTCATTAATGATGTTAACATGAAAGCCTTTCAACTTGCCTGCCATAACGTGCGCGTGAATGAATTGAGTGAACACGTGTTTGTGAGAAATGAAGATGCAAATTCTCTTCTTGGCAATTATGGTCGACCACTTAGAAGATTCGACGCTGTGGATATAGATCCGTTTGGTACTCCAGTGCTTTATTTGAACTCTGCTATTCGTGCACTACGTAGCAGTGGATTTTTGATTTTGACGGCTACAGATATGGCTCCTCTCTGTGGAGTCCATCCAAAGGCGTGCATTAGAAAGTATGGAGGAAACCCCTTGCGCACAGAGTACTGTCAAGAGCTGGCTGTGAGGCTTCTAGCTGGAAGTTTAGCTATGACAGCAGCAAAACTTTGCATGGGGGTAAATTTAGTCTTCAGTCACAGTATAGATCATTACATTAGAATTTATGCAATCCTGAAATATGGTGCAAAAAAAGCTGATGAAAACATTGAAAACATGGGGTACATACTTCATTGTTTTAAATGCTTCCACAGAGAAGTTGTGAAAGAACTTTTTCTATTCGAGCATTCTGGAAGATGTAGTGAATGTGGCTCAAAAATGAGTGTTGCAGGGCCTCTATGGTTGGGAAGAATTGTTGACAAGCAGTTCTGTGAATCAGTTGAAGATGAAGCTAAGCGGAGAATGTTTAAACTTGGAAGAAAAATACGGAAAATTCTTATGTTGGTAAAAAATGAGGCTGAAGCTCCGATTACCTATTATGTGCTTGACAAGCTCTGCAGTAGACTGGCCATACCTGTTCCTCCCGTTACAAGAGTTGTAAGAGCTTTAAGGAGAGAAGGTTTCCACGTTTCTCTAACACATTTTAATCTTAAAGGAATAAGGTCGGATGTGCCAGCAATGAAGATAAAGGATCTTTTACGGGAAATCAGTGCCTGCAAAAGATAAGTCTTAAATAATTTCCGGTCTCAAGACACTAGTTTAGGTGACTGGAATGAGTAAGAAAGTAATTGCCTTGATTACATTGGCTTTCACAGTGTTCTTGTTTGTACCTTTGGTGAGTGCGCTCGCGCTAGACACGATAACTCTTTGGACAAACAAGTCAGAATATATTCCTGGAGAGATTGGAACGTTATACATTGTTTTCTACAACAACAAGAGAGTGACATTGACAATTGAAAACATCACCATAATCTTCGAATCTTGGAGAACCTACAAAAACGGTCAATGGAAAGGAAATTACACTATCGAAGTGAAAAAAGCTTTTGTTGCCGATGAAATCCTTGAAAAAGAAGTTTCCTTCACTGTACCGACAGATGGAAGAGCGGTAACTACAGACGCCAGAGTTGAGGTGTATGCCAATGGTTATACTTTTGTGGAAAAATGTGAAATTTCTGTCTCTCAGACGCCGCTCCACATGGAACATATCATCATGCTCTTCACGATTCAAGTGATACTGACAATTGTCTGCACAATCATCATAGCTGCAACAATATTCCTTTCAACACGTAGACCACAGGTTGCAAAGAAAGAAACGGAAAAAACAGAATAAAACAAAACTTACTCTATCTTCCATTTTATTTAAGTAATAGAATCTGTAATTGCTAATAAGAACGTTTGGACAGAGGAAAATTGGAGGTGCCGTGAAGCTCGGAAAAATTTTGGTCGCCTGCGGATGGCCATATGTCAATCATCTTCCCCATTTAGGTACGTTAGTTCAAGTTTTATCAGCTGATGTTGTAGCCAGATATTATCGGTCAGTCGGCGAAGACGTTATCATGGTAAGCGGTTCAGACGAGCATGGAACACCAATTGAAGTGGAAGCACTCAGACAAGGAATTCCACCTAAACAATTGACAGATAGAAATCACTCGAAAATCTTAGAACTATTCAAGGATTGGGGATTTTCATTTGACAATTACACTAGGACCGAAAACCCAGTACACAGAGAATTCGTACAAAACTACCTAACGAAGATTTACAATAACAGTTACATCTTCACTCAAGAGACAGAGATGCCTTACTGTGAAAAATGCCGTCGATTCCTCCCCGACAGATTTGTTGAAGGAAGATGTCCCTACTGCGATTATGAAGAAGCCCGAGGAGATCAATGCGATTCATGCGGAAGACTGTTAGAACCAACACTTCTCAACGAATCTTACTGTGTAATCTGCAAAAACACCCCAGTCATAAAAAAGACCAAGCACTGGTATTTTGACCTGCAGAAATTCTCCGAGAAACTCAGTAATTACATTATCAGCAACAAACAGTTGCCAAATAACGCCAGAAACTTCAGCTTAAACTTTATAAAAGAAGGATTGAAGCCGAGGGCGGTAACAAGGGATGTTAAATGGGGAATCCCCGCACCTTTCCCAGACATAGAAGACAAAACAGTCTATGTTTGGATTGAAGCTGTCTTAGGTTATGTTTCAGCCACAGTTGAATATTTCAAAAACCATGAAAACCCGGAGAAATGGAAGGAATACTGGTTCAACAAGAATACTAAAACATTGTTTTTCATTGGAAAGGATAACATTCCGTTTCACACAATAATTCTTCCAGCCTTATTATTAGCTTCCCATGAAGACTACGTCTTACCATGGAATGTCTCAGCAACAGAGTTTCTCCAGTTTAGAGGTGAAGCTTTCTCAAAAAGCCGTAAAATAGGTATATGGATAGATGAAGCGTTGGAACTTTTTCCAGCAGACTGTTGGCGTTACTTCATAATGGCGATAAGACCGGAAACGAAAGACACAAACTTCTCATGGGAACTATTCATCGAAAAAGTCAATTCAGACCTAAACGACACATTCGGCAATTTCATCCACAGAACATTAACTTTCATAAACACGCAATTCAATAACCGAGTTCCAAAACCAATTCACTTAGACAAAGATGATGAACAGATTCTGAAAACTATAAAGGAGAAAGTGGAAACAATAGCCAATGAAATCGAAGACTGTAAGTTACAAGCGGCTATCAACAATGTAATAAATATGAGCCGAAATGGAAACAGGTACTTAAACGAGAATGCTCCTTGGAAAGTGATCAAGAAGAATATAAACAGAGCAGCGAAAACAATCTACGTAGCAGCTCAAATCGTCAAAGCCCTAGCAATAGCTTCATCCCCTTTCATTCCATTTGCAGCAGAGAAGCTTTGGAAGACTCTTAACATGCCTGGAAACGTTCACGAACAAAGATGGGAAGAAGCTTTGAAACCGTTACCAGTAGACCACAAAATACTTGAAGCGAAACCCTTGTTCCAGAAAATCGAGGCTGAAGGAAAAGAACTGAACGAAATGCTAGAGAAAGTTAGAGAAAACTTGGCTGGAACCATTTGAGCCTTATCAAGGCTGTGAATTCTTGGAGCTGAAAATAGACCTTCATGTCCACACATTCTATTCTCCTGATTCTTTAATCACGCCAAAAGACTTGAACCATTATACTGAAAAACGTGGATTAGACGGAATTGCGATAACAGACCATGACCGAATCGACGGCATCTCAAAAATAGTCAGAGATATCGACTTCCTAGTGATTCCTGGAATAGAGATTTCCAGTCTGAAGGGACATATCATAGGTCTCAACGTAAACGAGTTGATCCCGCCTAAACTAAGTGTCGATGAAACATTGGACAGAATACATGACGCTGGAGGTATAGCTATAGCTTGCCATCCAATAACCTTCTTCAAGGAGAGCTTAAAAGGACACATAAACTCACGGTTCGATGCAATAGAAGTCATAAACTCTTTAGCCTTTCCCTTCAATTACTCTGTCAAACACAGCAGAAGAATTGCTTCAGATCTTGGAATTTCACGGGTTGCAGGCAGCGACGCTCATTATGGACCAGAGATAGGCTACGCATATACGCTTGTAGATGCTGAACCAGAAATTGGCGAAATTGTCAAAGCAATAAAAACGGGGTCATGCTCACCATATGGCAGAGCGGTACCATGGACAATGAGAATTAGAAAAGAATTATTGCTTCTTCAAAAAAAGTTTGGATCATAGAAAGGGTAGCGGAGAAGAGGTCACTAGAAGTTTTCCATTTGATAAAGATTCAGTTTTGTGCCTAATGGTTTTTCGGGTTCTGCATAAGGTTCCAAGTTGAAGAGTTGTGGTGCGATGGTTCCGAATCCGCTTAAGAGATGTGGCGACTTCACACCTGTCATCAAGAGTGTGACTTTTAATATGCCTTCTAGTTCTGGGGTAACTCTTGCACCCCAGATGACCAAAGCGTTGTCATCCATCATTTCTGTTACTATTTCTCCTACACGATTTGCTTCTTCAATGGTCATCTGATTGTCACCTGATACATGAATTAATGCTCCTGTCGCACCTATATAATCCACATCTAAAAGCGGACTGGTTAGCGCGTTTTTTACAGCTTCTTCTGCACGATTTGGCGCGTCTGACTCCCCTACTCCAACAACAGCTACTCCGCTTCGTTTAACGATTGTTTTGAAGTCTGCAAAGTCAAGATTAATTAGACTTGGGGATGAAATCGTTTCAGTAATACCTTTAATCATATTTGCCAAGACTTGATCTGCAACTCTGAAAGCTTCGTCTATAGGCAGTTGAGGTACAAGATGCATAAGCTTGTTATTGTCTATTACAACTACGGTGTTGCATTGTCTCCGCATTTCATTTAAAGCGTGAGCAGCATATTCAATTCTACCTTTTTCAATACGGAAAGGAGTAGTTACCACCCCGACGGTTATTGCTCCTTTTCTTCTTGCTATTTCCGCTATAACTGGAGCTGCTCCAGTTCCTGTGCCTCCACCTAAACCTGCCGTTATGAAAGCTATATCCGTGTCTGAAAGCAGATCATCAATACGCTTCCTTGATTCTTCAATTGCTGCTCTGCCAAGGCTTGGATCTCCTCCGACGCCGAGACCATTTGTCAGTTTTTCACCTATCAAAATCTTTTCATGAGCTCTTGAAGCATTCAAATGAAGTGCATCTGTATTTATGGCTATACATTCAGTGCCAGAAACGCCCATCTTCATAAGCCTTGTCACTGTGTTATTTCCCGCTCCTCCTACACCTATTACCAGTATGCGACAATGACCTAGAGACTGGGTTCCTGCATTTACAGCGTCGTGCCAAGCATACTTGAGCGCCTGTTCCGCAGGATGTTTATTAACCAACCGTTTGCCTCCGCCAGACTTCAGCGTTTATCAAGTCTCGGATAGCCACGCGGATTGCTTCAGCCCTATTTGGATAAAACTTCTCATCTACAAGTTGATTTAAGGCTTTAATATAAGGTTCAGGCAGATAGAGAGTGATCATTTTCATCTGTTTTCCCTCCTCCGTTATAGCTACAGAAAGTATATTTGCTGTTATAGTTCTATATAACATGTACAAAATATGATTTAAATATGCTAGCGCCTTTACTATTTAAAGCTTTTCTGTTTCCCGTTTCAAATTTGTGTAAATTCTAGGTGCTGCAAACCTTTATGTTTTTATTCCTTGTTGAATCATTTAGGGTAATGCGATGGAAGGCACGCGGGTTTTCGTAAAGAGCTTCGGTTGTTCGACAAATCTGGCTGATGGAGAGGTTTTGGCTGGATGTTTAGTTGAGGCTGGACATGAGTTGGTGGAGGATATTGAAGCTGCAGATGTAATCATATACAATACTTGTGCGGTTAAGGGACCGACGGAAAACCGTATGATCATGATTTTGAAGCGGGTTCCATCAGATAAAAAATTGATTGTTGCTGGATGTTTACCTTTGATAAATCTTGAAAGGTTACGCAAAGAAGTAAGTTCTGATGGGATTTTAGGTCCAGCGGCAGGTGGCAGAATTGTTGATTATGTAAAGCGTGTTTTGAATAATGAAAAGATTATCGCTTTGGAAGGGGCGGTTAATGCTAAACCCAGCTTAGATCTTCCTCGACTGCGAGTGAATCGTATCATAGGAGTCGTTCCTATTAACTATGGTTGTTTAGGCTCATGCACGTATTGTTGCGTGTTTTTCGCTAGAGGGCGTCTCAGAAGCTATCTTGTGCAGGAAATCGTCAAAAAGGTGAAAATAGATTTGGCATCTAGAGTGCGAGAGTTTTGGATAACTTCTCAGGATACCGCAGGTTATGGAAGAGATATTGGTACAGATCTTGCAGGTTTGCTTAAGGTTCTATGCGATATTGAAGGAGACTTCAGAATTCGTGTCGGTATGATGACTCCAAACTTAGCGAAGGATATTCTAGAATGTTTAACTGAGGCTTTTCAGAGTGAAAAAATCTTCAAGTTCATCCACTTGCCAGTTCAAAGCGGTGACAATGAGGTTCTAAAGCATATGCAACGATATTATCTCGTAGACGATTTCAAAGATGTAGTAAATGCTTTCAGAGCCAGTTTTCCAGATATCACCCTAGCCACAGATGTCATTTGCGGTTTTCCCGGAGAAACTGAAAAGGCTTTTGAACGAACTTTACGATTAATTGAAGAGGTTCAGCCGGACATCGTTAACATTTCAAAATTTTTTGCAAGACCAAGAACCGCTGCAGCTGAGATGCAAGAGGACTTTGTGCCTCCCCAAGAGATCAAGCGCAGAAGCGGCATAACAACTAAATTAGTCAAAAAGATTATTGTTAAGAGAAATAAGCGTTGGATTGGCTGGACTGGCGAGGTTTTCATAGATGAAGTAGGAAAGGTTCCCTGTTCTTGGATTGGACGCAACTTTGCCTACAAACCAGTAGTTTTGAAAGATGCTAATCCCAATGACTTAATTGGCAAGACTCTTCGTTTGAAAGTTGTTAAGGCTCTTGCAACTTGTTTAGAAGGTGAGATTGTTAAATGATTCTTTCCGTAGTACACATGTAGATTTGCTTCTCTCTTCTAACGATTCTCCGCCTTTTTTCTTTATTAGTGACTTTGAGTGGACAAAAATTTTCAGACACTTCACCCTTCGGGAAGTCTTGAAATAATTGGAAAAGCATAAGCTTAGGGCGCGCAAAGTTAGTCTGAAAAATTTTTATGTGAATACGTTGTTACTTGTGTTAGGAGATGGAGTATTTGGGTGAAGAAAATGTTGTTGAAGTTGGATGTGTAACCCATTATTTCACAAAGATCAGTGTTGCTATTGTTGAGCTTAGTGCATCTTTGACTGTTGGGGATACTATATTCATTAAGGGACCGACAACGGATTTTAAACAGGATGTTGAATCCATGCAGATTGAGCATGAAAATGTTGAGGCGGCTGAAGCTGGGCAGAGCATAGGCTTAAAGGTTCAAGAACGTGTAAGAGTGAAAGATATGGTGTACAAAAAATTATAGTTGCCTCCCCTCTTTTTATAACATTCTCATGTGCTCTAGAACCTAACATATGTACAAAAACAATCATAAAGACAGGCTCTGAATTACAGATTTGATGTTCGCGGCTTTTAAAGTATAAATGTCAAGATGTTAGGGCTTAACTATGTACATAGTACTTGTTGGACTGGATCCTGAATGAAACGTTATGAATGGACATTGATAGATATCAGCAGTCCTCTATAGGATTATTTCCATCCTATAAGTGGAGATGTCTCCCGCAAAATCCCCATTTTTCTATGAGTTGTACATGTAATTCATCATGTTTGATATTCGCATTCTTTTGTAGGCGGTGACTGCTGGTATTGTTACTATAATAAGGAACAGGGTCCTTCTAGTATTCGACTTTTTCTAGCAGCTTGTTGGCTTGTTCGATCCAATAGGTTGTTTCAACTAGAGTAGGAGGTCTTTTCAAAATCTTCTTCTTTTCATTAACCTCAATGAGCTTCTCTCTCAATTCTTCAGCTGTAAACTCTGAGAGCTTCTCAATTGTGTCAACTTTCGCTTCGAGAAGCAACATGCCTCTGACTCCTTTAATATCACTTATTCTAGTTATATCTGCAAACTTCACCAGGTCAAGAATGTATCCCAGTGGTATACCTGTCTTCTTGGAAAGCTCTTGTCTTCGTGTTTTTGTTCTTCCAGCTTCAATCATCTGTTTCACATTGGTAATACCAAGAGATTTCAGTCTTTCAACGTGGTCAGAAGCTACACCTCGAATCTTATTGAGATTCAAAGGCTTTCTTTTGCCCCTACGTCTCTCTATTTCTCGTCTTCGCAAGTCGAGAGCCACTTTGTACATCTTCTTATCTGATGTGAACTCATAATATCTATGAATTCCCCACAAGCAGGAGTTCACAGATCCCAGCTCTTTCTTACCCCAAGATACAAAATCCCTAATGTCATCTGCAGTCGCCTCATCAATCCCTTCGATGCCCTTATGTTCTCGCAAATAGTCTTCAAACTTATTCACAAAACCTATGCAAGACTCAATGGCATTTTTAGAACGACCATATTTCCTCGAAAATTCGCTAAATCCTTCCTCGTCCATATCTGCCACTTCACATGTAGATCTTCTTGTCTTCTACTCCAAGTTCTTATGACTTGTGGAAGAAACTATGGAGCCAGATAAGCTTCATATACCTAACTCTCTTTTCCTTAATTCTGTGAGACTACCAATTCAAGTTCAAGGAATTCTATTCAGGAAGATTAACGGAGAAATACAATATTTGCTCCTGAAGAGAAATCCAGAAAGAGAAGGATTCTGGCAACCTGTGACTGGAGGGTTGGAGGAGGGAGAAACCAGAGTAGAAGCTCTGGAAAGAGAAGTGTTGGAAGAAACTGGAATTGAGAGTCCTATTAGAATAATAAAGGATGTGTATTATTTTGAGTTGTCGACTCCTCTCCATGAAAAGGAATATGTTTTTGGTGTGGAAGTTCTGTCCACAGAGGATATTACGATAGACAATAGAGAACATTCTGAACACAGATGGTGTAGTTTGGAAGAAGCTCTAAAACTGTTGAAATGGAAAGAGAACAAAGAAGCATTAGAAAGATTGAACGAAATTCTGAGTAGGCAGAAGTGAGCTAGAAAGCAGTTCTGTTTGCATTTTCCACACAGAATAATGGTTATATCATTGTTTCACTGCTTTTCAAGTGTATATCATTTGCTTCAAAAAGCCAACTAATAGTTGGGTTATCTCCCGTAAACTCCTTTTTTTTTCTCGGTGGGTATTCGAGCTAACGTTTTTCTCCTCTCGTGAAAAAATATTTTTTGTATGGTTTGAATCCGACTTTTTTATACACTCTTATTGCTGGTTGGTTGTCACTCAACACGTAGATGATTGCTATGGGCATTTTCTTCAAGATTAATTTTACTAGGTAGGATACGATGGATGTAACNTAACCTTTGTTTCTGTGAGCCTCATGTGTGGCAACCGTAGGTATATGACCTATCCTCTCGGCTAGACGCATTCTGCCCAGGGAAACAAGCTTTCCATTCACCTTTATTCCTACCCAGTTCGTGCTACTCATTCCTTGGACAATTAGTTCATTAGTAACATCTCCCCAAGATTCAGGATTAGTCTTCGTCATCATGGTTGCTATTTGCTCAGCGTCAGAAGTATCTAATGTAATTATTGGATGATTTATGTGAAGACTTTCTGTGCCTTTGCTAAGCATCATAAGCATCAATTCGTGACTCCAAGCCGGCTTATACTTCTCAAGGATGTATTGTTTATGCTGCTTCAAAGCCGTTAATTCTACCTTTTCTAGATCCAGTGTCTCTAATAGAGCCTTTGCGCTTTCACGACTTCCCCTTAACTGAACGAATTTGTCATTGAAAATCAGCATCATTCCGTCGATGTGATTCTTTTTCAAGGCTAACAGAATCTTCGTATCATTTCTGTTGTGTTTCCAGTCAACGGCAAAGAAGAAGTAGTGCAGAATGTCTCGGTTCACATGTTCCCAGAAACTTGGCTCCAAGGCTGGGGTAAGAGAAACAATTTTCATACTACAGTTCTCCTCCAAAATGTTCCAGATCATCTTGATATAATCTTATCCAGAATTACAATAGCAAATGGAGATGTTTCCCGCATAACCCTCTTTTTTCCACCAACAGTTTGGAGAGAGGTTTCTATGAGACTTTA
>JGI2172J19969_10001578_pt1 | contig 10392 bp, 5 predicted proteins | sample DeeMarSWOR230_32_FD_19969 | JGI IMG/M metagenome (IMG submission 19969)
ATTCCAGGCTTCGCTCTCCTTACCTCTTCGGTGCGGAACCATGCCCGCTCAGCCTTCCATACGGTTTTCTTCACCCACTGCCCTTCGCTTATGCCTTGAGGGCGATGGTGAGGGAATGGCGTTAAAAACCTGAAGGGAGCGACGCTATTTCCGTGTATTTTAGTCATTCGTAGCGGAGGGAGTCGACCGGATTGGCCAGAGCTGCTTTGAGAGAGTGATAGCTCACGGTCAGCACCGCTACGATAAGGCTTAGACCGGCCGACAACACGAAAATCAACGGCCCTATGCTTACCTTATAGGCAAAATTCTGTAGCCATCTGGACATCACGAAGTAGGCCAGAGGCCAGGCAAGCAGGTTAGCTATAAGAATCCATTTGAGGAACTCCCGGACTGTCATAGCCACTATCCCAGGAATCGAGGCTCCCAAAACCTTGCGGATCCCGATCTCCTTGGTCTTCTGCTCGGTCGCGTAGGAGGCCAGCCCGAAAAGGCCCAAACAGGCGATAACTACAGAAAGCAGACTGAATCCGTTGAACAACTCTCCCAGCTGTCGCTCGGAGGTGTATTGGAGGTTAAATACCTCATCCAGGAAAAGGTAATCGAACGGAATACCCGGCGAGTAGGTTTTATAGGCTTCCTCGATACTGGCCAACGCTGCCTGAGTCTGTGCTCCCTCGACCCTGATGAATGCATACTGGTGCCAGGGCTTGTACATCCGAAAAACAAACGGCCGGATGGCTGTGTGCAAGGAACGAGAATGGAAATCTCTGACCACTCCGATAACACGGGCAGGCCGAAAAGATTCCGGCCAGGCGGGGTGATTCATATAGATGTTTGTACCGATGGGATTGGCTATCCCCATCCGCCGGGCCGCCGTCTCGCTGATCATACAGGCTGTCTTTTCGTCTGTCGGAAATTCCTTGGAAAAACTTCGTCCTTGAAGGATTTCCATATTGAAGGTCTTAAAAAAGTCGAAGTCGACACAGGTGTAATCCGCAGACATCATCTGATCGGTCGGATTCCCTTCCCAGTTGATTTGGATATTTTCTCCAACACGGAAAGGAAGTTGAGCGGCTGAAGTGACATTTTTTATCCCTGGCTGAGTGAGGAGAAAGTTCTTGAATGCTTCAAATTGTTTATTGAGCACCGGATAAACATAGACACCAACCATATGATTCCGGTCAAGTCCCAGGTCCTGCTTTTGAATAAAACGCAGCTGGCTTGAAACCAGCAAAGTGCAAACAATCAGTCCGACCGAGATGGCAAACTGGACCACAATCAAGGCCTTGCGGATTCCTCCTCCCCTGTTTTTGAAGGAGAGTTGATTCTTAAGAGCTTGGACCGGCTGAAAGGCAGAAAGAAAGAGCGAAGGATAACTCCCGGCCAAAATCCCNGTCCCGAGCGTTATCAGCAACAGGGTGAGAACGAGAGGAAAGGTAGCCTCGGATAGNAGAACCAGAGATTTTCCGGTGAATTGATTGAAATACGGAAGCACCGCTTCCACCACGATCAGAGACAAAACGAGCGCAAAAAAAGCGATCAGCATGGCTTCCCCAAGAAACTGACGGATAATTTGCCGCCGCAGAGCGCCGATCACCTTCCGCATGCCCACTTCCAAAGCGCGCTTGGAAGATTGGGCGGTGGCCAGATTCATGAAATTGATGCAGGCCATAAGCAGGATGATCACGGCGATGACAGAGAACATGGCGACCTTTTTAGCTTGACCAGGACGTCCAGGTTCGTACAGATGAACGCGGCTGAGCGGTTGGAGTTCCGGCACATAAGTCGTCTCCGGGTTGAGATTTTTCTTGTATATGCCTGAAATTTTTGCCTCAAAATCAGCGGCAGACACATCCGGCCGAAGGAGAACATAGTTGGGTCCGGTCCACTCCTCCCAGCGGGCCAGCCGGTCTTCCCCTAAAAATTCGATGCGTCCGATGATGTCGAAACGGAGATGGGAATTCAACGGGATGTTTTCGATGACCCCCGTAACTGTAAAATCACCCTGCATCAGAGCCACGTGAAGGACCTTTCCGATGGGATCCTCATCTCCGAAATATTTTTGCGCTGTCTGTTCGGTGAGCACAACAGAGTACCTGTCAGAAAGGGCCGTTTCAGGATTGCCTTTAATAAAAGGGAACGAAAAAACCTTGAAAAAACCGGGATCAGCCAGGTAAATACTGCGTTCCGCATAGATTTTATCTTGGTATTTCACGTGCGACCCGAAATAGGGCCAGACACGGCAGGATTCTTCCACTTCCGGGTACTCGGCTTTGAGCGCCGGTCCCAGGGCATAGGTGATGTTGAAACCAGCGTTCCCATCCTGCATCCTGTTGAGGATACGGTAAATCCTGTCTTTTTTTTCGTGAAATCTGTCAAAACTCAGCTCGTCCTTTACCCAGAGGCCGATCAGGATGAAACAGGCCATCCCGATCGTCAGTCCCAGGATAGTGATGAAAGAATACACTTTTCTCCGTTTGATGTGGCGGAGCGCCACCTTTAGGTAATTTCTGAACATTGTTATCCCCCAAATGAATGATTCGAATGAGAAAGAGAGAAGCAGCAAAAATCCCTGCACGTGACAGTAAAGCCTGGCCAGGGCAGAGCCGAATTTCTCTTTTGCTTTAGCGCAACGGACCTCAAGGTCTTCCTCTATTGAGGCCAGCATTTCTTCGTCGGCAAACCTTCGCAGGATAAACCAAACCCACCCCGGCGGCCGAAAGTTATTTTGATTCATGATCTGAATTTTTTCTTCAGGTCTGGCACACCCGTCCAGATAGATTGATTGACTTCCTGTATTGCAGCCAGCTTTTTTTTGCCCAATTCGGTGAGTTGATAATAGATGCGCGGCCGTCCCCCCTTTTCGGCTGAACCCTTAGCTTGTAGGGTGCGGACATACCCGTTTTTTTTGAGCCGGTTCAACGGAGCGTAGATCGCTCCCGACATCCATTTCACTCCGGTGTCCCGTTCCACCTGCTCTCTTACAGAAATCCCATAAGCATTGTCTTTGAGTTTCCAAATCGCCAGAAGTAAAATTTCCTCGATCCTCGACAAAATGTCCATGAAATTATCTCCCTCTATAATATTCGCTATGAATAATTCTTTTCATAGTATTCACAATATATTATACGACACATAAACAAAAAAGTTCAAGAGAAAATAAAAAAAATATGCCGGCGGACAAATTGAGCATAAAAGCCCTGTTTCCCCTGCTTCTGGGATGGCAGAGGCAGCAGTCAGCCCTTGTTTGATTTCGGACCAGATTGGGCTATGATAAAGAATCAACTCCATAGCATGAACAGGATAGACATTAGATGGATCGAGACAATTCAGCTGCTTCTGCAAGAGCGATCATAAGCCGAATCCGCGCTCATCTTCCCAATGCTATGCTGAAGGACCAGTCCTATGTCCGCCGCAAACTGAGCCGTCTTCAGAAAAGTGCAGGCCGGATGGAGCGAAGCAACATCCTCCGTGAGCTTGAAGGCCTTGAAAAGAGGCTGGCCTCCTCAGTTGAAGAAAGAAATATCCGTTCCAGGCGTATTCCGCGGTTTTCTTTTCCTCAGGAGCTTCCGATAAGTGCGCGTTCCGGGGAGATCATAAAAGCTATCCAGGATCATCCGGTGGTCATCATCTCCGGAGAGACGGGATGCGGCAAAAGCACCCAGATTCCCAAGATGTGCCTCAGGGCAGGCCGGGGAGCGGCGGGCATGATCGCCTGCACCCAGCCCCGCCGGATTGCCGCTATAACCATCGCTCACCGCATCGCCTCTGAGCTCCAAGAGAAACTTGGCCGTTCTGTGGGCTACAAGATCCGTTTCCGGGACCGGACTTCGCCAGATGCCTACATCAAGATCCTGACCGATGGCATGCTTTTGGCTGAGACTCAATCCGATCCCCGGCTCTTATCCTATGACACGCTGATCATCGATGAGGCCCACGAACGGAGCCTGAATATCGATTTTCTTCTGGGTATTGCCCGGACACTGCTGGATACCCGTCCCGAACTCAAGCTCATCATAACCTCAGCCACTCTGGATACGGAAAAGTTTGCTCGTTCATTCCGGAACGCCCCGGTTATCGAAGTCAGTGGGCGCCAGTATCCCGTTGAAGTGGAATATCGCCCGGCCGAATCCCTCACCAAAAAATACGATGACATGGATTATGTCGACCTGGCTGTCGAGGCTGTCCACCATATCAAGCACAAGAAAAGTCCCGGGGATATTCTGGTCTTCATGCCCACAGAGCAGGACATCCTCGAGGCCTGTGAACGGCTGGAAGGGCGAAAGTATCCCGGAACGACCGTACTCCCTCTCTATGCCCGCCTTCCCGGCACCCAACAGGGCAGGGTGTACCATGTTAAAGGCGCCAAGATCGTGGTGGCCACGAACGTGGCTGAAACATCTCTCACCATTCCGGGGGTCCGCTACGTGGTCGACACAGGCCTGGCCCGAATCTCCCAGTACCAGCCGGGAACCCGGATCAACAGCTTGCCGATAAGCCCCATCTCCCAGAGCAGCNCAGACCAAAGGAAAGGCCGGTGCGGCCGGGTGCANCACGGGGTCTGCATCCGTCTCTTCACCGAAAAAGACTACCAAACCCGCCTGGCCTTCACTCCCCCTGAGATCATGCGCTCCAACCTGGCAGAGGTCATCCTGCGCATGATCGACCTGAAATTGGGACACCCGGCAGATTTCCCTTTTGTGGACCAGCCAAAGTCCAAGCATATCAAGGACGGATATGACACCCTTGTCGAGCTGGGGGCTATCAAGCGGCAGGATCGAGAGTATACTCTCACAGAAAAAGGCCGAGTCATGGCCCGCATGCCGCTAGACCCCAAGATCTCCCGTATGCTGCTCGAAGCCAGGGAAGAAGGATGTTTGCGGGAAATGGCCGTCATAGCCGCTGCCTTGAGCATCCGTGATCCCCGAGAAAGGCCGCCAGAGAAAGCTGACCAGGCAGATTCGAGCCACGCTCCGTTTCGACACCTGAATTCGGATTTTCTGACCCTGCTCAACATCTGGGAACGCTACCATGACGCCTTGAAAAGACTGCCTTCCCGAAACAAACAGCGCGGCTTCTGCCATGAACACTTCCTCTCCTTTTCCAGGATGCGGGAATGGGTCCATGTCCATGACCAGATCCTGGCCATCCTCAAGGAACAGAAGATTCCGCTGGGACGCCGGGAGCGCGTGGAGGTCTCCGGATCCTTGTATGATGGGATTCACCGGTCTGTACTCAGCGGACACCTCTCCAACATAGCTGTGCTCAAAAAGAATAATTTCTACACCATGTCAAAGGGCCGGGAAGCCATGGTCTTTCCCGGCTCGACGTTATTCGGCAAATCCAGGCCTTGGATCGTGGCGGCAGAGATGGTAAGGACAGCTCGCCTTTATGCCCGCACAGCGGCAAGCATCAATCCTGAATGGCTTGAAGGTCTGGGTGGAGATCTCTGCCTTTATTCCTATTCAGCTGCCCGTTGGAGTAAAGACAGGGGAGAAGTGGTGGCACAGGAACATGTTAGTCTTTATGGCCTGGAGATCGTGGCCGGGCGTCAGGTCTCCTACGGCCGCATCCATCCAGAAGAGGCTCACCGGATCTTCATCCAATCCGCTCTCGTGGAGGGGGAGCTGAATGACCCGCCAGCCTTTCTCCAGCACAACCTGGAGCTCCTGAAGGAGCTCACCCGTATCGAGGAAAAATTGAGACGGCGTGGGTATTTGGTCGGAGAAGATGTCCTGGCCGAATTCTACTCCCGGCGTCTGCCGGGAATCTTTGATGAGCGAAGTCTGCGGAAATATATCAAGGAAAGAGGAGGCGATGATTTCCTGAAGATGAAGCGAGATGATCTTCTCCAGGTCCTTCCTGATGAAAAAGAGCTATCCGGTTTCCCCGACCATCTTGAGGTCGGCGACCTCCGGCTTCCCTTAACCTATAGGCTCGCCCCTGGGGAAACGAACGACGGATTGACTTTGGAGGTTCCCCTCACCTTGATCGGGGATGTCTCCCCAGAAGCCCTGGAATGGGGTGTTCCCGGACAGTTCAGGGAAAAGATCGCTTCACTTGTCAGAGGTCTTCCCAAACGCTACCGGAAGCTCCTGGTTCCGATAGCGGAAAAGGTGGAGATCATCCTTGATGAGATAGAACCCCGGGAGGAGTCACTGTTTAAAACCCTGGCCGAATTTGTGCGAAGCCGCTTCCATGTGGATATCCCGGCTTCGGCCTGGGCTGAGGCCAAGATCCCTCTTCATCTGTGGACCCGGGTCGCCGTGATCGGACCTGGTGGCGATGAGCTTGAAGCCAGCCGTGACCTGATGTCTCTGAAAAAAAGAAAGTGGCCCGCTGGAGTGTCTTTGTCATCCGCAAGATGGACAAAAGTCAAAGAGGAGTGGGAAAAAGAAGGGATCAATTCCTGGGAATTCGGTATCCTGCCCGAAAAGATATCCGTTGGGCCCTTTGTTTCCGCTTATCCTGCTCTCCAGCCTGTAGAGGGTGGAGCAAACATCAAGCTATTCCCATCCAAAGAGCAAGCCCAGGAATCGCACCGCAAAGGGGTTCGGTCTCTCCTTTTTCTCCGGTTCGAGAAGGACCTGGAATTCTTGAAAAAATATACGGTCCTGCCTGAAGACTTCCAGACTCAAGCCCTGTATTTTGGGGGCAAAGAGTTAATGGAAAAGACGATGATGGAGGTCCTCCAGAAGGAAGCCTTGGAAAAGGACATCCGGAGCGAAGAAGAATTTCGGGCCTACTCAGAGAGCTTGACCCGGGAGCTGTTCGCGATAAGCCATGCCCTGGGAGAGGCCGTGCAAGGTGTTCTATCGGCTTACAACAAGGTGCGGATGACTCTGAGAAGTATCAGCAAACGCCAGGGGACCAGTCAGGCTGTCAAAAACCTTATCCATGAAGCCAGGCAGGCTCTGGACGATCTGGTACCGAGAGACTTTCTGGAAATATACTCCCTGGAGAGACTCAGGAGCATCCCCCGTTACCTGGAAGCCCTGCGGTTGAGAGTCGAGCGAGGGATGTATAATCCTGCCAAGGACAGGTCAAAGGCCGAACAAGCATCTCAATTTGTCCGGGCCTTCAAAAAACTACAGGAAGAAACTGCCGCCAGCTCATCCTCTGAGAGGAAAGCCGCGGTCGAAGAATTCCGCTGGATGCTGGAAGAGTTAAAAGTGTCGCTGTTTGCCCCAGAGCTCAAGACCGCCCACCCCATATCATTCAAGAGGCTTCTCCTCAAACTGAAAACACTCCAGGAAAAGACCTGAGTTCATTTTTCAGGTTTGGGCTTCACTCTTCTTTTCTGATAAATAGAGATGGCTGAGCGGTCTTATTTTTGCTATAGTACAGGCATGTTTTTTGTAACCAGGGGTAAGAATCACCCAGCAAGGAGGGAGAAATCATGAAACCTCGATTAAAGCGGCGAGATTTTCTCAAGACCCTGGGAATGGGGGCTGCAGCGCTGTCCGTTTCTTCCTTTCAGGGATGCGGCAGAAAACCGGCAGCTCGAACAGGACCGCCCAACTTCGTGGTGATCTTCACCGATGACCAGGGGTATGCGGACGTCGGCTGTTTCGGCGCCCAAGGATTCGAAACTCCGAACCTTGACCGGATGGCAGAGCAGGGAATGTGCTTCACCAGCTTCTATGTCTCCCAGGCTGTGTGCAGCGCCTCGCGCTCATCCTTGATCACAGGATGCTATCCCAACCGCGTCTCTATTTATGGGGCATTGGGCCCCCGTGCGGAACACGGGCTGAATCCTGAGGAAGAAACCATCGCCGAGGTCTTGAAGAAAAAAGGATACGCCTGCGGCATCTTCGGCAAATGGCATCTGGGCCATCACCGGGAATTCCTCCCCCTCCAACACGGGTTTGACGAGTACCTGGGCCTTCCCTATTCCAACGACATGTGGCCGGTCTGGTATGACGGGACGCCGTCTCCCCCGGACCACAATAAGGCTACCTACCCTTATCTTCCCCTCATCGACGGGAATGAGACGGCCGAGGAGTTGACCACGATGGAAGACATAGACATGCTGACCACACGTTACACTGAACGGGCAGTTCAGTTTATCGAAAAGAATAAAGACAGGCCGTTTTTCCTGTATGTGCCGCATTCCATGCCCCATACTCCTCTGGGCGTCTCCGATAAATTCCGCGGCAGGAGCCAGCAGGGCAAGTACGGGGATGTGATCATGGAGATCGACTGGTCAGTGGGACAGATCCTCAAGGCTCTCAAAAAGCACAACCTGGAAAACAACACGCTCGTGGTCTTCACCAGCGACAACGGACCCTGGCTGAACTTCGGAAAACACGCCGGCTCAGTCGGACCGCTCCGCGAAGGCAAGGGAACATCCTGGGAAGGAGGGCAGCGCGTGCCCTGCATCATGCGTTGGCCCGGGCACATCCCGAAAGGCAGGGACTGCGATAAGATAGCTTCCACCATGGACCTGCTGCCCACATTTGCGGCGATCGCCGGAGCTCCGCTTCCGGAAAAAAAGATCGACGGCGTCAACATCCTGCCTTTGCTCGAAGGAAAGGCGGATGCGACTCCTCGCGACCATCTATTCTACTATTACGGCCGGCCGCTCCAGGCTGTGCGCCAGGGAAAATGGAAGCTCCATTTCCCTCACGGCTACCGGTCCTATGAGGGAGTCGAGCCGGGCAAGAATGGCCTTCCCGGTCCCTACGGACACGGCGAGACCGGATTGGAGCTTTACGACCTGGAGACCGACATCGGGGAGAGGCACGACGTCGCCGATCAATATCCGGAGGTCGTCGGAAAGCTTCAGGCTCTGGGAGAAAAAGCGCGCGAAGAACTCGGAGACGGTAAGCTCACAGGAAAAGGCGTGCGCCCCTGCGGCCGGGTGAGGCCTTCTGAAAAGTAAGAGCATGATTGACTGGGAAAAAATCCGCAACGATTTTCCGATCACAAAAAACATGACCTATTTCCAGAGCGCGGCCATGTCTCCCCTCCCGGTTCCTGTCTTCATCGCCGTCCGGAGAGAATACCGGAAGCTCCTGAACCAGGGCGATATCCACTGGCATAAGGACATTAAAAAATTCCGGAAGCTGTGCGCAGACCTGGCGAAATTGATCCAGACGACAGGGGAAAACATCGCCTTTGTCCCCAATACCTCATCCGCCATGTCGCTTCTGGCCGCTTCCTTTCAAAAGCACATCCGGAAGCTGTTCAACATCGTCTCCATGGAGGATGAGTTCCCGGCTTCGACTCTCGGGTATGAATACCAGGGAGTGGACATGCGCTACGTCCAGCCCGTCGAAGCGCGCTACCCTGTCGAATCCATCCTGAAGATGACAGACCGGAACACGCTGGCCGTGGTCGCCTCTCACGTCCAGTATGCCACCGGATTTCGCCAGGACCTGAAAGCCCTCGGACAGGAGCTGAAAAAGAGACGGATACTGTTCATCGTCAACGCCACCCAGTCCTTCCCTTTCTTTCCCATCGATGTCCAAGCCATGAACATCGATGTCCTCACCGCCTCGGTCCACAAATGGGGTTTCACCGGCCATATCGGCACCATGTTTTACACCTCTCCCTCTTTCCGGAGAAAATACCCGCCTGCCTGGGCCGGGTGGATGTCGGTGATGCCCGGAGAAGACGACTTCATCCACACCGCCAAAAACGCCCCTTTCCGCCTTCATGACAGCGCGGAAAGGTATATCGTCGGCACCTACAACCTCCAGCCCCTGCTCGCCTTCCAGGCTGCCGTAGATTACCTCAAAGCCATCGGGTTCCAGAATATCCGGAACCGCATCATGGAGCTGACAGATTATCTGATCAAAGGTCTGAACAAGCTCAAGGTCAGGATCATCTCGCCTGTGGCCAAAAAAAGCGAGCGGTCAGCCATCATCTCCTTCAGCCTCGGCGCCGAGAACAGGCAGTGCATAAAAAAACTGGCCAAAGCCAAGATATCGGTGGGCGAGCGGGCTGGGAAAATCCGCGCATCATTGAACATCTTCAACAATTTCCAGGATATCGACCGTCTGCTGGAGATAGTGAAGAGTTTTTGTTAAGGACATGGAGATGAGGACCTCGTAGAAGTCCTGAAACTCTTCATGTTCGCCCGGCAAAGAAAAGAAAGAGGGGCCTCAACACTGATTTGAGTCAAGGTCTTCTCGAAAAAACTTGAATCTTATTTCTGAAGAGCGGCTATGTCGTCGATGACCCACATCCCGCGGCCGTTGGTGGCGATGACGAGCATGTTGTCCCGCGGATGAATTTGCAGGTCCCAGACCGGGGCGTTCGGCAGTCCGCTACCGAGGCAATTCCAGGTCTTGCCGCCGTCTGTAGTNACATAGACTCCGTAGTCGGTTCCGACGTAGAGAACTTCCTTCTTCTTCGGGTCTTCGCGGATGACATTGGTCGGGCCGC
>JGI2172J19969_10001582_pt1 | contig 10384 bp, 11 predicted proteins | sample DeeMarSWOR230_32_FD_19969 | JGI IMG/M metagenome (IMG submission 19969)
TCTTATTACCAGATTCCCATCTGAAAAACGCTTTGAGTTTGCATCTTCTCCCGTGCAGAGTACTCTCCCTATACTTCCCTGTCCATTCTCTAAGTAAGGGGACCAAGTCATCATATGCAATATCTGAAAAGGGTTTCTTGATCTTGAGCACAATCTGGTTCAGAAGATCAAGATAGGAACGTAACGTATTCTCAGGTCTTTTGTAGTTTGCATACCTTTCTTCAATAAATCTTTCAAAAGTCTCCTTCTGTTCTTCTATCCATCCATATCTCTCATAACTGCTATCTACCCTTCTGCGTAGTTCTTCAGATTCCATAAGTATTGGGAACATCCTCCCTTTATAAATGTTTGGGTTAGGATTTGGACAAAATGACTGACGCCGAGGTTGGGATTTGAACCCAAGCTCTCCTTGCGGAGAACCGGCTCTCAAGGCCGGCGCGTTTGTCCTGTCTCCGCCACCTCGGCTAATGTAATATGCATGTTTTGACGTTAAAAAGGTTTCGAAAAGAGAAGGTCTCTCAGCTTCAAAGGAGTATCCACCCTGATGCATTACCTACAGTTGTGTCATTCACTCTTCACTTGATATCCTCTCTTGGCAGACACCTCATCTATGTGTATGGAAATTATTGCTGTTTCCTGGCAGTCAGCTTCTGTGATCTCTGAGCATTCATTGTATTTTGCACCCAATTTTTCAAGCACGTCAATTGAAGACGTTTCTGAAAAGACAGCCCTCCCAAAACAGAGAATGCTCTCGTAGTTCATAGCGCTGCTGCATTCTGTTTCTGAAACATCAGCAGGGTGCACAATCAAAAAGCAGACCTGAGGGTTAGCCTGTATATACTGTAATTTTTGGCCCTCTTTGGCGCAGTGAATGTAGAGTGTGCCATCACCATAGTAGAAATTGACAGGAAGAGCATAGGGTAATCCATCTTTGCACAGAGAAAGTATGCCAAAAGGGGCTTTTTCCATAATAGATTCTATGTAAGCTAAATCAGTAATTGCTTTTTCAGCGCGTCTCATTTCAGTTTTCAAGTTCATAGACTGTCATCAGGCTAACCCATTAAAATCCTTTTCCATTATTAATAGACATCCTGGTGGATACAGTACATCACATTTCTTCCGGAAAAAAATAGATTCTTAATCTCAAAATCCCCAGGAGCTATCTTCATTTTCCTCTTCCCATGGAAATTTCTCTTTTTCCTTGGATTCAAGAAGATCTGGTTCACCCTTTTCGGCTAACTCCAATTCCCCTTCAAACTCTTTGGGCTGTTCAGTTGCCCTAATTTCAGGTTCTGTTGCCTCAAATTGTTCTGGTTCTGAAGGTATTTCTGGCTCCATCTCGCCTAGTTCTACTCTCTCTCCAGCTTCTATTCCTCCTGGTTCTACATCTTTTTCTATCTCCTCTATTTCCTCTGGTATCCTTTCCTCAGGTTCTCCACTCACGGTCTCTCCAATGTGCTCAGGTTCAGACAATAATGTTTCTACTTCTGCCTCTTTTTCAATCTCCGTTCCTTCCACTTCTCCTTCCATCTCCGTTCTTTCCATCTCCGTTCTTTCCATCTCCGTTCTTTCCATCTCCGTTCTTTCTACCTCCGTTCCTTCCACTTCTACTCCTGCTTCAATAGCTTCCTGGAGCTGCATTCCAAATGAATTCACCAAATTCTGAAGATCTTCAAGTTTAGCACCTAAATTCGCCAAAAAATCCTCATTGACCTTTTTCTTTCCCTGTTGCATCTGCATCTGCTTTTCCAGAGCTTCCCTTTCTTCTTTCACTCTCTGGCTCTCTTCTTCGTATGCTCTGAGCTTCTCCTCTTTTTCTTGAATTTCCCTTTTGTACTGTTCATTAAGCTGCTGAATTTCCCGCAAATCGGCCATCAATTTTCCTGTTTTCACTTCGATGAGTCTCTCAGCTTCCTCACTGTACGCTTTGTACGTTTCCCTATCCTGTTCAATCTGTTTCATAGACTCTGTTAACCTGCGATTTTCTTCCTGTAACTCTCCTCTTTCCCTTGCTATGTGAAGGATTTTCTGATTCAATGTCTCGATTTTTTCCAGCTCATCTGATCTCAATTCCTTCAACTGATTCAATTCCTCCTCAGCATTTTCCTTTTCAGATCCGACAAATTCCAATTCTGCCCTCACTTTGGAGAGATCTTCTTCACGCTGCTTTAAGGTGGCTTCAAGATCGACTCTCAAGTTATGAAGTGCATTTTTTTCTTCTTCCAGGTTTTGTTTCCGTTCTAAACACCGTTCAAGGTCACTCTCCAGCTCTGTGCGGGTTTTCATGTGGAGAAATGTCTCCGGTTCTTGAGATTCATCACCTTCTATCATTTTCATTCCTCTTTTCTCATTTTTCCTTATGCTATTTAAGGTTTTCCTTCTATCAGGGTTGTGCAACCGTTTGGTGTTCGTCTTGTTACGTGAATGACAAGGCAAATATTTTGTCTCCGATTTACATGATATTAGGGAAATTGACAATTCCTGGAATTGAATAATCTCTAGCACCCAAAAACTCTACAACTCCCTTCTATCCTTCACACCCTTTGCCTTTGACTCTGAACAAGAAGCTCCGATAGTACTGCTGTACAGTGTTCTCTTTGATCAAGCCCACTAACCTGTAGATATTGATTATGAGCAGCTTTCTCAGAGAACAGAAAAAATGGTGCCTGCGTTTGTGGTACTTCTGAAATAACAATTGAGTATAAAAAGGCATAGATATCGCTTTTAAAATGGGAGGGAGATCACTTCTCACAAATAACGGAACTATTGATGAGCAAGACATAGAAAGAGAAGATAGTCCTGCAAACTTACACTATGCAAAAAGAGATTCCCATTAAGGATAACGCTGTGGTCACTGCATCAAGGGAGGGCGATTCAATGATAATTACTTGTTTTTCTTTTTGAATCAAGGCCAAAAATCCTGTGGGAGTTTCATAAATGTTATCTTCAATCTTTCTTATATCCTTGTTACTCCATGATTCTGTAAAATTGTAATATGCCTCTAAAAATTCAGTTGCATCCCTTTTGGTGTCCCAGAATGTATTGATAAACAGCANATAATGACCACCTTTTTCGTAATANCGGTAGGCATCTCCACCCCAGCCAGCCGCAGCTTCAGCCGCTTTTCCTGTGTTTATGTGTTGATTTAGTATAGTTTTGATGATAGCCTCTCCCAACACGTTTTCTGCACATATATCCCAGCCAGGTACTACTGGAACAGTCACTGGGACAGGTAATTCATTTATCATGTATTTTTCTGGATGCATGACCTGCTCAGTGGATACAGGAAGTCTTTGGTATAGCCCATCTATGTCAAAAAAGCTCATTGCAGTGACAAACTCCAACCCGAGATTATACCGCAGCGCAAATATATTCTCTAAGAGTGGGTTGATCACTGGAATATCCAGAGAATAAATGTAGGCGAACAACTCTTCTTTTTCTTGATAGGTCATCTTGTTCATGTACTCATACTGATGGAACATGGCATCCCCTTCCACCACACAGAGGAAGGCCAGGTGCTGATCATCATTTTCAAATTCTTCATCCAGGTAATAGTACTGGTCCTGTAACGCATGGACCAGCTCGTGGGCAGCGATGAATTCTCTGACTGTTATGGGGGCATCGGGATCTACCACCTCGTAGAAGGTGTGATCCTCTGTGTTGTAATAAGAAGCTATCTGGGTAGTGAGTACATTTATATAAACCTTGTACAAATCTGTTTCCGGGTCTAAAATGTGCAGTGCCACATACAGGTGTTGCTCTGAGAGAATGGAATTACGCTCTTCTTCCAGACTGGCTATTAAATTCTCTCGCAATTGATCTCTGTCAATCTGCACAATGGTAACTGGCGCTAGAAATTCGAGACCGCGGATGCGTTCTGTTCTGTCTTGTATCTTTTTAAAATTTGGAGAATTTGTAACTGTCACATTCCACTGATGGGAAATGATGGTTTTCCCATCTGATACTTCTATTAAAATGGTGTAATCTCCTGCAGCCATATCAAAATCATACCAGTATGTATCTGATACTTTCACTCCATTGACATGCCAGGTGTACACGAGATTTTTTGTATCTGGATCAAACACTGTACAGGAGAATTCGACAGTTTCCCCTTGAGATACAGCTAATGCAACCTCTGCAGGCTCACATCTTTCAAAGTAAGGCGGTTGTTGGAAGATGCAGCCTGCGGTGATTATGATGAGAATGACAAGAACCCGTTTCATGTAGAGGGGTGATAAGATGGTAAATATAAATGTTTTGTTGTTCATTGTTCATGTCTAGTGAATAGCTGTCTCCGCTGGTAATCAACATAGTTACTTTTCTCATTTTTCTTTTTTCTTTTCTTGAATACTCAGTGCAGAACGTCTCACAGAGAGCAGTTATATGACCTGGAATTTTCACCGATAGCTCTTATCGCCAACCCTTTTAAGCTACTGGACTAACATGGGTTCATGAACCCCATTGTTGAGAATCAATTAAAGAGGTTATTACAAGAAGATATTGGATTTGGTGATATCACCTCACAGTTACTACAGAAAGAAAAGGGTACTGCCCACATCATAGCAAGAGAAGACTGCATCCTCTCTGGAGTACAATATGTAAAATATCTTTTTGGATTACGTGGAGTCCAGGTTGCTATATTCTTTGAAGATGGACAGAAACTAAAGAAAGGAGACAGAGTCCTAGAAGTTTCTGGATTCTGCAAAAACATTTTCGAAGTGGAACGCACAGCTTTAAATTTGCTAACAAGAATGTCAGGCATTGCAACAGAAACCAGAAAGCTGGTGGATATTGTACAAGAGGTGAACCCCTCTTGTACAGTGGCAGCCACTCGGAAAACAGTTTTACGATTTTTTGACAAAGAAGCAGTAGTTACTGGAGGAGGAGACCCCCACCGATTCAGGCTGGATGACATGATTTTGTTAAAGGATAACCATGTCAAAATACTGGGCATCAAAGAAGCTATAAGAAGAGCGAAAAAAGTATCCTTTTCTAAGAAGGTGGAAATTGAAGTATCTAAAAAAGAAGATGCAGTCACAGCAGCAAAGACTGGTGCAGATATTGTGATGCTGGACAATATGAGTCCTGAAACAGCACAAGAGGCAGTGAACACACTCAGAGATATCAACCCTGATATTATTATTGAAGCATCAGGGGGAATAACTGAAGAAAATATCAGAGAATACGCCAAAACAGGTGTGGATATCATCTCTTTGGGGTACTTGACCCATTCAGTGAAAGCAGTGAATATGAGTTTGGAGGTTGAATAATGGTTGAAAAGAGGGAGATCTACCAATACAGCTACTGCCCTGAAAAGCATAGACTGCAGTATAGAGAGAAAGTGGATGTTCCTCCCACCAAAGAGATGGTGTTAGGAGTCTTGCTTCACACTACCAGGGAAATTCTGGAAAAAGAAGAGTATTCCATACTAAAAGGGATTGAAAAGGGTTTTTCTTTTGATGATATTTTAAATGAATACAAAAATAAGAAAGAGAAAATATTTGAATATTCCATGAAGAAAAAGGCCTCACTAGTTCATAATTTGTCGGATGAAGAACTGGATTTCGCTAGAGAAGATTTAGAGTTACTGCTGCATGAAAAAGCTATAAAGACAAAAAGAATATTGTGCAGTTACAATGTAGAGAAAGATAACTTGGCGGAATTTTTGTGTCCTCCCTGGAAATATGTACGATATGAAATGACATCTAGAAAAATGAAATTACGAGGAACAGCAGATTTGATTGAGCACTTTGGTTCATTTTTTTATCCAGTGGAAGTAAAAACAGGGAATCCTCCTGAGGGAAGTGTGTTCAAACCAGATAGACTGGAAGTGGGCTGTAGTGCATTGCTAATGGAAGCTCATTTCAAAATTCCTGTGCCCGCAGGCTTTGTGGAGTACACCCGAATCTGGGAAAGAAGACCAGTAAGAATTGATGAAAAATTAAAGGAAACTGTACTAACGGTGAGAGATTTGATTTTGCAAGAGAAATACCCGGAAAAGGAACAGACTGGAAAGTGTGCTGTGTGTGAGTACAGGGGTGTATGCTGGGATGATTCAGATAACTGATCTGGTGAAACTGAAATTGTGTCCTTACCGGTTTTACTTGGAGAAGATGAAGAAGAAAAAGGTTCCCACTAGTCAGGAAATCTATCTGGGGAAGGTGTACCACAAAATTGCTGAGGAAATTGCAAAAAGAGAGCCTCCCATATTAGAAGAGGTTACTGCTGGTACATCTCAGAATTTGTTTGATGTGCTGTATGCAGAGTACTGTCGGGTAATACGCAATGTTATATTGAGACGAAAGAAAAAACTGGTTTCTTTGGACATTGATTACGGACAGTTGATGAAAGAATTACGGGAGTACTACAAAGCAATAGCTACGAAAAGGGTTAGTACCATGAAGAAAGTAGAAGAAGAGGAAGAAATGGAGATTATCATTGACAGTGTGGAGTATCGCATTGAGGATAGTGAATTGGGATTGGTGGGAAAGGTTGATCGTATTGAAACTCATGAAGGGATTATAGTGCCTGTGGAGATCAAGACAATACAAAAAAAGCGTCCAACAGTCAGTGAAATGCTGCAGTTAGCTGGATATGCTTTGTTACTGGAAAGGGAGAGAAATACTTCCGTATGTAAGGGGATTATAGAATATCCTTCCAAGAGATTTCTAATAGATATTCCAGACAAGCTAAAGCAGAACATCCTGAATTTACGAGATTACGCTCTAGAAATTTTACAGGGAGAAATTCCAGAAAAAGTACGGACAGACAGATGTGACAGGTGTCACCTTTATGATGAGTGTTGGATGTTGGAGTGAGATGGATTTTGAAATCAGTGCTGACAACTCGCCTCTATGATGTGATTATTTCATTGCATCTCCAATAAATGTATTTATGAATGTGTGTGAAAAAATATTATTCTCCTGTACGAGTATGGTCTCAAATTCTCTGGAATTTTCTGTACCCTCGTAATGCAAGATATTCTGGCACTGCTGATTCCTCAAAAATGTTCTTTTCCACAAATTTCATTGTCTCTTTTATATCTTCACGGGAAAAATACTTTCTCTTTTCGCCCATTCCCTGCTCCACAGTGGAAGTCATACCCCTTTCATCTGTGGGCAGTCCTCGTTCTTGGTATTCTTTTGCTGATCGGAATATCCAGTGGAACAAAAATCCCAATTTGCCAGCACGATCACGAAAGGTAGTAATTTTGCTGAAGGGATTTTCAAGTTTCTTTCTGATAATCAATTTTGCTTTATCATTGTACACCCCACCGGGGGTAAATCCGTCCCACCAATCAGTAAGACGCTGCGAACTCAATGAAACAGGAACAGCTTCAAGCAGTGTATATCCTTTCGTCTTTCTTAATGGCAGTAGCCCTCTATAGAAATTTTTAAGCTGGAATTTTGGCTTTTCATCTGACGGAATGACCTCAGAAGGAGTATCAACAATACCTATAGCTTCGTAATGACAGATATCAAATACAGCCCTTACTAGTCTTTCATCTTTAAAATACAGAAAAATAGGGGCATAGTCATTGGGATGGTTCCATGGTATCTTGCCAGAGAATCTGTCCAGAACTGAAGATACCCACCGCTGCTGCTTGAAATACACAATGTACTGGATACACACTATTGAGGAAACAGAGCTTTTGACAGGCCGCCAGTACAGCCCTGCCATGTCTTCTGGTGCAACATTTTTGAAAGGCTTCTCAGTATCTACATAATAGAGTTCAGGTGCGAATTTCAAGGCCAGAATTTCATGGTGCATAACCATACACTCCTTTGGTACTGCACAATAAAAAGGTTAGCTTACGTAGCAGTTGGAGTTTTGGAACCTCTGCCAGAAACCATTTATACTGGCAAAGAAAACCCTACCATGAATTGTGCAGAATGTACTACCAAGGAATGTTACCAGGGAAAGAACTGCGTTTCATACAGAGATGAAATCAAACAGAAATTTACTGGTACTGACTTAGATATTTTGAAGGCTGCTTCTCTAATTGAAAGCCGCTACTACAAAAAAAAGAATCGCGTAGAAGAAATAATCCTCTTCGCAAAGGAAATGGGGTATAAAAAACTGGGACTTGCTTTCTGTGTTGGTCTATCAGAAGAAGCCAGAAAAATACAGGAAATCTTAAAAGACTTTGATGTGGTATCAGTATGCTGCAAAGTGTGCGGCATATCCAAAGAAGAATACAACCTTGAGAAAATTGAGGGAGAGCGATACGAAGCGTCCTGTAACCCCATGGGCCAGGCCACTGTCTTGAACAAGGAAAACACAGAGTTAAACATTGTTGTAGGATTATGTGTGGGCCACGATGTCCTCTTTTACAAGCACTCAAATGCACCAGTGACCACACTGGCAGTCAAAGATAGAATACTGGCCCATAATCCATTGGGAGCAATCTATTCAGCGTACTATTTCTGAACTACTGCAAACGACATCATCATACACTCCTCTACACAATATTTATATAGCGTCATCAGTAAGGAGAATTGGATTCCTATGAAAAAGATAGCAATCATTGGTGGAACTGGAGACCTTGGATTTGGACTAGCCATTAGATGGGCAAAAGCAGGAAGAGAGATCGTCATTGGGTCTCGAAAAAAAGAAAAGGCTCTCCGGGCTGTTGAAGAAATCAAAGAAATTCTCGGAGAAGACATAAGCGTAGAGGGAGCAGAAAACTTTGAAGCTGCTGAACAGGCCCAGATTGTGGTCCTGTCCGTTCCCTTCCAGTTCCTGGTTCCCACCATGAGGCAGATCAAGGATGCGTTAGGTGAAGGAGACATTATCGTCAGTGTCATTGTTCCCTTAGCAGTGGAAATTGGAGGATTCTCACCTACCCAGGTGGTGACCCCCTGGCAGGGTTCTGCAGCAGAACTCATCCAGTCATTAGCTCCCCCCGGCGTGCATGTAGTCAGTGCCTTCCAGAATATGAGTGCTTATCGTCTGCGAGATGTTGCAAATCCTGTGGACTGCGATGCCATTGTGTCAGGCAGAAAGAGTGCTCGAAGAGAAGTGATGGAACTGGCAGACCTAATACTTGGTGTGCGGGGGATTGATGGAGGAAGACTGGATTATGCACGATTGGTTGAACCTATTACTGCCCTCCTTATTGGCTTGAACATTCGTTACAAGAACAAAGAGGGAATAGGAATACGCTTTACGTATGTAAAAGAAAATGAATAGTGCAAAGGTTTTTAAGATATTAAGGAAGAAAAATGGAATGTGATAAAATGACCCGAGCATATGTCCTCATAAACTCGAAAAGTCCTGAGCTGGATATCCTGACCAGTAAAATCAGAAAAATCGGAGGTATTGTCGATGTATACGCAGTGTACGGCAGCTACGACATTATCCTGGAGTTGGAAGCTAAAAATCTGAGGAAATTGCGAGATAAAATTATTGAAATCAGAGAACTGGAGGACATTGGTGAGACAAAAACGCTCATCCAGATGGAAAGAGGTGAGGAAGATAATTTCGAGGAGGCGTTGCAGTGATCAAGGTATTTGTCATTTTAAGGACTGATTGTCCCGATATTTACGAGTGCGCAGATAAGGCTACCCATGTTCCCGGAGTGATACGGTCTGTTCCCCTGTATGGAGAAGGGGACATCATGATCGAAATGCTGGTCAAAGATTTGCGGCAGCTCAAAGTGAGGAACAGGTTATTACGAGTGAATCCCTTGGTGAAGAATACTCAGACATTCATCTGCATGGATGAGGTTAAGGAGTGAAGGAGTGACCACTACAGCCCAAGAAGGAGATTTCCTAGAAAGCACAGAAGGTCTGATCTTTGACGTTAAAGGGAGTTGTCACCCTCCAAATCGGATTATCAGCTATGTAAGGTATATTCCAGATCCAAAGGGAGATCGAAAAAGAGGAAAGAAATCGTACCGGAAGATTTACAATCTAGAGGAACGGCATCAGTTTTTAAAGGAGAAATTTCCCTCTTACCTGTATTTTGATCCTGTTTTTCAACGTGAACTGCAGGGAGTCCCCCTTGAAAGTATTACAAAAGTGTATCACCCGAAAGAGAAACTGGCAGAACTATGTACTGCTCATCGAGATACGTTGGAAGAATGTGCTGTTCAGCTGGCCCAATCACTAGATATACCAGTTGAAACTATGGGGATTTCTGGTTCCATTTTGGTGGGGCTACATACAGTAGATTCTGATATTGATGTCATAGTGTACAAAGAAGCGTCCTGCATTCAAGTGTACCACCAACTGCAGAAGTTGAGCGAACAGGGAGTGGTCCAGCAATTTGATACAGAAAAGGCTCAAAAAAAAGCGCAGTTCAGATGGGGATCTCAGAATGAATCCCTGGTAACTCTGGAACAAAAAAAGGTCATGCATGGATTATTCAAAGGAAAGGAGTA
>JGI2172J19969_10001585_pt1 | contig 10376 bp, 10 predicted proteins | sample DeeMarSWOR230_32_FD_19969 | JGI IMG/M metagenome (IMG submission 19969)
AAATGCCTCTCTGAGGAGATACTTCATCCCCCTTGATGGTGCATGAACCAGGAAGTGTCCGCTTGACAATACAAAACAATGGATAGACCGGAAAAAATATGGTCTTCGGCGTATGTCAAGCCCATTCAGTTCATCGGGGAAGGGTCTACCTAACGATAAAGGTTGTCTCTCTTGAGTCTTGTGCGTTCGGAGCCTGAATGGTCGTCAACACTCTGTAGGTACCCGTTTTCGCATCTTTCGGCAAGAACAGTGGTACAGTAGTTGAATAGGTCCCGCCCTTGTGGGTCACGGTTACCTCGGGCCTACCCACTAGGTCTTCCCCATACCGTATTTCGCGCATTTCGGTTACCCTGATGTCAGCATCTGCGGAAGGGCTCAGCAGAGCATAAGTTACCCCAAACTCTACCTTGTCTCCCGCCTTAACACTGCCGGGAAGTGTAGAGACATCCTCGATCCTCACCATGGTACCTTCGGCCGACTTGTAATCATATTTCTGCGCTGTTTCCTGTTGGGTCTTCTTCTTATCGTAGGCATAATGTCCTATCGCGCCGCCCACGAGCGCGCCCACCAGGCCTCCGATAATGGCTGTCTCGACCTTGGAGCCTTTCTTTCCCAGGACTGCACCTGCTGCAGCACCGGTAGCTGCTCCAACTGCCGCCCCGGTCGCGGCTCCCTTATGCTCTTTCGTCGTTTCACAGCCTATAATCACTCCGGTAAACATGATTATGGTCATCAGTGAGATGGCCTTCTTATTCATGGCATCCTCCTCCGAGTTCTTATTTCTCGTCTTTCCCTCGAAACCTTGATGACGGGGACCTTTCGAAGTCCCTCATCCACCGTATACATTCCAAAATTTACCTCCGCAGATGGTATGGCTTTGAGAGAATAATACCTGTTTAATACCAATGGCAGCCTCTGTCAAGCAATAACTTAACTCTGTTTTAAAGGGTAAAATCGGGGAGTACTATGTCCACAGATGACAAATGTGGAGGAAAGACCGTATTGTTTAAATCCTCGTTAATCCTCCGCCCCTCATGAAAATGCCGTATTCGGGGATTTATGTCCCATAATCCTCACGAGTCTTTAGACATTCTATGCGGTGATTTCAAGCTTATCGCGGATATGCTCCCAGATTTGTTCGGGAATCTGTTCCTGACTGATTTTCTTGAGTTCGTTGGAAACGGAAAGGATATCGGGCAATTTGATAGCGGATTGTCCTTGTTGACGAAGTTCTTTAATGTTATCCGTAAACTCCTTTTGGATGTTGTTGAGGATTTCAGAAGAGTTTTCTTCCCAGACGGATAGGTACCTCATAAGGAAATTAGCTGCGAGGCCCGCGGCAACCCCCTGGAGTACAGTCGATTGCCAGAGATACGTGTCTTTCCGGGGATAGTAATATACCCAGGTGGGGACGTTTCCGAGAATGAGTTCAGCCAGGTCACGGGCCAGCATCGTCAGAAAATCCTCCTGAGCCTTTCTCTTTTGCTGCTCCCTGACCTGATCGTTCCGAACGGGTTCTGCGTGGTCAAGCATCGTAGGTGAAATCGGGAATAGAATGTGAAACGGAGCCATGTAATCCTCTAATTTGTGCCAGGCCTGCTCCGCTGCCTTTCGCCGCAAGAATGTCAAAAGATTACACTCGACAAGTTCGTGAATAGATTCCTCCTGAGAACATGCCCCCTCATGGGTCGCTTCCATCTGCATCAAGTCATGGAGTGAAAGAAGCTCTTCAGAAGTGAGTCCTGTCTCAAATTCACGATGGCAGCGAATAATATCTTCAAACAGTTCTTCCTGAGCTTTATTTCGCTCCTCGATAAAGTGACGGTGCTTCATCTCTTCTAGTGATATCCGGCTTCCTCCATAAGAATATAGGTCCCGTGTCCTCTGCAGTTTCTCACGGACCTTCTCCAGGCTGGACTCTAGCTCCTTATCTATGGAGAGGAACTCCTCTGATGCGGCCTTGTCCGGATCGAGGAGTTTTCCAATGTGGTGGCCGAAAAAAGATACAGGCCTTTTTCTGCTCGCTTTTTGCCTGTCCGTTGGCTTCTGGTCAACCCTGAAAGAGGCTGCCTCTGCGGAAGAAGGCTTCCCCTCCTCGGAGGAGGGTGTAACATAAATGTGAGGGTGGTTATCAATCAGGGTGATTCTCTGATCAAAAGCGTGTTTTTGCTCCATTTGTTTCTCCCTTTTAATCTATTACTTGGTTCATCCTCGGTACATTTTCTCAGTAACAAGAAAGACCTGACAGGAGATTATCACCCATTAAAGCAGATTTTCACAAGAAGTCAACGGACCTGTAGCCTTGTGAAATTTTCATTGATTCTGGCTCTCAAGTTGTTATACTGGAAATCCATGACAACACTTGAATCTCTCATCGAGACCTTTGGTTACCTAGCTATCCTCATTGGTACTTTTCTCGAGGGCGAGACCATACTGGTACTGGGTGGCTTCGCTGCCCACCGGGGATACCTTGCGTTGCCCTGGGTGATTCTGGCTGCATTCATCGGGAGCCTTTGTGGGGACCAGCTCTTCTTTTATCTGGGTCGCAAGCACAGCCAAATGATTCTGGCAAAACGCCAGAGCTGGAAAGGTCGCATCGAGAGGGCTCAGAAGCTATTGGACCGTTTCCGGACTCCACTGGTATTAGCGTTCCGCTTCTTGTATGGATTACGGACGGTAGCTCCTTTTGTGATTGGCATGAGTCCAGTCCCGACACGACGATTCATTTTCCTGAACGCCGTCGGGGCGCTCGTCTGGGCGGTGGCGATAGGGAGCGCAAGCTATTTATTCGGCCATACTATGGAGATAATACTCGGTGACATCAAACACTATGAGCTCGAATTTCTGGGGGCAATTGCTGTAACCGGAGCAGCGATCTGGGTTCTGCATTTCTATCGTCGGAGGAAACGGAGAATTTCTGCTACCCGAACGGGCGCCAAGTAGAGGCTCCTTTTTCACCAAACTTCAGGATAGGCGCGTACCGTATTCACTATTTCGTTTTCTGGTATTCTTGTTAAGAAAAGGTCACGGATGAAGGATATCGCAAAAGCCTTTTGGAGTGTCCCTCCTGCTGAATTGCTTCAGCAACTGGACGCAACTCCCNAGGGCTTAAGGGACGGAGAGGCCAAAGAGCGCCTCAAAGAATTCGGCGCCATTCGCCTGAAGCCGCAAAAACGATCGAGGGCGCTTTCGCTGTTTCTTTCTCAATTTAAGAGTCCGATCATTATAATCCTCTTACTTGCAGCTGGACTGTCCCTTTTCCTGCACGACCCTACGGATGCGCTCATCATTCTCGCCATCGTTTTTGTCAGCGGCCTTCTTGGATTCCGGCAGGAAAGGGGAGCGGTTAATGCGGTAGAAAAGCTGCTCTCCATCGTGCAAACCAGAGCAACGGTATTGCGCGATGGAAACCCAGTGGAAGTTCCCTTTGAGGAGATCGTGCCTGGAGACATTGTCCTGCTTTCGGCTGGTGGAAGCATCCCTGGAGACTGTGTGATCCTGGAGTCCAAAGATCTCTTTGTCAATGAAGCGGCGTTAACCGGAGAAACCTATCCGGTGGAGAAGAGGGTTGGGAACCTGCAGCCAGAGACACCTCTTTCGCGGCGGACGAATGCGCTTTTTATGGGCACCCATGTGGTCAGTGGCACGGCGAAGGCGGTGGTTGTGCGTGTGGGCGCGCATACCGAGTTCGGCAAGGTCTCTGAGCGGCTGAAGCTCAGGCCGCCAATGACGGAATTTGAGCGCGGCGTGAGACGATTTGGGTATTTCCTCATGGAAGTCACGTTGATCATGGTGATTGCGATCTTCGCCGTAAATGTCTTATTGAAGAGGCCGGTCCTCGATCCATTCCTTTTTTCCCTCGCTCTCGCGGTCGGGCTTACTCATCAACTGCTGCCGGCAATTATCACCATTAACCTCTCTCATGGAGCCAATCGGATGGCCCAGGAGAAGGTGATTGTCAAGCGGCTCCACTCTATTGAAAACTTCGGCAGCATGAATGTGCTCTGTTCCGATAAGACCGGTACCCTGACGGAAGGAGTGGTGCATTTATACACGGCCCTTGATGTTGACGGCCATGAAAGCGAAAAAGTTTTATTAATGGAGAGTTATTAATGGAGAGTAGTGAAAAGGGTAAGTTTTTATGTCCATCGCAATGTAATCGACAAGTCTTTCATCGATGAGTCGCTTCATTACCTGTGGTTGGCTTCCGTTCGTGTCCAGTTTCACTGAATAGCCAATCTGTTTGATCTTTTCGCAAAGGGGAATAAGGTCTTTTTTGAGGGTTGGTTCTCCGCCCGAAATAACCACGCCTTCCAGGAACGCTTTGCTCCTTTCCAGAAAGTCATAGACCATCTTCTCATCAAGATAGGCAGGCTGCGGCAAAGTACCTCTTACTAGATCAGGATTGTGGCAATAAGGGCAGTCAAAGTTGCACCCTGAAAGAAAGAGTACACAGCTTATTTTCCCCGGATAATCGATGAGTGAATTCTTCTGCAGTCCTGCAAAACGCATAAGTCCTAATCTTAGGAGTATCTTTCTATGGCGCCTATCGGTAGATTAAGCTAACTTAAAGGATTTTCTCATCCTAAATTCCGCCTGCTTGCCGTTATTCCACTGCTTTATGGGCCTTAAGTAGCCAACGAGCCTTGAATAGACTTCGGTTTCTCCGTAACAAACAGGGCACTTTTCCTGTTTACCATTCAGGTAGCCGTGAGAGGGACACGCTAAAGGTTGGAGTGAGGGTGAAATAGGGGAGCCGGTAATCGGTTACTACCTTGCGGATCAGCCCCTTTATGACCTCAATGTTACCAACCTGTTCCCCCAGGTAGATGTGGAGGATCGTGCCGCCTGTGTATCTTGTCTGTAAGTCATCCTGGTGCTCCAGTGTCTCGAAAATATCGTCTGTGTAGTTTACGGGAAGCTGGGTGGAATTGGTATAGAAGGGAGCTGCACCTTTTTGATATTCATCTTCGTTGGCACAAAGGATTTCGGGAAAATTTTTTTTGTCAAGCATGGCAAGGCGATATGACGTGCCTTCTGCCGGTGTTGCTCCCAGGTTGAAGATATCTCCTGTTTCCTCCTGTAGGTCTGCAATCATTTCACGGATAAAATCCATTACTGTAAGTGAGAATCTTAGACCTGTTTCACTTCCAATATCCGCGCCCAGAAGATTTAGGCATGCCTCGTTCATACCGATAATGCCAACGGTAGAGAAATGATTCATCCAGTAAAGTCCTTTGGCCCGCTTGATTTCTCTAAGGTAAAACTTCGAGTAGGGATAAAGATTCTTGTCGGTCAATCTTTCAAGCACCTTCCGCTTAATGGCGAGGCTCTCCTTTGCAAGAAACACCGTCTTTCTTAGGCGTTCAAAAAAGTCATCCTCATTTTCGGAAAGATACCCTATCCGTGGCAGGTTGATGGNTACCACCCCAATTGACCCTGTAAGGGGATTTGCCCCAAAAAGCCCTCCCCCTCTTTTTAAGAGCTGCCTGTTGTCAAGCCGCAGGCGGCAACACATGGATCTCGCATCTTCAGGTTTCATGTCTGAATTAACAAAATTCGAAAAATAGGGGATCCCTTACTTACCTGTCATTTTTTAGATCGTTTCAAGATTCGGATTGTCCCAGTCGAAGTCGGCCGTGATGTTATAGGTTGGTATGGGAAACGTAAAGGCCCTTCCCTTGGCATCGCCTTCCATCATAACCTCGGCAAAGGCCCGGTTAATCATATTCATCTCCGGCTGAAAGTCGGAGTAGTTCTCCTTACGTTCAGTACCCCCTATGATCACTGGGTAGTGTTTCAGAATGGGGGATGTGTGAAGGTCCACCGTAATGTTGGTGAATGGGGTCTGGAAACCGACCCGCGTTGGGATATTTATGTTAAAAACAAATTCCTGGAAGGCCTGTTTTACCTCTTTGTAATCCAGGTTATCATAGCGCACAAAGGGGGCGAGGAGCGTGTCAAAGTTGGAAATTGCCTGGGCACCGGCTGCCTCACCCTGTAATGTATAGAAAAAATTGACGATTTGCCCCAGAGCCGATCTGAGATGTTTTGGGGGAGCACTTTCTACTTTCCCCTCAACCCCCTTAAAACCCCGCTTGAGTAGATCTTTTAAGTCCCATCCAACGCAGTATGCCGAAAGGAGGCTAAGGTCGTGTATATGTAAGTCTCCCCTCTCATTTGCATGCCTGATTTCAGAGGGATAAATACGGTTCAGCCAATATTCTGAGGTGACATCCGATGGAATGAAATTGTTGAGTCCCTGGAGGGAATAGCACATGTTGCTGTTTTCCTTGATTTTCCAGTCCAACCTTTGGATGTAGTTTTCAACCAGGTCAACACTTGCCCTGGCCGCAATGTCCCTTATCTGGGCGCGCTGTTCCCGGTACAGGATATACGCTTTGGCAGTCTTATAAAATGGAGAGTAGAGAAGTACCCTCTCTACGATGTCCTGTATCTTTTCCACCTCGGGAAGGGGTCCAAGACCGGATTCATGGGCTAAGGCCAGAACCCTCAGTGTGAGTTTTTTAGCTTCACTTTCCCCAAATTCGCCGGTTGCTTTTCCTGCCTTGGCGATTGCCGCTGTGACCTTTGACGAATCAAACTAAACAATCCTTCTGCCACGCTTCTTAATATTTTCAAACATTTATGCCCCCTCGACAGGATCAAGATTTGGCAAATACTCCATAGAGAGGTTTCCTTGACCCACAAGCGGCAGAAAGAGACTTGCTGTTTCAGCAACTGGGGGGTGATTCAAGAAGCTTTTACACTTGAACAGAAAGAAAAGTTGGTTGGGGGCGGATTGGTCGCTAACTGGTCGCATATTGATCGCAAAACGCGATCAAATATGCCTAGAAATGACAGGTTTTGATAAAATCTGAGACTTGACTAAACTCCTGAAATAACGTATAAAACAAAGCAGAGCCGGCGTAGCTCAGCGGTAGAGCAACTGATTCGTAATCAGTAGGTTGTCGGTTCAAATCCGACCGTCGGCTCCATCCGTTTCAAGGTTTTACGAGCTTCCCGCCTATTGCATTTCTCCAGATTGTATAGTTTGTGTATATGGAGAAGCTGCGAGATTTAAAGAAGCTGAATTGAAAGTATTCGCAGAAACGGCTAAATTTCTTAGCTTTTTCTACAAACGTTATCAATTGACGGCTCAAACGCTTCCAGCTTCAGGCTAAAAACCGGTTGACATATTCGAAATTTATGTATATATTAAGTATACATAATTTGGAGGCTTGACATGAAAGCGACAGTTCTTGACCTGAGATATAGGATGAAAGAGGTGCTGAAGGCGCTCAATAAGAGAGAAAGAGTTACTATCTTGTACCACGGCAAAGTCAAAGGAACCATTGTACCCGCGGGCGCTGATAAAGCAATCAAGGTAGAGGACCATCCTTTTTTCGAAATGGCTGGAGAGGAGACAAGGTCCGTAGCTGAGCGGATGGACGAGCTCAGAGGGTCCCGATTCGATGATATTTGACACGGATATCTTCATCTGGATACAAAATGGCAATAAAAAAGCAGCTGGGCTTGTGGACCGTTCGGAGGAAAGATACTTATCGGTCTATTCTTACATGGAACTCTTAAAGGCCGCCAAGAATAGGCAGCAACATCGTTACATCAATGATTTTCTATCGTCCTTCGCCTTTGTGGTGCTCCCCCTTTCTGAAAGTATAGGCCATCGTGCTCTTATATACCTCGAAGAATATACCCTCTCTCACGGCCTGACAGCCGGTGATGCCATCGTTGCCGCCACCGCAGCAGAGAGCAAGATGACGCTCGTTTCCAGTAATGTGAGGCATTTCAAACCGATCAAGGAGCTAAAACTCAAGGTCTTCACCCCCTAAATCTCCCATTCGAAGTTCAAAGTGCTCAACCGGCCACTGACCGCGCACTGCGGCAATTACATCCTTTTTTATTGTTTGATGAGCTCCACTGGTAATATCAAGGGCATGCCAGCAGAGGATAATCCCTTTTTCATTAGCCCTTAGATGGGATGAGGCAGACCTTGAAATTTCGGTTGACATCACAGAAATTTTAAGGTAACCGATGTAGCCTCGATCCATGCGAAGCTGTTCACTCGTCTCTGATTCCCGCTTAGCTAGTTTTCCAGAATACGAGGATTTCGAGCTGGGAAAATCCATTACCACCAAAAGAAATTCCGTCTAGTACCTTATTACAATTGCCTGACACCAGTTCTTAATTGCTCCGTAAAAAAAGCTTGACATTATTGGTTTTTCGTGTTTAAAATACTTCAATTGAACGATTTGAATAATCCGTGAGTTCGGCGAGGTTGAATCGCCGAAAATAAGAGTACAGAATTACCCGGTAGGATCATAGGTGGCCGTGGAAAGGGGTAGAAATCCGCTTTACTTCTATCCCTACTTGTGATAACCTCCAGCACCGCTAGACCAATTAATGGGGGGTTACTATGTTTGCATTCGGACATGTGTTAAACAGGGAGTCCTTGCTGTTCTTGCTGAACATGGAGACAAAAAGGGCACAACGATACCAAAACCACCTGAGTTTGTTGTCCCTCACCTTCGGCCACCTCGACCACTCACTTAGGGAAAATACCAACATCTCCCTTAAAACCCTTGCCACTCTCCTCAAGAGTGAGCTGAGAGATACAGATATCGTCGGTCAGGGTGGGGGAAACCGGCTTCTGTTTATGCTGCCTTATGCCAATATGGCGAGGGCTCACAAGGTGAGGGAAAGATCGGAGAAAATCCTTCACTACTATGGATTTGGGAGAAAGGGGTTCCCGATCGAAATCGATGAGATGTGCTTTCCAACCCATGCCAAAAACGTTGATGACCTTCTCCGAATGGCTGGGATTACTACATTGGAAAGATCAGAAACCGAGCGCAAGTGGGCGGAGGAAGCGTTGCATCAATCGGAGGAAAGGTGGCGTTCCCTGGCCCAGAACATTCCCGATATTATTTTGACCGTGGCACGGGATGGCACAATTCTGGCAGCTAATCGCACCGTGTCAGGTGCAACGGTGGAAGAGACGATCGGGAAGAGTGTCTACGATAATGTTGCACCCGAGCATTGTGACAATATAAGGAAATCCTTGGAGCGGGTCTTCCAAACAGGGAAGCCCGACACCTACGAGATTCTTGGGGTGGGACCTCATGGATTAAACACTGCATGGTATGAAACCCGTGTCGTACCCAACGAACGCGATAGGCAAGTTATCGCCGTGACACTAATTAGCACGGACATCACCGAACGTAAGCGGGAGGAGGAGAGGGTTTGGGAACATGGAGAACGCTTCCGCCGGCTCGTTGAAGACGCCCACAATATCGTCTACCGCTATCGTTTTACCCCCGTCAGCGGATTTGAATACATGAGCCCAGCGGCTACGGACATTACCGGCTATACCCCTGAAGAACTCTGTACTGATCCTAATTTGGGCTTCAAACTCGTGCATCCAGACGACCGGCATCTTCTAGAAGCTGTGGGGAAAGGGGATATAACTCCAGGGATGCCTCTTAGTCTCCGATGGGTACGAAAGGATGGAATGATTATTTGGATCGAACAGCAAAATGTTCCGATCTACGACGAAGCGGGGAACCTAGTGGCGGTCGAGGGCATAGCCCGCGACATCACCGAGCGAAAGCGAGGGGCGGAGGAGTTAGAGCGTGCTATGGCGGAGTTGGCCCGTTCCAATGCCGAGCTGGAACAGTTTAACTATGTGACCTCGCACGACTTGCAGGAGCCACTACATATGGTGGCAAGATGTGTGAATATGTTGGAGCGCCGTTACAAAGGCAAACTCGATTCCCATACCGAAAAGGTCATCGGTTATGCCCTTGATGGGACCAATCGTATGCAGAGGCTGATCAACGACCTGTTGGTTTATTTGCGTGTGGATTCAAGGGGCAAGGATTTCGCGCCGACCAACTGCGAGACCATTTTTGACCGCGCCCTCGCCAATCTGAAGGCGATGGTTGAGGAGAGCGGTGCGGTAGTGAGCCACGATGCCTTGCCGACCGTGATGGCCGATGACTCGCAGTTGACTCAACTGTTTCAGAACCTGATAAGCAATGCTATCAAATTCCACGGAGAGGAGCCACCGGGCGTTCATGTCTCGGCCCAGAAAAACGGAAATGACTGGCTCTTCTCCGTGCAAGACAATGGGATTGGCATTGATCCGGAGCACTCCGAGCGTATCTTCATGATCTTTCAGCGCTTACATACTGAGACCGACTATCCAGGAACCGGGATTGGTCTTTCGATCTGCAGAAAGATTGTGGAACGCCACGGCGGACGCATCTGGGTGGACTCTGAGCCCGGAAAGGGTTCGACATTCTACTTCACAATTCCGATGACGATGATAGGAGGGACAAATAACCATGAGGAGT
>JGI2172J19969_10001586_pt1 | contig 10375 bp, 11 predicted proteins | sample DeeMarSWOR230_32_FD_19969 | JGI IMG/M metagenome (IMG submission 19969)
GTTCTTGGTTACAGCTTTGAATATGGTGAAAGCTTTCATTGCTTAAGTTCTCCCTCCTCGGTTATTCGTCCTCCAGCTATTTTGAGGAAAACGTCTTCTATGGTTGGCGTTTGAACCTCGATATCCTTGCCTACTTTCATGTCAGTCAGGGTAGCCATAACCTGCCAAAATTCAGCCACATCGTCTATCTTCACCAGTATATCTTCATTGCTGTTTAAGGTGACTTGACCATATTTCTTCTGAAGCAAATCTGCAAGTTTCTTGTCTCCTTTCCTGATTACAAGAACCTTCAAACCACCATGTTGTGATATTAACTCTTGAGGCGAACCAATTACAGCGATCTTGCCCTTGTTAATTATTGCCACCCTATCAGCTAGCGCTTGAGCTTCCTCCATGTAATGCGTTGTTAAAAACACTGTTTTGCCTAGTTTTTTGAGGTTTTCAATCACGGCCCAAACTTCCCTCCGTGACTTGGGATCAAGACCAGTGGTGGGTTCATCTAAAAATACGAGTTGCGGATCGCTGACAAGAGCGGCTGCAACGCCAACTCTTTGCTTCAAACCTCCAGAAAGATTCTCGAATTTATCATTAGTTTTGTCCTCTAAGTCAAGCAGCTTAATAATTTCCATAACGTCAAGGTGCTTCGCGTACATGTCGCCAATTAACTCTATGTTTTCCTTAACCGTAAGCTTGTCCAAGGCGCTGAATTCTTGGGGTAACGCACCTATTCTTCTTTTGATCTCCTTAACATCCTCATTGCGGGTCACTTCGTACCCAAAGATTTTCGCAGTTCCACTTGTCAACGGTCTGATGCACTCAAGAATTTCCACGGTAGTGGTCTTTCCTGCGCCGTTGGGACCTAAAAACGCAAACACTTCGCCCTCATAGACCTCGAAAGAAATGCCGTCAACAGCTCTCAGTTCACCGTACTGCTTGACCAGGGAATCAACTTCTACGACTGCCTTGCTCATTCCTTTCCTCCCCATCAAAGACGGAAGGGAGTATGAATCGATGCGAATTTAAGATTTGTGCGAGCGGGTACTTTTGGAATAAAGCAGCAATTCGCAGCGCCATTGCCTTTTGACAGACGTAACAGAGTATCAACATGCTTTTATTAGCGGGGTTAGAACTAAAATAGCAAAAACGTGTATCGAATTAACGAAGGCACAAGAGCATGGCAGACCTCAGAGCTAACGAACGAAAAATACTCTCCGTTTTACAGAAGCTCAGCGGCAACGCTTCAGTGGAACAATTAATCAGCGAAGCTAAATTATCAGATGCCGCGGTCATGCGTGCAGCCTTGACCTTGCAAGAGAAAGACCTCGTCAAAGTACACGCAAAACTAGAAACTATAATCAAGCTTAACGCTGAAGGAAAACTCCACGCTGAAAACGGCTTGCCAGAAAGACGCTTGCTCAACGCGGTAATCGCGCTCGGCGGAAAAGCCCCATTAAGCAAAGCCGCTGAAAAGGCTGGTTTAGAAGATCAGTTTGTGCAGATAGCCTTAGGCTGGATACTGCGCAAAAAGTGGGCTACCTACGACTCAAAAACAAACACGCTGCACGCAGCGTCAGCGCCTAAAGAAAAAAGCGACGAAAAACTGCTTCACTATTTACGCGGGTGCAAAGAGCACGCAACACTCGGCGAGTTAAGCCAAGAGTTGCAAGCAGCTGTTCAAACCCTGAAGAAACGCCAACTTTTAACTACAGAAGACAAAACCCGCAGGATTCTGGAAATCACCGCCATGGGCAAGCGCGCTGCGCAGGAAGGAGCTAAAGCTGCTGAAGAAGTGACGCAACTCACGCCAGAACTCATCATCACGGGCAAATGGCGAACCGCAAAACTTCAAAAGTACAATATCGAGGCACCTGTGGCTAAAACTTGGCCTGGCAAAAAGCATCCCTACCTGAGCTTTCTGGAAGAGGTACGCGCTAAACTGGTCACTTTGGGCTTCAAAGAGATGACAGGCACCAACGTTGAAACTTCGTTCTTCAATTTTGACGCTTTGTACACGCCGCAGGATCACCCAGCCAGAGAAGAAGTCGGTATCTACTTCGTCAAAGACCCAGAATTCGGAGACATAAGCGCCTACAAAGCGGCAGCGGCAAATGTTAAGGCTACTCACGAGAACGGATGGCGAACTGGCTCATCAGGATGGCGTTACAAGTATTCGATGCAAGAGGCGAAGCGCTTAATTCTCAGGGGACACGGCACCTGCCTCAGCGCAAGAACGCTGTTAAGCAAGCGCTTGGAAGTTCCAAGCAGGTACTTCTCCATTGCCCGTTGTTACAGACCAGAAGTCACGGATAAAACGCACCTAAGCGAGTTCAATCAGGTTGAAGGCATCGTAGTTGACGAAAAATTAACCCTTAGGGACCTGCTGGGTGTGCTAAGCAAATTCGCCATTGAAATCGCAGGGGCAGACAAAGTGCGCTTCAAGCCAGACTATTTCCCGTTCACTGAGCCAAGCGTTGAGCTTAGCGCGTATAAAGAGGGCTACGGCTGGACCGAGTTCGGCGGTTCAGGAATTTTTAGACCCGAAGTCACTTTGCCATTGGGCGTGAAAGTACCTGTTATCGCTTGGGGCTTAGGCATAGACCGCCTGTTTATGATGCGGGCAGGCATCGATGATATTCGTTGCATTTTTAGTCAGAGTCTTGATTGGCTGAGGAGGAAAGAGGTGACATAGCCATGCCGACGATCGATGTGGATTATGCCGAGTTGGAGCGCTTGCTTGGCGTTGACTTGCGTGGTGACATGGAGAAGCTTGATGATGTTTTGTCTTTGGTTAAGAGTGAAGTGAAGCTTTACAATGAGCAGGAAGGCGTCGTGAGCATTGAAATCAAGGACACGAACCGCCCTGACCTGTGGAGTACAGAGGGTCTAGCCCGAGCGTTACGCGGCTTCCTCAACGTTGAGAAAGGACTGAAACAATACGATGTTGGCAAGGCTTTAGTAGATGTTCATGTTGATCCCCAGCTTTGGAATATACGTCCGTACATTTGCTGCTCCGTCGTCAAGAACGTCAAACTAACAGACACAATTATCCGCGGACTCATGCACCTGCAGGACAAACTGGACCAGACTTACGGACGAAACAGACAGAAAACGTCCATTGGAATCTACGACTATAATTTGATTTCTCCACCGCTGAAATACAATGTCACTAAGCCATCCGACATCAGCTTTGTTCCGCTTGGCTTCGAGGAAAAGATGAATTTGGCGGAGATTCTGGAGCGTCACCCAAAGGGCGTCGAGTACGGTCACATCGTTAAGAAGTATAGCGTCTATCCGATTCTGTTGGATTCGAACCGAAAAGTGCTGTCGTTTCCACCCATCATAAACTCAAATGATCTGGGCAAGGTCACAGAGGAAACGCGGAATGTGCTTGTGGAAGTCACGGGCACGGTGCACCAGACTGTGCTTAACACGCTGAACCTTGTGACGTTAGCGTTGATTGATCAAAGTGGCAAGGCTTATGCTGCAACAGTACGTTATCCTGACGAACCTTTTTATGCCTCGAAAAAGGTTTTGACCCCTGACTTTAGCAATACACGGATGGACTTAAGCGTAGAATACGCAAACAAGGTTCTGGGGCTTCAGCTTACGGCTGAGCGCATTGCTAAACTGCTTTTAACAGCGGGGTTCGGCGTCGAAAAGGTCAGCGGGAACACATTGAAAGTGCTGGTTCCGTGCTACCGCGTCGACGTGATGCATCAGGTTGACTTGGTGGAGGACATTGCCATTGCCTATGGCTACAATAATATTGAGCCGCTTTGGCGTGAACTGCCCACAAGTGGAGGCGTGAAACCTGAACAGCGGCTGATTGATGTTGCCCGCGAGTTTATGGTTGGATTGGGCTATCAGGAAATCTTGACCTACACTTTGACGAACCCAGAGAGCCTTTTCGAAAAGATGAACCGCGAAAAAACACGCGTTGTAGAAATCGCCAATCCGAAAGTTGTGACCATGATGTGTTTGAGGAACTGGCTTTTGCCGAGCTTAATGGAGTTCCTTGGCAATAACCAGTCTGTGGAGTTTCCCCAGAGAATCTTTGAACTGGGCAAAGTCACGCTATTGGATGAGACGAAAGAGACAAAGACGCGTGACGAAGAGTGGCTCGCCGCCGCAACAACCCACCCAAACGCCAGTTTCAGCGAAATCAAATCCGCTCTGGACGCGTTCTTCATGAACTTGGGCGTGGAGTGGAAAATAAAAGCAACTTTGCATCCGAGTTTTATTGAGGGTCGAGTGGGCGCAGCAATAGTTAACGGCGTAGATGTGGGCGTTTTGGGTGAAGTTAATCCGCAGGTGCTTGAAGCGTGGAAACTCGAAAATCCCGTGGCTGCCTTCGAAATAAACATGCATGAAATTATTAAAAGCAAGTTGACGAAATAGCACGATGGATTATAGTTGCGGGAATTGCATAAGGGATAAACGGAGAGATGCTGACTATGGCGTTGAGGGCTTGTTAATGCCTGTGGCTGATTCAAACTTCAAAGTAGAACTGAAGAACCCTTGCATCGAACAGAAAGACCATTGCGTCAACTGTCACAGCCATTTCATGGCGGTTAGACCTCACATAACGGGTGTGATTGTTACCAAGCGGTTTTTCAAAGACCTGAAAGATGGAGAAAAAGCAAAAGCAATTGTGAGAGANGTTCTTGANTGTTCTAATGCCGACTTCAANGAGCTGCACAAGTTTGAAGAACACGTGAATGGCAGCATGATTTTCAGAGCTAAGAAAGAGGGAATGCACATAGTTTATTGCGTGGACAAGAAAATGCGGATAATCTTCATGCGCGTATTCAAAAACTTCAAGGAATATGAGAAGTTTCTCGATGACAAAAAAGAAATTAGCAAGCTTATTCTGCACGTGTGATACTGCAGTGGGGATGTGAAAATTTGGCGGAAAATAAGGATACAAAAACAATAAACGAAGCCGAAGAAGTTCAAGATGAGGCTTTGGAAAAAGAAGAGGAAAAGAAAAAGGCGAGACACCGAAAAAGAGGACCGTACCGAAAAGCACATGCCGACTGGTAAAGTTACCCAAAATGTGCAGTTTGTTACATCAACAAGTGTTCAAGCAGTATCTTGATGCCAATAGCTATCAAAACTATGCCGCCTACAACTCGCACTTTACTCTCAAAGAACTGCCCGAGTTTGTTGCCGAAGCTGAAGCCTGCTAAAGACAAGAGAAACGTAACTACGCCAATTACAATCACAGGAGTGGTTATGGATATTCTTAGCAAAGAAAAACTCAGCCCGACAGCTAACGCGTCAATACTAGTCGCAATAGAAAGAATTAACAGGACAGAAATAGTAAGTTTAGTCTCTTTCTCTTCTTTTGACGCGGTTCTTGCGGCGTAAATCATTCTACCACCGATAAAGGCTAAGAGACCAAACGCCAACCAATGGTCAAAACCAGAAATTAATTCTATGAAGCTTAAACCAGCTAGCCACCCCAAAACTGGCATGAAAGCCTGAAATGCGCCAAAAGAAACCGCCATCATTAGTCCACTGGCAACTCTGCGGTTTTTAATTGTCATACTATGCGCAATTGAAACTGCAAAAGCATCCATCGCTAGACTTATCGCAACCAAGAGAATAGTAGCCATATCCACTGTGCATCTACTCTTTTTGCGACTTATGGGCAGTAGACAACTGCACCTTAAAATTTTTCGGTTTTTCCTGCAGAAAACACTTGAAAAGAGTAATATTTTAAGAGAGGAACAGATTAAGACGACGGATTTGAAAGGGCGTGGAATAATTTGAGGCTGAGCCTGTCCAACGGCATATTTTCAAAGCTCACCTTAGACGAGAACATAGCCGCTGTTAGAAGCCTTGGTTTTGAGAACTTGGAGTTTAACATGAAGTGCGTGGAGGAAGAGGACGAAGAAGCGGTGTACACTGCGAAAAAGCTTATTGACGCGCATGGGCTGCGCTGTCTGACGCTTCACTCTGCCACTTTACCTGTAAAAGACGAAAGCGAAATAGCAAAAGCCGTTTATTACGTGAAAGTCTCGGCAGATTTCGCCCACAAACTTTCAGCTCCAATTCTCGTGGTTCACTCTAATGTCTCACGAAGATTGCCAGAAAACCTAAGAAAACGGTTCATGACAAAAATTTTCAGGGAATTGAACCCTTACGCAAAAAGCCTAAGCCTTAAGCTGGCGTTGGAGAACCTTTCTTACGCGTCAAAGGGTTTCGGCAAAAACGTGGCTGAGATCGAAGAGATATTAAGCATCGCGGATGACGGAGACATGGGCATAACGTTGGATTTCGGTCACGCCGAAGCTGGCGGGCAAACTCTTAGCCTTCTTGAAAAATATAAAAACAGACTATGCAACGTTCACATTAGCAACCGAGCACACAAACCCTTCGACGCTGAAACACCGAACCTGAAAGCTTTCCTAACAAAACTTCAGAAATACGGATACAGCGGACCTTTAACAATGGAACTAAGCTCAAGATGCACGACTGAACAGATTCTTGAAACAAAGGCGATTATCGAAAAAATTCTGAGCGAAAAGTGTGGCGCGGGGTGTTAGTTTCACACCCACGTTCAAATTTCACGCGAAAAAGCGGAAATGTAAAATGTAAAAATTAAGGAAAAAAATTGAATCCTAATTCGTTATTTTAGACCAACTTAATATCTTCGGGGTGGTCTTCGTTTTGAAAAGCATTCTCGGCAGTAAACTGGTCTGGTTCCGTCGGGCTTGAATGGAACTTCACATTCTTGCTTACAATCAGCGCAAACTGCCTTATGCATCTCTTTGTCTCCATACATTCGCTATTTCAACTCCTGATATTTTGCTGTGCAAAAATCGCTTTCTACACGTTATACTTAGCAGATAGGCTCCTGCTTATAAAGTAATGGCTTCACATTTCCAAGAAACAAATGGAAATCATCATTCAAACGAACTCCTCTCCATGAACAGGTAGCTCATGCATTTTTCTTTAGCGGATTAATTCAACTGTTGTTCCTAACGCCTGACCAGGGACGCCTTTCTTGAATTTTGCTCTAACCGCACCGTTTTTTCCATGGAAACCTACGATTTTACCAACAAGTCTCTTGTTTTTGCTCTTCCAAACCACTTTTTGCCCCATGAGGGACCCTGCCTGAGCGGCAGAATCTACGCCGTTAAATTTAATCAGGCATTCACGTGAAGATTGGGTTCTGATACCTATTCGATAGTTCGTTATTCTTCCATAAACTGGTTGAGACAAAACTTTCACCTTTGATAACGCTCATTTAAAGAAGCTACTTGCTCTTAAACATGTTTCATTTAGCTTCAATTTTGTACGGGGAGCGTTTGAGTCGTTTGAAGGATTTTTCTTGCCGCTGGTTTTTGTGTTAAATATCATCGTGTAAATAAAGAGTGAACGCGCACTCTGAGTGTATTGTTTTTGTGTGAAGATGCAAAAGTATTCTTTGGCTAGTTCTCTAACCGTTTTTTCGTCCTTTGCATATTTCAAGTGCAGTAACTCATGTATTAGTGCCGCTCTTGCTCGGTTCCCAGCGTAGGCTAATAGATTGTTTAGTCCAAATTTTTGTTTGAATATTTGGCAAAACTTTATTGTTTTTGGGTAAATCCGTATTCTTCCTCGGGCAGTGTTGCATTTTCCAGCAACGCCGTTTCCATTCTTCTGTCTAAATGGAAGAACCTTAACCTGTACGGCTCTGACTTTCTGCTCTTTTATTTTTTCCTCTTTTAACATCCAGCGAAGGAACTTTTGGAATGAAGGCTTTTTCAAGGCTTTGAACACAAAAGACGAGTATTTCAAGTAAAACTTAACATGATTCTGAGAGAAACTCTCAAGCTTCTGGGGGTCAACACTTATTTTCATCTTGCTGGAGAGCTGGAAGTTATTTTTTAACATAAGCATCTACTGATTTAACGAAAGGGTATGGCGCTGATCATTTGATTTCCGTTATGAAAACCATGTTTCTGATATTTTTAGATTGGGGACGTGCAACTGTACCAAATTTCGAAGCAGGGCGGCTCGTTTGGCGGTGGTTTGCTGAACATTGAATTCCTGCTGTCGCGCCATCTTTCGAAACCCACACGACACGGCCCATCCTGTTGCATTCCGGACATTTCGCGTGGTCACCTACTTTGACTATGTTCTTGTCTCCCCCTTCCTTTTAGTATCTGCGTAAATTTTTTTCACAAGCTTCTTTCTTAGCGTAGAAGTGGTTCTCACGGGTGATCTGCGTTCTCTACAGTTTTTCGCTAAACACGCGCGTAACATACACAATTTCATTTACCTCGTGATTGTTTAATTTGAAAAGATCCAGTTACTCGATAGGTTCAGCCCAAAGGATAAGAGAAACTCTTCAAATAGAAGTGTGCTGCCGCACATATAAACACGTGGGCTAAATAACTTAGAAGCTATACGAAAACTCTTGTAGCTGTGCAATGGATGGCGCTCAAAGACAAAATGAAATTAAAAGGTGTTAATAAATGATAGAAAACGCGTTTTCATATGGCTACACTAATATAGTCGGTTATCCACTTTGATATAACTGTTGGAATTCTTTAGAGGAAGAGTCAGATTAGCAAAGTGCGTTTTGCTTTTTCTCCAGATTATTCTGATTTACAAATGATTGCCGTAAGCAAGTGCGATCATAAATTTGGTGTTAAAAAGGTGGGTAAAAGAAAAGTCAAAAACGAGTCAAACCTTCATAAAATGGTGCTGCCTAGTGCAAACGATGTGTTGGGCATGGCTGTTAAAATGTTGGGCGGTGAAAGAGTTTTGGTGAAGTGCCAGGACGGTAAAGAACGCCTGTGCAGAATTCGAGGTAAGCTGAAAAGGCGAGTGTGGGTTAGGGAAGGTGACATCGTTTTGGTTTCTCCTTGGGATTTCCAGTCTGATACTCGAGGCGACATTTTCTGGCGTTACAGGAAAAACCAGTCGGACTGGCTCAGAAGCAAAGGTTACCTTAAAATGTACGGGTAAAAAGGTGAAGAAGCTTGAGACATAAGCCGTCAATTGGTGAATATCTTGCTTTTCTTTCAATAAAATATGAAGTTAATCCTGAAAAATTCTTGCGTGCCTTACGCTCAGCAAATGAACATAAAAAAGCAAGATGCGGCAAATTATCAGTCCAATGTCGAGGCAAAATAAAAAACAAGTTTATTTTTCTGATCAAGAGGGCATCTGAAGTAGTTGCGCAATTCCCCATAGACGAAGAATTCCTTTTGAACAGAAGCAACAAACTCGGAAACTTCACGGAAACCGACAGGATTCGCAGATATCTATCAAAGAAAGATAGAACAGCTATTGCCAACTCCATACAAGATTTGCGAACTGGAATGCGCCATGTTAATCTGAAAGCTAAAATTTTGGAAGTTACAGAGCCAAAAAACGTTGTTACAAGATATGGAAACCACGCTTGCGTCGCTAAAGCGTTAATAGCAGATGAAACTGGAACAATCAAACTTTGTCTATGGAATGGACAAATAGCCTCTGTATCGGCTGGAGACACAGTTCAAATTGAGAATGCACAAGTATCCTCGTTTAGAGGCGAAAAACATATGACCCTTGGAAAAACCGGAACACTCAGTAACGTTGAAACCTTCAAACCCAAAGTGGCATCAATCGATTTGCCCATCCCTAAGGTCTAACAATTAATACGCTTTACTTTAACCGCCTCTCGAAATGCTCCTATCGACATTTTGTTTAAAAGTCCAACGCAAGAGAACCTATTAATATAGAAATTCGAAGCAAAATCCGAAAATAACTGATTTAATGGTTGATTTGGTAAAAGGAGTTAAGCGCGGGGTGTGGGATTTGAACCCACGCGGCCTTTCGACCACAGACTTAGCAGGCCTGCCCCCTACCAGGCTAGGGCAACCCCGCCTGCACTAAGCTAAGACATTACTTCATTACGGTTGCCACATTTTTATTGTTTATCTTTACCAAAGCCTACGCCATCAAGGAATAGGAAAACGGGTTTTAGGCGTTTACGTGTCAACAATCCTTTTTATTCCCGAACGTGAACATTGAACAACAGGTGAAAATCAAGTGACAGCGCCTTCGCTGAGCGACACGGTAAAGCGGACATGTGACTCGCTTAGGCGAGGCGCAACCAAGCAGATTTCTGATTACGAGCAGCGGTTTTCCGTTCTCAAAAACTTGTACGACGAGTTGCTCGCAAACCTGATTAAAACGGGTTTCAGCCCTGAAGAGGCGTGGGAAACCGCCGCTGAATTTTTCGGCTCCACAAGCGTTCGCTTCGCGGGTGTAGACGGAACGATGTACTCAAGGCCGCTGTTTGACATGGTTATTTTCTTCGGCGGCGCGTACGCTTCAATGGGCACGGTGACTTTTTCTGAGAGCGCTGAGCCGCAAGTTCAGTACGACGCGA
>JGI2172J19969_10001587_pt1 | contig 10368 bp, 10 predicted proteins | sample DeeMarSWOR230_32_FD_19969 | JGI IMG/M metagenome (IMG submission 19969)
GCGTTCATCGAAGACCTTGGGCAGCGCGAAAGTTGTGCTCTGGAAGACGAGCCCCCCTACCGCAGTAGAGAAGAAGATGATGACGAACACACGGGCGATCAGGCGCCTGTCCATCGCTATCGTATCTGGCGCTTTCTTGGNCTNGACACGAAGGTAGGCCTCCACGGCGATTTCACCCCGGTCCGCGTACAGGAGCCCGGCATAGGCGATCCCGGTTGCAATTGACACAACCCCGGGCCAGACGAAGGCGGAGCGCCAGCCCGCATGATCGATGAGAAACCCCGAGATGAGCGCCGCACAGGCCACCCCCATGTTGCCCAAAATCCCGTTGATGGCGAGTGGCACTCCCGTGTTCTCGCGCCCCTGAACGACAAGTGCGAGACCTACTGGGTGGTAGATGGCCGCGAAGAGACCGATGGACAAGAGGCCAATGGCGATTTGGAGGGGCGTTTCCGCGAGGGCGGTGAAGATCGAGCTCAGGCCGATCCCGATATAGAAGATGAGCATCATGGCCTTGCGGCTCCACTTATCTGCAAGCCAGCCCGCAGGCACCGCACACACGCCGAAGGCCACGAAGCCGGGCGTGGCATATGGGATGAGCTCCGCATAGCTCATTCCCCACTCGTGCGACAGGGAGAGCGCCGCCACCGTAGCAAAGACCAACATGAACAGGTGGTCGTAGAAGTGGCCGATGTTTAGGAAAAGGAAGTGGATTCGATCTGCCACAATTGCTCTCGTTGCTCCTCAAGCGCTCGCGCGATTAACCCTAGGCAAAAAGCAAGCTCCCATTTCGTGTAGCCTATGATGAGAAGATAATCTCAGATATCTACGACACGAATGCCTTGAACTAGATACTCACTTCACAACTAATTTGACAACATAACTTGCGATATACCGGAATTTAAAGATCCAATGATTGCAGATAGTAATTGAAAGTTCAAGTGTAAAACAAAAAAACCAGGCTACAGGATCAGATGATTCTGGATAGGGCCGGTGGTTATACAGCGGGCCCCTTTGGGCAACAAAATCAGGGGGTAATGAAGTGTGTGGTTGGATTGTTATTCATGAATGCGAGTTTTAATATTTTGTAAAAACTGAGCAGCAGCATGCCTTGCTGCAACTTCAATCGGCGATATCTCATAGCGTTCTACCGTATAGTCAGCTTCCCAATTCGTAACGTAGCCTTTCGCCTTAGACATTGCTTTTAACGGGCTGGCAGCTGCCTGCATCTGCTGGAGGTATAAGGCCCCTTTTAGAGATTTGATAGCGACCGTCAGCATGGTCCAGTCCAGTCTTGCAGGTGAGTCTTTCAGTTTCGCATAGCCCTGAATATNGCCAGCCCAAAGAACTTCATNCGATTGCATATCCTTGAGCTNGATATTGGNAAAAAATACAGTCGCNTCCCAGTAATTCCCCGCTGAACCAAATCCCTCTTTTGTNCCATGTCCATAGGTGTTAAGAATAACCCGCTTCACTTTGCCAGTCAGCAATAGCTCATAGCCATTCGAAGAAGAATCCCTCCCATCTTTCAGAAGACTCACTGCCATCCCTTGTCGTTTCAGTTCGGAGGCGAAGGAGAGAGCTGCGAGCTCGCCTGCATTTCCGTAGAGGATCTCTTCCTGTTCTTTGGAGAGACCGAAAATCCATGGCTGGCGCACTTGAAGAAGTCCTTCGTGGTGCCCGCCTTCAATCTCAGCCTCTTTGCTGTCAAAGAACAAAATGCCCAGGTGACTTCCTTTCACGCATGGTGCTGTATCAATTTTGTTAGGGTGAACCTGGGTATAAGGAAGCGATCTCGTCAAATTAGCGGCGCACCCACTAAATAGATAAAGGCTTAAAGCCAGGAGCAATGCATCGACAAGGGGCTTCCCCTTTAGATAGTCCAGAATGGAGGATAATGCCTTCATACGTCTGTCCCATTTCAAGGGCGGATAACCAATAGAATGCACTTCTTTAGCATACCAAGATATACAATTTCCTGGTATGCTCACAATAACTGGACTTTTAACCATTAAAAAAGGACGTCCAAGATGAAATTATACAGGGCTATGGATCGACATTCAAGTGATAATTATCTGGGTTTTTATGGTCTTCTGTGATCTTCCTTAAGGTGTGACGATAAGGGAGGTCTTTTTCTCCTCTTCCTTTTTCTTGGAATCGCTTTCAATCATGCCCTGGATGGACTTTAGCATGAGGTTCCAGATAAAGGGGTTCGGGTCAATGGGGCTAAAGGGATTGTTCAGATCAACTGCTGCGCTCAGGGCTGCCTTGGCCTCATCCTCTCTCCCTGTTTTTAAAAGGATATAGGCCGCTTCCTCAAGCCGCCTTTTCCAGAGGAGCCTTCTGTCCTCCGGAAAGAGCTCCTCCAACGCATCCCTGTATATGTTATTAAGGCGGGCCTCTTTTTGATCAGCTCTGAGCACTATCCTACTTTTTTGTGCCTCTATGATGCGAGAGGCGTATTTTTCCACTTCTTGGCTACCTAAGTGCCATGTGGAAAAGGGCATGATCTTGTGTAAGTTGGCCGAGTCCTTTAAAAGATGCGGACGGTCTCCTACCTCATCCTCTTTGATGTGTTGATATATGAGAGGTGCGGGTTCATCCCAGGTGATGTCCTTAAATTCATTTTCGGCATCATGATACCCCTGGGGAAGAGGCTTGGAAAGCCTCTGGGAGAGGGAACAGGCCTCTCTAAGAAGATGGATGCAGTAAGCCCCTGGTGCAGTAACAATTGGAAATTCTACCGAAGAAAGAGAACTTTTCACAAACTCCTCAAAGCCCTTTTTGCTGAATTCCTTTAGGTTAAATTCTTGGATTCCTTTCAGGTCATTCACTATGCTGAAGACCACCAATAGCCCTCTTAGGGCTTGCGACCTGGTGATCACGATTATCCTGCTTCCTGTTGAATCAATTGCGCCCACGTATCCCTGAGGTTCAGCGGGTTTTGGGGCCTTTAGGATAGGCTCATCTTTTGGGGGTTTTTCTTCCCACCTGACACCCCTCTGCCTCAACTTGTAAAGGGTCCTTTTTATGGACTTGACGACCCTTTTGTCACTTGCCTCGTCCATCATGTCCGTGAGAAGCTCGGCGGTTTCAGTATTGGGAATCCTTGTCAAGGCCTCTACGAATGGAATAGTCAATGAAGGCTCCTTTTTGAGATAGGTGGAGGCCTTTTTAAGAACCTTATCAGGTGCGACTTTCTCGCTCTGGGCAGTCTCAATCTCGTGGATGATTTGATCTATCTTTTCCGCCAGCATTAGATCTACCTTATGTCCTTTTGGCTTCTTGGCCATCCTTTTCCCCATATGGGATTCATTTGAGATGACTTGCCCTTTAGGTTTCGGAAGTATATGGTAGGGACGGTTGTGTGTAAAGGGAAAAAATGAAAGGCTGCTTGTCGATGGTTATCAGTTGCCCCGCCTGCCCGACAGTGCTCTCGCTCAGTCGAAGCGGGTGGGCCTGTGCGCATCGGCCTGCCCTGGCGCGATAGCTCCGCAGAATTCTCAGATTCCCGAAAGCCAGGTCTGGGCCAGGGCGAAAATCTGTGTCCTAATTAATTTAGATGTGGGTGTTGAAAAAGATTGAAAGCATCTATCATTTACACCTTGGGAACGAGTACACATAGCAAAGATGAATTCCTCGAGCTTCTCAAATACTATCACATTGAAACGGTGGTCGATGTGAGGAGCTTTCCTCAAAGCAGATTCGAGCATTTCAAAAAAGAGAATCTGGTAAGAATATTACAAGAAGGTGGAGTTAGGTACGTCTATTTGGGAAAGGAGCTTGGTGGATTTCGCAAGGGTGGCTACCTATCCTACACCAAAAGCATATTCTATCAGGCAGGTGTATCGCATCTGGAGCAAATCGGCAAGGAAGGCATCACTGCCTTTATCTGTGCTGAGCGATTTCCTTGGAAGTGTCACCGCCGATTCATCGCCTCGAGCCTGGAAGAAAGGGGATGGCAGGTGATACATATCATAGACAAGGACAGGATATGGAGACCAAGAACTGATAGAGCTCACTGACCTGGTCAAACCACGGGCGAATAATCAGGGAAATACCAGACGAAAGCTCGTTTTAGTTATCATTCCACAGGGATTTCTTCACCCTTTATTGTACGTGGCCATTCCAGTTCTATTATCCCCGGCTCAACCAATCTCACTTTGATCTCTTCTTTTTTTACCTCCGGGTTTATCTGAAAACGCAACAGATGGGAATCAGAGGTCCTGGTATACCTGACCTTGAAGGGTCGAGGACCAAAATATGCACCCATTCCAAAAGGCCCTATCTTTACATCAAAAAGATCCTCCCAGTCTTCCTCAAATTTCATTTTTGTCCCTCCTTTTTAGATAAAAACCTTCTTCCTTCTAGTTAATGATGCTATAGTTTTACAAAGTCTCTTAGGGAAATCAATCTAATTAATGGGTTGTCTCGTCCGATCTCGCACCACTTTGCGGTGAGATCACTAGAGCCCACAGAGTCCACCGAGATAAATATTGTGTTGGCCTGATTTTTTTGACCCCGGTGAAATAGAAATAAAAGGGCATTTCACGGGGCAGAGAAGAAAAAATCAGGACAAGAGCTACTCCTTGATGGGGCGACTAAAATGCTGGTTGTGGTCACAGAGCAAGCGACAAAATCTTTGAGCCTCTGTGGACTCTGTGAGAGATTGAGGACCCTTCTAGGGTCAGAATCAAGTCTCTCTTTTAGGGATGGTCACTGACTGCGCAGAACCGGGGTAGGGAGGAAATCGAAGGTGGCGATGGCGTGAGACATGGCAGGGGTAGAGGAAAAAAGGATCGAAGGAGGGGTGGATGATTGCCGTCTAAAGGAACAGGGATTTGAGTCCGGAAGTTGTAGGGTGGCCTATGGACTCGAAAGGATCATACCTACAAAACCCCTTTTCGCAAGGGCCTGCAAGGTTACCCTTAAATGGGAGGGCAATATACCTTTCAGGCTCATAGAATCTGCCCATCTCTCCAGGCCTGAGCATTATTTTTCCATTTATCAATCAGGATGCAACTTCACCTGTAAGAAGTGCCATTCATGGTATTTTACCCAATTTGCTTCCGGAGAGTGGATGTGCCCAAAAGATATCGGGATATTGGCGAGGGNTTATGCCAAGACAATCACCTATTGGGAGCCAAGGGAGAGGGCAACCAGCTTCCACGCCCACGATCTATGCCTCTGCTGTGGATTATGTGTTACAGAGAAAAAGAGATCCCCGGATTGCCCCGGAGTATTAGAGCCTAATCAGGTACTCCTATCACCACAAGGATGGGGCCCAGCCAGAAACATCATCGGTTTTACCGGGGGTGACCTTACCTGCCAGCCAGAATTCTACTGCTCAGCCTCAGAGGAGATTAAAAGACAAAGAGAGGATCTCTGGATCCTTCTTGAGACCAACGGATATGGGCTTACCCCTAAGAATCTGGACCGTTTCAACTCCTCTGGGATTGACGCCTTCTGGCTGGATATCAAGGCCTATGATAATGAAGTGCATCGAAGACTGACCGGTTGCTCCAATGAGCGGATCCTAGGGCTCCCTTACGAGATAAAGAAGAGGGGCTTTGCCCTTGAGGTGCTCTCCCTTTTTATCCCTGGCTGGGTGGAAGCAGATCAGATAGGGAAGATTGCCCAGATTCTCCTGGAAGTGGATCCTCAGATTCCCTATACAATTCTCGCCTTTTTTCCTGAATATCAACTGAAGGATGTCCCTTCGCCCACTCTCACGCAGATGCTTGCGGCTTATATAAGGGTAAAGGAGGTAGGCCTCAAGAATGTGAGATTAGGGAATATCGGTATATTCGTGAGAACAGAGAAGGACCTTGAGTTATTGAGAAAAAGCACTACAATGACTGAGGAAGGGGTGAGGAGTGCCCTGAAATGACCATGTCTCTCAGATTTTCTAAGTCATCGAAATACGTATGCCGGTATCCGAAAGTCGCCTTTGGCCTCAGCCTGATTTCAGGCTGCCAGAACTTTTTGAACCCCCCAGGTTTCGACCAGTACAAGAGGAAGCTCCTTCGAAAAATGAGGAAAAGAGAGACATTGGCACAGATCACTGAACGTATAGAAATCTATAACCGGTTCTTTGGGAGTTTTGGCTTTGAATGCCCGCTGCCCAAACATCTAAAGAGAACCGTCTACAGTGGCTTTCCCAGGTACAACCTAATGCTGGATGCCCACTTTATGGCAGAGATGTGCGCTGGGATACTGGTTGCTGTCGTCGACTTTGACCGTTGTGACGGGAACTTGATCCTGGACCTGGCAGAGGGAGGTGAACTATGCCGAGGGATGGGTCAACGGGATTTGTGGACTAAAGAAGGGGAGATTGTGTTGAGGGATGAAAAGGAAATTATCTGTATTCTCTGCCAGGGACCGGATGAGAAGACTAGGGTAAGGGAAGATACCCGGAATGTTCTGTTTTATAGCTATGGAGTTCCTGGTATTGACCAGCGGTATCTCAAGGAGGGTCTGACCATTGCAGCAGAGACAGTGTCAGAATTTGGGCAGGGGACCACAGAAGGGATAGAAATCTTTTAACCTTGACCACCCTTTTGAAATCTACCGATTACCCCAATGGTAATCTCAGGCTTTTCAGGATAATTAGTTTTCAGTTTCAAAACGCCCCGGTAGGCCCCAGCAGGACCAGGGATGCTGGTGAAATGAATCTTAAATTTCCTTCCTGCTTCAACCTCTTCTATCCTGTAGGTGACTTTTTTGCCGAGGTTAAAATAGCTCGGTTCAAGTTTCAGGGGTTTGTTTTCTTGTGCCGTGATCCTCACGGTTCCAGTGATTTCTTGTCCCGCCGGTCCTCTGAGGTAGACGTATTTGGGAGAGAGGTAGATGGGTGCCTTGACAAAGGCCCTAATGCCTAATACCGCAACAATATTGTGTGGGTCATTGGTGGAAACTCTGGCTTTTTTCTGGATCTCACCCTGGTAACCTCTGGTATTTATCCTTAGTGTAATCTTTCCCTCCCCTCCGGGGGGGATGGTCCTGTCAAAATGGGCCACAGCACAGCCTCAACCAGGGTTGACCTTTTTTATCTCAAGAGGGCGGTCTCCCGTATTACGAACAGTAAAGGCATGCTCAATAATCTCGCCTTCTTTGATTTGTTTGGCATCAAAATATTTTTTCTCTAAAACCATTTTTGGCCCAATGGCCTGCTGAGCCCAACCTGTGGTGAGGCCAAAAATGGTCCAAAAGATCAGAAAAGACGTCCCATATAAGAGCTTTTTCATCCTTCCATCCTCCTCAACACAAAATATATTGAAAAACCAGTTTGCCCTTATTTTCGCATCTTACTTCGGGTTTTCGGATAAGTAGGCATTGATGAATATGTCCGCTTCGTCTCTCACCAGGGATCGGATATCCTCCTGGGCATAAACTATGCCGATTACACCATCGCTTGACCAAGTAGTGGCAGGGTATGTCTCGCTTTGAGGTTTTTGTATCAAATATATATGTTGGCAGAACTGAACAATGACAGAGCAAATGTAGCCGGTTTCGTGTTTGAGCGTATTGACTTTCACCAAAAGGAGAGGGCGCTCTTTCGTTTCAAGGAATTCCAGACCAGATAGCATATTAATACCCGCCGTCCGAAGCTGCAACTCCACATCCTTTTCTATCTTATCCAGAGTGAGACCTTTCTCTTCTATTTCAGGTTCTAGATTTCCTACCGCCCCCACAGAGACTCCTTGAAGACCTCGAAGCGATGAACGGGATAATTCAGTACCAAATGCGAATACCAAGGAGTTCAGGTTTAGCAACATGAGAACCACAACCATGCACACGATAAGGGCAATACGTTGGTGAGTATTCATGACAAACCCCTTTTTTGTTCATAAAACACCCCACTGAACAAAGGGCCTCACCTGGTAACTCACAGGGCCCTCAATTCAGGGGTCAATATCTCTAAGAAAACTACAATAAAATATCTTTATAGTCAAGGATTTACGAAGGTTACCCCCGTGGATTTGGGCCAGGGAATAGTTTTTTTCACCGAGCTGTGCGGTATAACGGTGCCTGTCACTTTTCAGCCCTTTATGGCCGCTCCATCGCCCTTCTGCATTGAACCAGGATGTTGAGGACCTCGAAAGGTTCCTCAATCAATGGAAAGGTGGGCACACCCTTGGGCTCAAGAAAGGCCTTGGTCCGATCCATATGCTTTTTATCTGCGCTAAAGGTAACGTAAATAGGCTTTTCAGGATAGCGACCGGCCAACTCTACAATGAAGTCCAGTGGTGGAACTCCGGTGTCGTCGGTCAGCATCAAAATGGGCACAACCGCATCGATATTGGGATCCTTCAGGACAGCCTCCATGCCCTCCCGATAGCCGTACTCCACGCCGTTGAGTGCAGCGCTAGGCCAGATGTCCACGGGATTGCGCATTCGGATGTAGGGTGGACTGATCTCCTGCAGACGTTTCCGGGTTTGTTCCTCGAGGTCCGGAACACTCAGGCCCAGATCACGCTGGCATAGGTCGGTCAAAACAACGAGCATAGCACCCGAAGGCGCCATGAAACTCACCCGGTTTCCCCTGGGGAGGGGCATAACGGCTAGGGCCTTGGCTGCCAGAAAGAGGTGTGAATATTTGTAGACTCGGACAATCCCTGCCTTTTTCAGGGCCCCATCGAGGATGCGATCATCCGAGGCCAGGGCAGCGGTGTGAGCAACCGCGGCTCGGGCACCCTCAGCCGTGCTACCCCCTTTAAGAATAATGACGGGTTTAATACGCGTTACCTCGCGGGCAATCTCCAGAAAGCGCTCTGGTCTCTTGAAACTCTCCAGGTAAATGAATATGGCCTTGGTTTCCAGATCTCCTGCATAATACTCCAGAATATCGCTCTCTTCAACATCCACCTTGTTACCCAATCCCACGAAGCGAGCCACACCAAAATTTTCTCCTGACATGATATAGCGCATGGTGTGAGTTGCAAAGTTACCAGTCTGGCCGATGTACGAGATGTTTCCTCTGGGTATCTTACCCAAGGGGAAAAAGCTCGAGGTGAAATTGTGTGGTGTGGATGTATGTCCAGAGGTATTGGGGCCGATGACCCGAGCCCCTGTCTCCCGGATGGCACTGAGAAGATCTTGTTGCAAGGCCTGGCCTTTATTGTCCACCTCGGCAAACCCCCCAGCGGCAAGCACAATGGCCTTGATGCCCCTGGCCGCGCAGTCTCTGATCGCCTGGGGATTTGCATGGGCCGGAAGGATGATGATGGCGAGGTCGATCCCTTTGCGAAGTTCCTGGATTGAGCGATGGACCTTCATTCCTAAGATTTCTCCCCCTTTGGGATTGACCAGATAAAGCTTGCCTGAATATTCATTGGCGAGGATGTTTCGGATAACATCATTTCCGGGTTTGTGGGGCGTCGCCGATGCCCCGATGACAACCACACTTTTTGGCTCGAAGAACTTCTCCAGATGGGCAGTCAAGATGGCTCCTCCCTTTTCTTCATCTCATCATATAAACCCCGTTTATCAATCACTCTTCTTGCCTTAAATTCTGTTCTTTCTAAGGTGCCAGGATTCATCATCTGCACATTTGTTCTAAGCCCGCGCGCTTTTAATCCCTCCTCAAGTTTTGCCTTCAGCTCAGGAGCAAGACCTTGGTCTACTTCAGGACCTAATTCCGCCTGAACAATCAGCTCATCCATGGTTTTTTCCCTGGCGATAATGATGCGAAATTCGTCACCAAATCCCTTGATTCCTCTTATCACGTCTTCTATCGCGCTGGGATATACGTTTTCCCCTCTTACCACAAACATATCATCTGCCCGGCCGTAGATCCCCTTAGGCAACCGAGGGTATGTCCGGCCACAGGCACATGGATCATTTACCCACATAGAAATATCGCCTGCCCAAAAACGGATCATGGGTTGTGAGGTGCGCTCTAAATGCGTATATACGGTTGCCCCTTCTGTGCCGTATGGCACCCTTTTTTTTGTCTTTGGATCTACCAGTTCTGCATACACAACATCCTGCCAAAGATGCATCCCTTGTCGATATTCACACTCACAGTTAGACATCCATGGTGTCATTTCTGCAGTGGAGCCGGAATCGATACAGATTCCACCATAGGTCTCTTCAATCCGTTTCTTGGTTGATGGGACACCTGCGCCAGGCTCGCCGGAGAAAAAGAGGATCCGAAAATCAAAATCTTTGCTTGGGTTCAATCCTTTGGCTTTGGCCTTTTCAGCCATATAGAGGCTGTAAGAAGGTGTCCCGTAAAAGACAGTTGGTTTTACCTCTTTCATCCATTCAAGGGCCCTATCGGATTGACCTGCAACGCCGGCACCAAAAGGAAATGCAGTGGCTCCAAGGCGTTCGGAACCCGCCAGTGCCCCCCAGCTTCCCCAG
>JGI2172J19969_10001588_pt1 | contig 10365 bp, 9 predicted proteins | sample DeeMarSWOR230_32_FD_19969 | JGI IMG/M metagenome (IMG submission 19969)
CCTCGCCTCGCGCCTCTGTGATGAGGCCCAAGCCGGACAGATCCTGATCAGCCAGCGGGTGTACGCGGCGGTGGAGAAGTCGGTAAAGGTTGAGCCGGTGGGGGACTTGGCCCTCAAGGGCTTCCACCGCCCCATACCTGTTTTCGAAGTCCTCGAATTAAAAGAATAGAGCCGTGTGATAAGGCAATTCTCCGATCAAATCCCATTTTTGTCGATATTAACGAACGGGAAATTGCGGGCAATTATAACCATGTAACCCGCCCAGTCAGATTGACCCCTCACGAGATTTGATAGAACCAATTTCAATCCCCGTAAATATATCATCTGACCTTTGATTTTTTCTCTGTGCCCAATCATCGCGGTTCCGATCGGAGCTAAAATGGAAATTTTGCCCACGTCTCTATCCGCCTCCCTATTGCTGTATCCTAGAGGCGCTCAAATTCATTTGCTCCGCCCGAGCAGGAACCACATAAAGCGTGTGAAAAAACGATCCCATGAATGCGTGCTCTTCCGGCTCGATGTTTTGCGTTTGTACATAGGGCACTCCCTATGGGCTGAAATCGATAGGCAGAACAGTTTCAAATGGGCGAAACTTGGCACAAGCTCTAACCCGGTCATGTTGCTGCAAACTCTCAAGGGATCGCATTGCGTTGGTCTTTGATAAAAGGGGCATGGCATGCCCGCTAAACCCCTAAAAAGTGCTTTACGAGGGATAGATCAGCTGAGACCTTCAAGGCGGCTGAAAGCGGTCTCGTTATATTCATGAGGGAGGATTGCCCCAAACAGCGTTAGCTGTTGAGGATTGTGTCAACCTCTGACTTGTCCATATCCATCACATAGTGAATCCCGCTAATGTCAGCAGCCCCACGGCTCAAAGCCGCTATGTCGTCTCGCGACAAATGCTCCACGGAAAACTTCCGGCTTCCGGCCATGAGCTGGCGCAGCCCTTGAGCGAGTCGTTCGTAGTATGTATAGAGTCCAAGGGCGCCGGTAGGGAGTTCTTCGAATTCCGCATCGCCCAATTCCTTTCGGAGAGCGGCAGCGGTCACAAAAATCTCATCCTTTGAATTACCAAAACGCTCGATGTAAACCGGAATCTGGTGGTTTTCGATTGCCCACCCTATAGTCTTCCCGACCATCGCGGCAGCGATCGGGCCCCGGGCCATGCCGATGAGTTTCACAAACGGTGCACCCATGGCAAGCCCCTTGAAGATCTGATCCTCGAAAGCAAATCCTCCTCCCACCGCCAGGGCGGGCACATACTTTCCTTTTTCAGCAAGGCATTTGGCATACTGGTACAGAAGCGAATGCAGCTCAACAGGCGGCACGCCCCACTCATTCATCATTCGCCACGGGCTCATCCCCGTACCGCCTCCCGCGCCATCGACAGTGAGAAGATCAAGGTTATATTTGGAGGCAAAAGACACAGCCCTCGCCAGGTCGGCCGGCCGATAGGCGCCTGTTTTGAGGAAGATATACTTGGCACCTGTTTTACGCAGTTCTTGTACCCTTTTTGCGAACGATTCTTCGGAAACCATACCGACCCGTGAATGCCGCTCGAACTCCTTGAACGCCCCGCGTTCGAATGCCTTGATTACGTCCGGATCCGTTGGATCAGGAAGCACGATATATCCGCGGGAATGGAGCATCTGGGCCTTCTTAAGTTCGCCAATCTTGACTTCACCCCCTATGTCCTTCGCGCCCTGTCCCCACTTGAGCTCAACACACTCCACACCAAGCTTCTCGACGGCATATTCATGTGTCGCCAGGCGGGTGTCCTCGATGTTCGCCTGAAGGACGATGGTTCCGTATCCATTGCGCTGGTAACCCTGGTAGAGCTTCACTCGGCGCTTGAGATCCACCGTGTCAACGACTCGGCCGTTTTTGATTACTGCCTCAGGATCCATACCGACGACGTTTTCGCCGATTGTCAGAGCGGTACCAGCCAGAGCAGATCCGATGGCAAGCCCCTCCCAGTTATTCTTGGCAACGGCTGTTGAGCCCATGGCAGAAATGATCCATGGATATCGAAACCGGATCCCCTTATCATGACCTATAACGACTTCGAGATTCACAGCCGGAAAGATGGCCTTATCGCTGTTGGCCTCTATTCCGTGAGCTCCAACTGCGGTACCCATGATGTTGAAGTGGGAGTAGTCAACGGGATAGCTCTTTTCTGCAGCGGTGGTGATCACCCCGAATGGCTGTGGATAGATCACCTCGTGCCCCCGGTAGGCAGACTTTCCTATCTCACACATGCCGATACAGCCGTCCACGCACGTCACACACATGCCCGAGGAGGGTACCACCGAGCCTTCTGTTCTGTTTTTCGTCAGTGTTGCAGCTGAGGCGTTCGTTTTGGAGAGTGACATGGCTTTTTCTCCTTCTTACCATCAATCCTTTCTTATTTCACAGGCAATGCAGGGTCTCATATAGCACATCATGTCGTCGAACTGTTCTTTTTCGATGCACGGAGGAACCAAATTTTCGCAGCCTCCGCAAATGGCCCTTTCAGGCTCGGTATAGGTGCACCTGAGCTGACAAGCCGGGCAAATATACATACACGCGCCGCAGAGGCGACACACTTCAGACTGGATGTCAAACGGCGTGCCGATGCTCCGGTTTTCGCCTCGTCCGCGAAACCCGATTGCTTTGGCCATCATCTGTTCCTCACACATCCGCACGCACAGCCCACAGAGGATACAGTCCTCATGCTCCTGCTTGAACCGCTGCTGGCGTATCCCATGCGCCGCAGCTAAGTCTTGGATCGTCTTTGACTGCGGGCACGAGGCCAACAGGAGTTCCAGGATCATCTTGCGCGCCTTGATCACCCGCGAGGAGGCCGTTCTGACCTTGAGTCCTTTCTCGACGGGATACGTACACGATGAGACCAGCTTCGCCTTTGGCCCTTCCCCTATCTCCACGACACAGAGTCGACAGGCACCGTAAGGAGAAAGCCCGTCCTTGTGGCACAGGGTTGGGACAGGGATCCCCATGAATCGTGCCGCTTCGAGCACGGTCGTGCCTTCCTCGACTGAGACATTCATCCCATTAATGGAAAGAGTAATCACCGCAGACTTCCTCCTCTGGAATCCAGGCCGTTACTTCACGTCCACAGCTTCAAACGTGCAAACGCTTTTACACCCTCCGCATTTGACACACCTGCTTTGGTCGATGACGTGACGCTCCTTCTTCTTCCCCGATATCGCCCCCTCCGGGCACGCCTGCAGGCAGAGCATGCAACCCGTGCAGTTCTCATTAATCGTGTAGGTGATAAGCTCCTTGCATACACCCGCCGGGCATCGGTTGTTCTTGATGTGCTCGAGATACTCGTGGCGGAAGTACCGGAGGGTCGTAAGAACGGGGTTTGGCGCAGTCTGCCCCAGGCCGCACATCGCCGTGTCCTTCACTGCTTGAGCCAGCTCCTCCAAGAGGTCGAGGTGTGCAAGAGTTCCCTCTCCCCTCGAAATCCCGTCAAGTATCTCGTACATTCGCTGGGTGCCTTTACGGCAGGGGAAACACTTGCCGCATGATTCATCTTTCAGGAAATTCATGAAATACTTGGCGATATCGACCATGCAGGTATTCTCGTCCATGACAATCATGCCACCGGATCCCATGATAGATCCCGCCCGCGTCAAGCTTTCGTAGTCGATGGGCAGATCGAACATGTTTGCCGGGATACACCCGCCGGAGGGCCCCCCTGTTTGCACTGCCTTGATTCTTGCCTTTCCCACCGGTCCGCCGCCAATGCCATCAATGATCTCCCCGATGGTAATGCCCATGGGCACCTCCACCAGCCCGGTATTCTTAATCTTGCCGACCAGGCTAAATATCTTGGTGCCGGAGTTGTTCTTCGTTCCCACCTTCGAAAACTCACGACCGCCACGCTCGATTATAACCGGAATGTTTGCCCAGGTTTCGACATTGTTGATCGCCGTGGGCTTGCCATCAATGCCTTTCTCCACGGGAAAGGGTGGACGCTGGCGCGGGTCGCCCATTTTCCCCTCTATGGACTGTATCAACGCCGTTTCCTCGCCGCAGACGAACGCGCCGGCACCCCTTACCAGGCTAATGTCGAAGGAAAACCCCGTTCCCAGGATGTTTTCACCCAAAAGTCCGACTTCTCGGGCCTGTCGAAGGGCGATGATCAGGTGCTTAATCGCCAATGGATATTCATTGCGAACGTAAACTATGCCCGCCGTTGTCCCCGTGGCAAAGGCTCCGATGAGCATCCCCTCGATGATGCTGTGTGGGTTTCCCTCGAGAATACTCCGGTCCATGTACGCCCCCGGATCCCCTTCGTCCGCATTGCAGACAAGGATCTTGCCCCGGCCATTCGGCTGTTTCGCCAGCAACTCCCATTTGAGGCCCGTCGGGAAACCGGCGCCGCCCCTGCCGCGAAGCCCAGAGGTCTTAATCTCCTGAACCACCCATTCGGGATTTCTGTGGACGAGCACCTCGGTTAATGCGGAATAACCGCCATTTTCAATGTAGTTGTAAATGCGAATGGGGTCGACCTTCTCGTTTCGCGCCAGGATAGTCCGAACCTGCCTCTTGAAGAATGGAATGTCGATCTTCTTCTCCACTGGGGCCCCGGTTTCCGGCTCGTTGAACAGCAAATCCTCCAGCACCTCTCCTCTGGCGACGGCCTCGACAATCCGCACCATATCATTGGGCCCAACCTTTGGATAGAAAGTACCCCGTGGCTCAATGAGGAGCGATGGCTCCATTTCGCAGAATCCGTGACAACCCGTGATGCGCAGTTTGACTTTCTCCGCCAGTTGCCCGGCAAGAACCTCGCGCTTCGTTACCCGAATGAGGTCATTGGCGCCACTCGCCTGTCCGCAGGTACCCGCTGGAATAATGATGGTAGGGATATTCGGGTCCCGGTCGGCAATCATACGTTCTTGCAGTTCCTTAAAGGCATCGATCGATTTAAGTCTTTCCGCGAACATATCCCGTTCCTGATGTTTTCAAGGGTCTCTCAGACGCTCTAAACGAGAGACTCTCACCTCATCAAAAATTGACGCCATTGAGATCCAGCATGTGCTCCCTGCACCCGCGGCGTGAGCAGATCTGCACCATCCCGCCCCGGCGAACGATCATTGGCACCATCGGTGCCCCACACTGGGGGCAGTTAGAGGAAGCGATGAGCTCCGCATGGCAATGCGGGCAGAAGAAGTGAACGACCGTATCCATCGGTGTCTCGTATTCAGAGGCGAAATTGTAGCTGCCATAGAGGGAGGACAGCCTGAGCCAGCCGTGCTTGTCATCAAAAGAAATGGTTACCCGAACCGACGGATAATCGTCGATGAGACGATTCGGGTCCATCAGGCTGTGATTGCATCGCGAGCAGTGGACTTCGATTGGGAAGATCCTCCCGTCTGTCTTGGTCTCGACTTTTTCGAGCCCAACACGTGCTTTCTCGAGTATTTGCTTGACGTTTCGCGCGTTAACGTTAGCGAAGTAACGGCCATCGACAACCACCATTGGTCCCAGGGCACATGCACCCAGGCAATTCACGGTCTCAAGGGTAAACCCATTATCCGGGGTCGTCTCTCCGGCCCTGATTCCCAGTTGACGCTCAAACTCCCCGGCGACGATCGGTGCCCCGCGGACGTGACAGGCCGTACCCATGCACACCGAGATGAGATGCCTTCCCCTGGGCTTCAGGCTGAATGACTTGTAAAATGTAGCCACACCGAATAGCTCAACCAGGGAGCGCTCTGTTTTCTTGGCTACAGTCCTGAGCGCACTCTCAGGGAGATAACCAAACTGAGCCTGAATATCCTGAAGGATTGAGATGATCCCACCCCGATCGTTATCATGCTTTTCCACGATTCTTGCGATAGATTTCGCCTTCATGTTTTCCCTCTGAGGCTGAGTGCCTGGTAGAATGATCGGACACAGTCATTCTATTCGTACTCTTCGCAGTGCCATACGCCGCCTTCTGGTCTGGGATACGTGCATGTTTCACGGTGCTCGCAATTAACGCACAAGCCCGCATGTCTCCCCGGATTTTTGTCCTCGGCAATCGATTTAAGGGGGAACACCGTTGGGGACAAAATGTTCACGGGAGCGATTTCAGGCTCGAAGTCGCAGCAGTCCCAAACTGGCTGCAACGGCACTCTCCTGTATCCACAGGTTGAGGCATTCACACAATTCGAACAGAGACCACCGTACTTCCTGAGCTCTTCGATTCCGATTTTCCGAACCTCTACGCTGACACCTTTTTCCAATTGTGACATTTCTTCGCTCAAATTCTGGTCACGGCGATACACGCCTTTTCCCATCTTTCCCTCAGGCTTTGACATGACCCCTTCCCTCCTATCGACATGCCCGATTTACGTTCGTCCAATCGATGGAATTCACATCCAGCAGCAGGAGGCTTAGCATTTCCGCGACACCCTTGACATGATAAAATCGGGCAGGAGTTTGAACACGCCCCCCCCAGTGATCGACGAATCTTTAATGGGCGCGTACTGTGGTTCGGACAGTTCCTATGTATGTGAGAGCAATGCTCATGCCAGTGGTGGCTATGGCCAATCGGAGGCCTATATTTGTTCCACTAAGGGGATACGGAAAGAGCGTACATTGAGGCTAAGATACTGGAAATCAAAGGTTTTCTGGAAAGCGAAACCTTTGGGTTAGGCGGCTTTATGTCTGGTCATGGTCACTGAAAATGTGGAGGGGGTGGCGAGGAGATTTGGACCAGCGGGGAGGATTTACCCGGTTGGTGACTGAGGGTTATTCAGATTCCTCGATCCTCAGCTTTTCTCGCAACGTCTTGCGGTCAATCCCGAGTATCCTTGCCGCTTGCGTCTTGTTGCCATCCACACTTGCAAGGACGTTGCGAATGTATTCAGCTTCGACTTCAGCCAGAGTTCGATTCAGACCAGTTTCCCTGAGGGCCGAAAAACGCATAAGCGGAGGCATATCGGGAACTTCCATAACGTCTCCATCGGTCATGACCATAAGCCGTTGGATCACGTTCTCCAATTCCCTCACGTTACCAGGCCAGTAGTAATTCCTGAGAACCTGTAAAGCGCTATCGGAAAACCGAGGTGTCGGCTTGCCCAATTCCTCGGCAAACTTGGTTGCGAAATGATGAGCTAACAGTAAAATATCGTTACCCCTCTGTCGCAAAGGAGGTACGGGAATAGTAATCACGTTGAGGCGGAAGAACAGGTCCTCACGGAAAGCGCCCTTCTTCACCAGACTGAGCAAATCCTTGTTGGTCGCAGCCAGGATCCTCACGTCTACCTTTCGGGTCCGCCGTGCTCCGACCATGCAGATTTCCTTATCTTGGAGCACACGGAGGAGCTTTACCTGCATGGAGGGACTGGTATCGCTGATCTCGTCGAGGAAGATTGTCCCGCCATCAGCAGTTTGAAAGAAGCCCGCTCGGGATTCAGTTGCTCCGGTAAACGCCCCTTTCACATACCCAAAAAGTTCGCTTTCGAGCAATTGCTCGGGGATGCCCCCACAGTTTACCGGCACAAATGGTGCAGAAGCCCGAGGACTGCTATAGTGAATGGCCCTGGCAACAAGCTCCTTGCCGGTCCCGCTTTCTCCGGTGATAAGGACGGTGGCCAAGGTTGGCGCGACCTTTGCTATCGCCTCAAAAACCGTGCGTATTTCCGCGGATTCACCAAGGAGACCATAGGCATTTCGGGGGGGGCGACGCAATTTAGCATTTCCGGCCCTGCGGACATGGAGTTTATCCAGGGCTCGTCTGACCGCGGAAAAGAGTTCCCCATCGGTGAACGGTTTTGGGAGATACTCCTGAGCCCCGGTCTTGACGGCCCTGACCGCTCCTTCAACTGTGGCGTAACCGGTAATCATCATGACCTCAGTATCTTTGAAATTTTCGCGGACATGCCTTACGAGATCAAGGCCGCTTACCCTGGGCATTTTGAGGTCCGTTATGACCAAGTCAACGGGTGTCGCGTCAAGAATCTTGATCGCCTCAACCACGCCAGGTGCAGTAAAGACCCTATAGCCTTGCGACTCCAGGTTTCTGCGGAGCACCTCCAGGGTATTCGGGGCATCATCCACGACCAAAATATGCTCTTTTTTAATCGAAGGGGCCATCCTGGCTATACTCTGTTTTCTCTTGCGAGTTCGTTAGGGGAATTTGCACCTCAAACCGCGTGCCGCGATCCACTTGGCTCTCAACCCTAATGGATCCACCGTGGGAAGTTACAATTCCGTGGACCACGGCTAGTCCCAACCCCGTTCCTTGGTCAACTTCCTTCGTCGTGAAGAACGGAATGAATATCTGCTTCATAACCTCCTCGCTCATGCCTACTCCCGTATCCTCCACAATAAGAGATACATGATCTGCGCGAGCACGGGTTTGGACCGTCAACCTGCCCCCTTCTGGCATCGCCTGGATTGAATTGACGGCCAGATTGACGAGAACCTGGTTTAACTGTCCCGGGTCGGCGGTAATCTCCGGGAGATTCGGCGAAAGCAAACGCACCACTTCAACGCCTTCCTTGGCACACCGGGCCTCAAACAGATAGAGCCCATCTTCAACCACTTGGTTCAGATTGACCTGTGTCTTCCGCGGAGGCATTTGCCGGGCGGTTAGCAAGAGCTTCTTGATGACTTCCCGTGCGCGCAAAGACGCCGCCACTATCTGCTCAATGTCCTTTTCCGCCTGTTTGGGTAATCCGGGACATTTCTGGGCGAGCTGGGCAAACCCCAGCATATTGCCTAAGGGCTCATTCAGTTCATGGGCCACGCCTGCAGCGAGCTGTCCGATCGTTGCCAATCGATCGGCATGCCTGAGCTGATTCTGGAGATTTGACTTGTCTTCTTCGACCTCCTTTCGTTCAATGAGGAGTGCAACCTGGCGAGCTACAGCATCGATCAAGCTTCGCTCCTCTTTGAGGAATGGGCCTTCGTCAAGCTTAGGCTTTTTGTCGGCGTAAACCACCTCTACAACACCTCGATTCTTGCCATTCACGGTGATAGTCGCTGATTGTTTCTGTCGAGTGTCTTGAAAACCAGGGGTTGAGTAAGATACCCCGTCCAAAATAATCTTGCCGAAGGCAATCTCGGGATATTGCCAGGCCTGTGAAAGAAGGCCCACAATGCGTTGCAAAATTTCTTCCAAAGATATTCCAGGTCGTTCAGCCGCTTGTGCTATGCCATACAGGCACGTCAGTTCCTTGACCCGTTCGTGAGAGGCCGCATGCACCCGTTGATTCACAACGGCGATTCCAAGGTTTTGGGCAAGGTCTTCGTACAACTCTATTTCATCTTCCGTGAAATAGTCCCTTCGCCTGCTCTTCAATTGCAAGAGCCCGATGCTCTCGTTGCCAACAAAAAGAGGGATCAAGGCGAGCGACCTATAATGGTCGCCGATGCTCAGGCCCTGGGAACCCTCTTTGCCGTTGGCCTCCGGACCGAAGTTCAATGGAATGCTCGTGTTGCCGGTCCAGAAACTTCCATTTTTCGTGAGAAGGGGCAGTGGACAATCAAAGCGGCCATTGAGAATGTAAACGCACAATCTTTCCAGGCCTGAATCCTTTTGCCAGCCTGAACTACTCACGCCGTCATCTTTCTGGACTCGGGGAATGTGTTCATAAAGGAATGACTGTTTGGCGCCCCGTTTGGCCTCGCAGTGGGAATAGCTATCGCCCTCCTTCAGCCTCAGCTCAACTGAGTCGCATCCGGAGAAGTCTAGGATCATCTTCGAAGCTTCGCGGAGGAAATCGGCTACCGAGACGGCGCGGTTTGCATAGTGCAATATCCGTTGTGATAGATCACGAAAGTCCTGGGCCGGTCTGCACCTGGTAGCATAACCATCAATTTGCCCCGAGGGTCTCTTCTTTATTGTTTCATCAGATCTGGAAAGCCGGGCAGAGGATTTACGTTTACCAAAACCCATGTTTCGACATCTCCTGTTTCGGATACCCTTTGCAGAGGGGCTCATATCGCCAGAATACACGAGCATCAATGGGTGCAACCACAGGCGGAAAATCCGTTATCGAGAGGACACGAGTGATGGTTTTACCTGTCTAAGATTCTAGTTACCAGGTAAATTATAACATGTCAAATCTCACTTAACAAAACGGGGGGTAAAATAAAATACGTCTTCTCTCACCTGAACTGGTCTTGACTCAGTAAGGAGTGACGCGTAGACCAATTGATTCCTCAACACCATTTTGTGATTAAGGAAGCGGTTAACCTCACTAACTTCTAATTTTCCGGAAAGCCTTGCAATGCGGGATCGAGGCGCTAAGATATGGGGATGGGACGAAAATTCCGGATGAAGTCAGAGCTTGCGGTTAGAGTAGCTGCCCCCTTGCTGTTCTGCTCTTTACTCCTATCACCACCGCTCACTGGCCG
>JGI2172J19969_10001593_pt1 | contig 10348 bp, 6 predicted proteins | sample DeeMarSWOR230_32_FD_19969 | JGI IMG/M metagenome (IMG submission 19969)
TCCACGATCCCATCCAGGTCAACCGCCAGGGTCCGGATGTCGGGACTCAGTACAGGTCGGCGATCTTTTACCTTGATGAAAAACAGAAAGATGCCGCTGAAAAAACGGTTGAAAAGCTCAATAAATCAGGCCGATTTAAAAAACCGATTGCTACCCAGGTCGTCCCCGCTTCTGAGTTTTACAAAGCTGAGGAATATCATCAGAAATACTACCAAAAACGCAAAAAAGACAACAGTAGAGCATGCGGACCCGGAAGTTGTGCCCTGGAATAGCCAGAAACATTCTAAAAGCTACTGTCCTGGTTTCCTGAATCACTGTTCGAAATCTATAGGATTTAATTCTCTCTTATAGCTGTTGACCTTGATGTTTTGGGAGGGATGCTCTTATTTCAGGTTGTCACTGGGTGGAAATTGGAAAAAACCGGATAATATTTGATGTTCCCCCAAAAAAACCAGATTCTTATATCTAAAGAGAATAAAACCTGACTGCAACCACCCCGGTCACTGCTCTTTGTAGAACGAATCAATCAAGTCTTTATATTTTTCCTCGATTCTGTTTCTTCGCACTTTCAAGGTGGGCGTTATTTCACCTTCCCCTATCTCGAATTCTCTATCCAGGAGGGCAATTTTCTTGATTTTTTCATAAGAAGCAAGGTGAGGTGTCATCCTGTCCACCTCTGCAGATATGAAATCCAGAATTTGCCCGTTTTTCACCAGCTCACCTCTGTCTTTAAAAGAAATATTGTGAGTTTGAGCGTACTCTTCCAGTTTTTCAAACTCGGGAACGATGAGCGCTGAGATGAATTTTCTTCCGCTTCCGATCACCATTGCACTTGAAATGAAGGGATTTGTCATCAGGATGTTCTCGATCGACTGAGGAGCCACATTCTTCCCGCCTGAAGTGACGATGATGTCTTTTTTCCTGTCCGTAATAACTAAAAATCCGTCCTCATCGAGATGCCCAATATCTCCGGTATGAAACCAGCCTTCTTTGAATACTTCGTTTGTCTCCGCTTCATTCTTATAATATCCCTTCATCACATTCGGACCCTTCACCAGGATCTCTCCGTCCTCAGCGATTTCAACTTCCACCCCGGGTATCGGCTTGCCGACAGTACCTAATCTTGTGTTTTCAAAAGTATTGACAGCAATGACCGGGGAAGTTTCGGTCAGGCCGTACCCCTCCAGGACCACCAGGCCAATTCCATAGAAAAATTCAGCGATGTCCTTGGAAAGAGGAGCACCCCCGGAGACAAAAAATCGTGCTCTGCCCCCGGTCTTCTCCACTATCTTAGAGAAGACCAGTTTATGAGCCAGATTTCGTCTTGCTTTCAAATAGACTGAAACGGGCTGTTTGAGGATTGTCTTTTTCGCGTATTCTTTTCCTACCTTTACAGCCCAGAAAAATATCTTCTTTTTCAGCGCTGAACTTGAGAGTACATTATCCATGACTTTGGTATAAATCTTGTCGAACACCCTGGGAACACTGACCATAATGGTCGGGCGTATTTCCAGAAGATTCTCGGCAACCGTGTCAATGCTCTCGGCATAGGCTATGGAGCACCCTTTGTGGAGAAAAGCGAAAGTGACCATTCTCTCCAGAACGTGGGATAAGGGTAAAAATGAAAGGATTGTATCTTCTTCCGAAAAATAGATTATCGAAACCAGGGTGGTTATGTTGCTGATGAAATTGCCGTGAGAAAGCATGACTCCTTTGGGAATCCCCGTGGTTCCGGAGGTGTAGATGATGGAAGCGAGGTCAGCAGGTCCGGTGCTTAAAGCCAGTTTATCAAACGCCTCAGGATTATCCTGTAAGATTCTCCTGCCACTCTCCATGACTTCATGGAGGGAGAGAACATCTTCGGATGAAACCGGGTCGAAAGCGATGAAGTGCTTTACATTTTTGAGGTCTTGTCTGATTGACCTGATCTTTTCCCAAAGTTCCTGATTTGAGCAGACAACCACCGCGGCATCAGAGTCGTTGATGATATAACTTATCTGCTCCGGCATCAAAGACGTGTAGACAGGAACAGTGACGCCTCCCAGACAGAGATTGGCGAAATCAGTTATAGCCCATTCCGGTCTGTTTCCGGAAAGAATGACGAGCTTATCTCCTTTATCGCAGCCAAGGTCTTTCAGTCCGAGAGAAAGGCTTTTCACTCTCTCTCCAAATTCTGCAGTGGAAAGAGGACGGTACTGATCCCCTTCTTTATACAGCATTAAATCGGACTTAGGGAAAGATTTGATGATGTTGAGGAACAGTGCGTTGAGTGTTTCAACCATTGTTTGTGTATGAATGAAAATCTTATAGCACGAGAAATCAGATATGTCAAAAGAGAATTGTTAGCCAGGAATCAGCGGAATCGCAATCCCTGCCGGCCTTTTATCAGGAAGCTATCCCGTTCCTCTTCATTTCAGCCGGATATTATCGATATATAAGGTGAATTCTCCTTCTCCCTGGTAAGCCCCGATGAATATTCCCATGATATCCGAGCCGTCTATGTTAAATTTTTCATAGGGAAAAACGAATTCTTCCCATTCTGAGCCAGCGATAAAATTCTGGCTGGCCGGTATATAGCCAAGGCTTTGAGCAAAAATCATAATGGTGTATGTCTTACCGTCCCCTTTTGCCCAGAGACTTATGGATTTCTTAAAGGACAGATTTGCCGGGCTCATCATAGTGGGGCCTGGAGAGAACATGGCTCCTGCCCATTGATACTGACTTCCAGCAGCAAGATTGCCTGTGATCAATAAAGCGCCTTTGCTGCCTTGAGCGCCTTCTTCAACCAGTTGGTATTGAGCCTTGGATTTGCCTCCCATTACAGCATCAGTGGACACCATCCAGCCAGCACCAAATTCTGCTTTTATCTCATCTCCCTCAAAGTCGCTGATCAGACCAGATTCCGAGCCTGCTGGTGGAGGGGCCTCTTTCTGACGCGTTCGGGCCTCAATAGCCTGTCTGACCTGAGTCTGATATTCTTCACGGTCCAGTTTCACTCCATCTCTCCAGACTGCCGTTATATTCCGCGTCGCTTTGATATCACTAGTCGGGTCTCCCTTCACCAGGACAAGGTCAGCTTTCAGGCCGGGCTTAATCCGACCACGATCGGACAGGTCAAACTTCGCTGCAGGCCGAGACGTTGCTGCCATCAATGCCTCTAAAGGCGTAAGACCGGCTTTGACGAGCAATTCAAGCTCACCATGCAGGCTGGCTCCGTAGGTCGTTCCAGGATTGGGCGCGTCTGTCCCAGCAAGGATAGGGACCGCTTCAGATCTTAACTGCTTCAATGCTCTTTCTGCTGCTTCGTATGCAGCTCTGCTCGTCTGAAAAGGAAAAGATTGTTCCAACATCTGGATGTCCGTGGGCATCAGGAAAGCGGATAAATAAGAGTCTTCAGCCAAGGATGAAGCTTCGGATACGCCGCTCATGGCTTTCAGTACGCTTAAAGTCGGTATGACGAAGACTTCCTTTTTGGCGGCCAAACGTCCGAATTCAGGATGAAAGGCATCATTGAAATAGAGATGAGCTAGGCCATCTCCTCCCGCTTCAAAAACATCAAGGCAGTTCTCGAGAGTCGCCGCGTGGACGACAACGATCTTCCCCCTTTTATGGGCGGCTTCGATCACTGCCCGAAGAGTCTCCTTGTCATGCGTTGGCCTCGGCATCGAATATGCCGAGCCGTCATCATAGATGATCTTGATAAAATCAGATCCTTCAGCAATCCTGGCATCAACAAACTCCTGGGCTTCCTCAGGTTTGGTGATGGTGGGAATAGACACTCCATACTGAGTTCCGTGACCTCCAGGAGCTGTGACTAGAGTTCCAGGAGAAACCAAATAGGCCCTGTCATTAGCTCTTCCTGATGACTGCATCCTCTTCATATCGGTCATGGTTTTGACATCCATAAACATATCTATAACGGTGGTCACGCCAAAGACCAATGACTGTTTCAGATTCTGCTGATCCCAGACATGAACATGGGCATCGATAAAGCCCGGCAAAAGGGTGTATCCATTGCCGTCCAGCACTTCTGCTCGCTCCGGAATCTTTACTTTTCGACCGAGGGCTGTGATTTTCCCTTTTTCAAACACAACTGATCCCTTGGGGATGATTCGCTCGCCATCGAAGATTTGGACATTCTTAATAACGGTGGCTTGGGAGATATCCTGAGCCGTAATTTCAAACGGAAGCGCTAAATAAACTAACAAAATGCAAAAAATTAAAATTCTCCAGGAAAAAGATTTCAAAATCCTCATGATCTTTTTCTCCATTTCATTTACCTCCTCGCGCAAAGCAAGAGAGTCTTTATTCTATTCCCTCACTCCTTGAATTCGATGTATGACTCCAGAGCTTTCAAGTACTCAGAAAAGGCTTTTGTCCCCTTTTCATTGATCCGGCAGGTTGTCAAGGGTTTCTTGCCTTTAAACGCCTTCTTGATGGAAATGTATCCCGCTTCTTCAAGCTTGGATAAACTCACGCTCAAGTTCCCGTCCGTCGTTCCGATCGTTTCTTTTAAATAATTGAAACTCGCCTCTTTCACAGAAATCAGGATGGAGAGGACAGCGAGCCGTGTTCGCGAGTGAATCACAGGATCAAGCGGAGCAAGCTTTTCAGGAGGCATCTTCTTCACTTTGCTTTTTATACATGGAACGCAGAACAAGAGCAGGCATGATGTATCCGATCAACATCAGAGGGATGAACAGAAGAGCCCTGTAGTTTTCATGGATGAAGACCATTCCCAGCGCTCCCAGCCACCACAGCACGCCGCACCATTTTAGCAGCTTCCACTCGTAGATCCCGCCCAAAGAAAATACCATAATTCCAGCGACCAGCGAGATTAAAATGGCAATCAGCCCCCAGGAATACAGTTTCAGGAAAGGAAAAATGAAGCCCACCAGTAGGAATGCTATTCCGCAGGCGAAACAGACATGGCTAGTCGCAATGTTTGCATAGGTCCTCGCCCCTTTTAACCGTTCTATTCTTTTTCCATAGACGATCGAGAAGACGACTCCTATACCCACGAAGACAATCCAGTTGAGCCAGATCCAGGAATATTTTTCGACAAAAACCAGGGCATACATGCCCCCAATACCCAGGATAGCGACGATCCCCCAGATAAGAAAGAACATCCAGGAACCCGCAGTAATCTTTCTCGTCCTATCGATCATCTCCCTGATGAATTTAAATTCCTCATCGGCTTGAACTTTATTCATATTTTCTCCTTTTTATTTAAAGTACTTTACAATATAAAGTAATTTAAATAAAAAACTATTATTTGTCAAGTTTTTTTTTAAAAAAAATGCACTTAGCACAGATTTTTTTCCCTTGTGAAAGGCGAGATTATTTAATATGATGACTCACGAAACATGGAGGATTTGCTCATTTTGTCCGTTCAGGGACGGCTATGAATCTCCATTCTGTAGACCTTCTTCTTATCGGCTTTTATCTTGTTATCGTGGCCCTGATCGGGTTCTGGGTTAAAAAGCGGGCCACCAAACAACTGGATTCATACTTCCTGGCTGAGCGCAACGTGCCCTGGTGGATGCTCGGTCTTTCAGGTTGCTCGAGCTACATCGACATCGGCGGCACCATGGCCATGGTCGGAGCCCTCTTCTACCTTGGCTTGAAATCCATCTGGGTAACCCATATCTACTGGGGATGGTTCATCATCTGTTTTTACATGGCCTTTCAGGCTAAGTGGATCCGCCGCTCAGGTGTGATGACCTTTGCCGAATGGAATAAAACGCGGTACGGCGATACCAAAGATGCCGAGATGGCCCGGATCGCTGCAGCTCTCTTTCTTCTTCTCCTGATGATCTTTAACCTGATGTACATTGCTGTGGGCATCGGCAAATTTGCCGAGGAGTTCCTGCCCCTCCCCCGCTGGGGAGCGACTCTGGTGGTGTTTGCCGTAGTCGGAGTCTATGTCGTGCTGGCCGGATTCTTCGGAGTGATCCTCACCGATATGCTCCAGACCGTGTTGATCGCCGTGGGAGCAGTGATCCTGGCTGTCATGGTCTTTCAGAACACATCACCCCTCTCCTTCCTCTCCCAGCAGGACTCGGGCTGGAGCTCGCTCTCTATCCCCTGGAACCTCTGGTCCGGATACCTGGAGGCCACACCGGCAAGCTACCAGCACTTCTACCTCTTCGGACCCATCCTCCTGGCAGGTTTCTCATGGGTCATTTTCCGCATACTCGCCGGCCCCAATGTCTGGGATTTCCAGTTTTTTCTGACGGCCAGGAGCTCCCGGGATGCGGCTCTGGCCGGGGGCATGTGGACTGTTGGCTACACGCTCCGCTGGATCCTCGGATGCTCTTTCCTGATGCTGGGCATCTTCTACATCGGTTCCCAGGCCGGCTTTGACGCTGAGAAGATCATGCCCCTTGTCCTGACCAACCTCCCGGTGGGAATCCGGGGGATATTCATGGCTGTTCTCCTGGCTGCTTTGATGAGCACCCTAGACGCCATGATCAACGTCACCAGCTCTGTGGTGGTGAACGATTTTCTCAAACGCTATTTCACCCGGAATCTCTCGGGAAAACAGCTGGTCCGGCTCGGCCAGCTGGCCTCAGTTGTCGCCCTGACTATCGGGTTTGTCTTCAGCCTTTCCTTTGCTGATGTCGTCACAGCCTGGGAAACGATGATCTTCGTGGTGGTGACCATGATCCTGGTTCCGGCCACCATGCGCTGGCACTGGTGGCGTTTCAGCGCCAAGGCCTTTGTCTGGAGCATGGCTGCCTCGGCTGCCCTGGTTGTCCTCCAGAAAATTTTCCTCCCCCGCTTGTCCCCTGCTCAATCTTTAGGCTACGATACTCTGGCCTGCTTTCTGGCGACTCTTTTCATCGGTTTCATCAGCAAACCAACGGACATGGACATCATCGTCAAGTTCTATTCCAGAATCCGGCCTTTCGGATTCTGGGGACCTGTACGCAAAGAGGCTGTCCGGCAGGGCCTTGTCCCGGCTCGAGACCCGATGCCAAGCCTGGATGCGTTGAATGGTCTCCTCACGGCCGTTTTTCAATTTTCACTGGCCCTTATCCCTTTTTACTGCTTTTTGAGGAAGTGGAACCAGGCTCTGACCTGGTTTTTTATCGCAGCGGCCCTGGGCATCGTTCTTTATTTCACCTGGTACAAAAACCTCCCTTCTAAAGATGAGGTCTAGAATTGATCTTTGATAAAAAAAACTAAAAGGAAGGGATGAGGATAGATAGAATTGTTATGATAAAGTTTAAAAAGGCAGGCTCACTCAGTTTCAAAACTCCCATTAAGCGGAGAAAGAGATTGAAAAAAGAAGCCAGTAAACAAAAGCGAATATGAAAAAACCATGTGTGCATCTGATCTGTAACGCCCATCTCGACCCGGTCTGGCAGTGGCGCTGGGAAGAGGGATGTGCGGAAGCGCTGTCCACCTTTGGCAACGCTGTAAAGCTGATCCAGGAGCACAAACGCCTCATTTTCAACCATAACGAGTCTCTTCTCTACCGCTGGATTCTTAAATATGACCCCACTCTTTTTAAAGAGATCCAAAAGCTGGTCAGAGAAGGCCGCTGGTTTATCAGTGGAGGCTGGTACCTTCAGCCCGATGTCAACCTCCCTCCCACCGAATCCTTGATCCGGCACATAGCTGAGGGCAGACGTTTCTTTTCCGAACATTTCAACAAGCGGCCAAAAGTCGCCTACAACTTCGATTCTTTCGGACACAGCGGGGGCCTCCCTCAGATACTGGCTCAGGCCGGATACAAGATGTACATCCACATGCGCCCCCAGAGCTCCGAATTGGAGCTCCCCTCTGAGCTCTATTGCTGGCGGGGAGTGGACGGGACGGAAATCATCGGATACAGGATCAGCATCGGTCTTTACCACAGCGAGCATGACAATATCGAGCAGCGCCTCGAGGAGGGAGTGGCTCAAGCCCTTGAATTGAACCGCGATGTGCCCCTCTTCTGGGGACTCGGAAACCACGGAGGGGGTGCGACAAAAGAAGACCTCAAGAAGATCGATGCCTTTATCAAGAAGGAAAAGCGAGTCCAGATAATCCACAGCACTCCTGATAATTTTTACGAAGCGGTAAAGAACACGGCCAAGAACGCACCTGTATTCGAAGGGGACCTGCAGCGTGTCTTTACCGGCTGCTATACCTCACTGGCCCGCCTCAAAACAACCGCTCAAGAAACCTTTCACAGGCTCGTCCAGGCGGAAGCGCTCCGCGCTTCGACCTGGTGGGCACACAAACAGGATTATCCCCAACAGGAGCTAGATGATTCCTGGCGCGAGCTGCTGTTTAACGACTTCCATGATATCCTGACCGGAACCTGCACCGAGCCGGCCGAGAAAGACGCCATGGACCTTTACGGCAAAGTTTCGGATACAGCTAAACACATTCGTCTCGAAGCGGCAGCTGCGTTCAATCAAGGTCCCCAGCAGGAATTCTCTATCCCGGTCACAGTGATGAACACCAACCCTGGTATCACCATAGCGCCCGTGGAGGTGGAGTGCATGATATCCCACCGTCCTCTCCAGGGGCCATGGCATCTGCGGCTGTTCAAAGCGGACGGAACAGAAATCCCCTGCCAGGAGGTACAGCCAGAAGCACTACTTCCCTTTAATCAATGGCGCCGCCGGGTGGTCTTCATGGCTGATCTTCCGGGTGTCGGTGCGGTCAATCTCGAACTGAAAGCGGTCAAAGGTGAGAAAAAAAAGGAAATCAGTAAACCCGCCCTCAATTTTGACACCGGAAAAAAAACCGGTTTAGTGGTCAGGCTGGTCTCGAGAGAAGGCCGCAACTGCCTCTCGGCCCCATTGATGCAGCCGTTCGTCGTCGAAGACACCGGAGATTCCTGGGGAACAGACCTCTGGAGATACCGTAAGGTCGCGGGACAATTCGAAGTGGAACCTCAAAGCATGAATATTATCGAGCAAGGACCCATTCTTTCGGCTTATGAAGCCATCTTTTTCTACAATCTCAGCAAGATCGCCATGCAGACAATCGCCTATACTCACTGGCCGGTCCTCGAATACCGACTTCGAATCCATTGGAACGAAGAAAAAAAGCGCCTGAAGCTGTCCATCCCCACTATCTTTGACAATGAATTTCTTCTGTGCGAAGTTCCGGGCGGAATAATCAAGCGTCCAGCTGATGGTGAGGAGGAAGTGTTTGGACGGTGGTTTATACTCAGCGGAGAAGCGAAAGGCATCCCATCAGCCCTGGGGGTCGTCACCAGCGGACAGCACGGCTTGGACTATAAGGAAGGCGAAGTGCGGCTTTCCGTCCTCCGCAGCGCTGCCTACTGCCACGAACAGGGATTCAAGCTGGCTGAGTACCCTTACCGAAAATTCACGGACCAAGGAGTCCACGATGTCCGGCTCCTGCTCATCGCGGGCAACACGGATTCGGTCCGCCTTCTTCTTCCCGCCCTGGCTGACTGGCTGAACGCACCGCCAGTCGCCTATGCCCACCTGCCCGCCGGTTCCCTGGGCAAGCAAGGTGACGAGGTATTTTCGCTGGAGCCGGAGAATGTCCGGATGATTGCTTGCAAACAGTCCTGGGACGGCAAAGCTTTGATCATCCGCCTCCAGGAAAGCAGCGGGCTTGAGTCTCAAGCGACGCTGATGCTGAAAGGCGTAAAAACAGGCATCAAACTGCCCCTGAAACCCCTGGAAATAAAGACACTACGGGTCGAGCGTTCCGGAAAATGGAAAGAAGCGAAGCTTATCGAAGAGGTTTAATAAAAGGGGTCGCGTCTTAACATTTAACATTCAAAATTATCAGCATCACCGAATTTTGAATTTTCTTAAAAAAAGACTCAAGACAGCACTTCACTGTGGAGTGAACTCAACATCCAGTCACAGATATTTGCTATATAAAAACTTTCTTGTGAAATGGCGTTTATTTCCATACGGCTTCTGATGTCTGCAGTCCTGATCTCTATTGAATTTTGCGAAATGTTAAATGTTAAGACGCGACCCCTATTTCTTCCCTGCTGATGGGCTGAATGCCGGCTTTATAGAACTGGAGAGTGCCGGCCTTTACGGCCAGTTCCGCAGACACGACCAGGTCTCTCCCCTCTGCCAGACAGGAAGCCACAACGGCTGTCACCTGGTCCCCGCATCCGGTCTCATCATGAACGCCGGAATCCTTCACATCGGGGATTCGAACATGAAGAGAAACATCTTTGTTGAAGAAATAGGCCCCTTGGGCACCGTGAGTGATGAAGACATTCTGGATACCTTTGGATAACAAGAGCTCCGACGCCTTTCTGGCCGAGTCAAAATCAATGACCTCCTGGCCAGTCAGTATTCTGGCTTCGTGTTCGTTCGGCTTGAGGAAAAATATTCTCTCATCCATG
>JGI2172J19969_10001594_pt1 | contig 10342 bp, 10 predicted proteins | sample DeeMarSWOR230_32_FD_19969 | JGI IMG/M metagenome (IMG submission 19969)
GAAAGAATCATATAATATACGTACGCCGAAAAGGCAATACTAAGTTCTTGTTAATAAAGGACTTGTGATTCATAAGCTGGTTGCTCTAAATGTCTAAAATACTCAACGTTCCTACTTAGAAGAAGGCTTATGCTCAACTCCTTTTGGAATGACAATCATCTCACCAGTATGAATTTCCTCTACTCTATCCCGGAAATTCATGATAAGCGTACCTTCAATAATTATAAATGTTTCGTCGGTGTCCGGATGGCTATGCCAGACAAAATCACCTTTGAATTTAACGATCTTGAATTCATAATTATTCATTTTGGCAATCAAACCTACTGCATAATCGCCAGATGGAAGTTTTTGAAATTTCTCCATCAGATTGATTTTTCCAAGATTCATTTTTTCACCCTCAAGTATAACGGGCGTTTCAGCAAGCGCATGGTCCTTGCGCTCCGTTGAAAACGCGGGTTAGAGTCTCCCTTCAGAATTAGATGGAGCGGAAGGCCAAAGGGAGCATTCATATTGATCACTAAATGCCGGTGCATTTGCATTAAGGTATTCCAACACATCGTTGCCAATGTTCTTTATTCCGTGATTTGAATTTGAAGGAATATATACAGCATCGCCTGCAAAGACCTCTCTTGATTCCTCTTCTATTATCATAAAACCTTTACCATTTATAATGTAATAGCATTGTTCAGGCTCATGTTTGTGGATTGGTTGCTCTGAACCTGCTGGTATTTCTGAAATTTGTATAGACAAATTTTGGGTCGGTGAATTTTTTGGGCTTATAAGCATCCATGAGGTAAGAGTCGGAAGTTGCCCAGTGTTATTTTAGTTGTTTCTATTAAAAACTTCCATACCTTCTTCCTTATAGAGTCGGTGGCAGCTCTAACGCTAGGGATATCCCTATAAGAATTATATGATTGGGGTTGATCACCCAGAGTGTTATCCCACCTTTTAAGATAACATTTTTACCGAAATCTAATTCAACCACTTGTTCTAATATTTCCGTATAAAACTTCTTTGAGACCTCAATGTTTTACGAATACGGCTGTTGAGTGAAACTTGATTTCTGTCTTATGCTTCATGTTGTCCTTTCATTCTTTTCGTATAACCTTATCCCCCGCTCTTGCCACAAGCCTACAATGTTGATGGTGACTATTGTCCCAGGCTTCGTATTCAGGAACGCTGGTCTCAAATGTTGCATTTCCGGTTGCAATGCCTTCGTGATAGACAGAGGCGATCTGATCCCAATCTTCGGCGTTCATCTTATCGGTAATGAAATTCATATCGAATTCTACCAATCCGTCCCTTTGTAGCCGCTGGTTATAATATCTTTTGCTCAGGCCATAACTCTTCTTCTTTCAGTTTTCCAAACCCCTGATTTGCTGTTAAATATGTTAAAACGTCGCTCCCAATGTTTTGGATCCCATGTGTTGAATTGGAGGGTACAAATATGGCATTTCCTTCTTGTACTTCCTCAGTTTCATAATCAACAAACATCAATCCCTTTCCTGAAATAATGAAGTAACATTGTGCCTGGATATGGGAATGTAGAAATTGCATTCTATTTGGATCAACATGAGTAATCTGAATAGATATTTCTTTAGAGCCAGAGTTTGACTCACCGATTAGAAGGCTAGTAGAAAAACCATCATACATTCCGAATCTGATATTTGAACTATTGGTGACAAGCATGTCCGACCTCTACTTTGTAATCTTTAGTCATTGGCATGTTTCATAACACCCGTGGTCAGTCGCGACGCGTCAGCGGTGTCGAACTGAACAATGATGTTAGCACATATTTAGTTACTACCACGCCTCTATATCACCCAAACACTAATCCACATTGTCCTGTCATAGTCTCGTCAGATACGGATTAATCCCGTCAATTGTTAAATCGCTCATTTTGCAGATTTCTTAATTAGAGTTAGAGTGCACTTCTTATTACGTCTAATCGCGACTTAGACTCTGGGTAATCAGTAAAGAACTTGTCAAGTCTTTCACAGGCATATTCATTGCAATGCGCGCAATTCTCAATACCATTCTGGCGTGCGCATTTTCTTATTTCACAGTTCTTGCAGCCTGAGAATAGTCTTCCATTTTTCGTCTTGCACCCGTCACAATCGGTGATACCTTGTGGTTTATATTCTCCCCCACCTTGTTCTTTAATTTGCAATGCGATTTCAACTCTCATTTTCCTTCTTTTTTTGTCATTGCTCTCCCTTGTTGCCCAATAGATTGGGCAACCTTGACAGACCAAACCGCAGTAAGAAATTGTTTCGTCCATCTTTCTACCCTTATATAGTTAAGTTAACAATTTTTGTTACCGATCCCATTGGGTCATATTTACTTTTACATTGCTCTGAAAGAACTAAATTATAGGGTTATGACCATCTTTACTTCCGGCTGGCAAGTCCCTCTGGATTTACTTTTCGGTCTTTATCTTCTTGCGAGTAAATTCTACGTTGTCTTCCATTTTTTTACCGTTGGACAGAGTATATTTGTGATTATATGTAAATTTATTATCGTTGATTTTATCTGTAATGCTTACACTTGTAGTCCCCTGGGCAGTCGCGGACCACACCCACTCAATAATTTCTCTATTATCATCCAGCCTGCCTTTGCCCGTGGCTACACAACGCATGCTGTCAAACAAATATCCTAGTCTTTCGCCGGTCCTCGGGTCGATTGTGTGAATTAGCAGCGCTTTGTACGGATTACTTTTCAATCTTTCAATATCTTCATCAGAGGCATTCAGAGTATCTTTAAAGTATTTTATTTGGTCAGGAGTCATTTCGCTTGTCTGGGCCCAGCTTTTCCAAATTAAAAACTGCCCGTTCAAACCTAACTCTATTTTATAGCCGCCTGCCCCTTGCTCATCTAAATCGAATTTAGCAACTTTTCCCGACTTGTCGGTAACCGATGATTCGCCCGAGACGACTTCCCACTGGCCAACAAGCCACTTGAACCAATCGTCGTCAAGAGGCTTCGGCTGGAAAGAGTATGATCCACTTTTTTTCGCCGTCTTTTTTTCCTCATTTATCGCACAAGAGGAGATACTTACCATTGCAACTAACAGTATAATGGATAATCTTTTCATTTGAGGTCTCCTTTTATTCTTATTCTTTAATCTTCCTTCGTAATTCTACGGGTTTCAACCCGTAGATGGAAGTATCCGACGAAGTCGGACAGGCGTAGCCTGTACCGGAAAATGCCACGGGTTTTAACCCGTGGAAATTTACTAGATAAAATTCAAATCAATTCAACAAAATGTCAGCCAGAAGTCGATTGTAGAAGTTGTTTTATTTCTAAAGACCCTGCTGCATCCTTATCATTTTATCCAAAGATGCTGCAAGCCAGTGTTTTTCGTCTGTCTTAGCTACAAGAAGAGCGAGTATATCACCATCGGCATCTTTGTCTACTTCTCTGCTTTCGCAAAAGGTCTTAAGTGTACATTCTTCCTGTGTCTCAACCAGGATATGACGCGCTGTGGCTTTGGTCATAACTTACTCCATTGCTTAGGATTAAAATTCAGAGCAACCAACAAAATGACTCTACGTTCGTATCAAACATAGCTTATGAATGACAGCCAAAAATCGGAGGAGACCTCCAATTGCAATCTTATGGTCTTATCAAAAGAGGCGGCAAGCCAACGCTTCATCGGCGTAAGCTGTCCTAAAGAGGTAAGAACGTCCTCATCAATATCTGTAGTCTTGTCTTCTGCTTTCCAGAAAGCTCCAAGCGTATTCGAAATAATCCTCAATCTGTCGCGAAGAGGGCTTAGCTCGACATTTCGCTGATGGCAGGCATAAGGCCTGGCGGGATGGAGGTCTCCACCTATCGCCCTGAGAATGGTAACAACACTGCCCGCGAAATCCCAGTTACACGGCTCCAACATATCGATAGCCATCGCAAGTGAAATTTTTGCTTTTTGACCTTTTACCGTATCATGGATGACTGTATCGACGGTTTTTTTCACGAAGTCTAAGTTGTCTTTATAATGATCACCTACCGGATTTGCACCGGGCTCGCCATTATGGCCGAGATCCAGGACGATATTATGATAGGGACGACTCCGGTCTAAAGCTTCTATCACCTTATCGAGGACACGTTGGACCTGCCATTGTTTAAGTGGTGTTGGTGAACCGATGTAACTCAATAACTCATCTGCAGAGATTCCACCAAGCTCCAAATTAATACCACTGACAGCCGGATTTTCACACCAGCTTGAAAGTATCTGCCGGCAATCCTCCAGCTCTTTTTTTCGCTGTGGCGGCCTTTCGTCAGAGCGTGGGGGGCATCGTCCGGCGCCTATGGCTCGTGCAATATACTCTGCTTCTTTATCAGCTTCGTGGTAACATAATTCAAAGCCGGAAATAAGCTGCCTAATCTTTGCCGTGTCATCATCCAAGGGGGCAATAGAATCTTCCATCCCGTCGATTTCAAGCACCTCGGCATCCGCTTCAATACCGCAGGCCTGCCAGTACTCCTCTAACATAGCCATAATATCTCCTTTGTCTGCTTAAACCATAAACCAAATAAGAGTTCATTTGTCACGCACTACTTGAGAAATCCGGGAATAGTGATTTCCCATAACATTTTATATCCTGGCTCAGTTAAGCCGCTGGGCCTCTTTCCTAATAGAATATCAAATCTGTCTCGAAAACTCGAATTTCACAACTTCATTTTGAAAACATTTCAGCTACAATAACGGCAAAAACATGAATTTGGCCACTAATTATCGTGTCCTGGACGTACCTCCACCAGTATCCCTGTCTGAAATCCAATGCGGCGGCTGAGCGGCCGGCTTTAGCCGGTCAGCTCTAGCCGCATGTTCGATGATGCTTCATGTATCATATCTAATATCACAGTAACAGAAACCAGTTTTACATCTTTGTTCTTGTTCTTGGATCCACTGGTCACAACCTACCTCTTGCTGGCGTCTTCCATCACCAATAAGATTGAGGTATCGCTTGGCTAACTCGTGGATGTGCTTGCATGGATAGTCTTCGCATGAGGGGCAAAGCTCTACCTGGCGGCTTTGAGCACATTTTCTAATGCTGCAGTCTGGATTTCCACATTTGCCGCCGCGGCAACCTTTAAAGTTTGGATCGACTTGACTCAGTTGCTCAAGAACCGCCCAAAATTCCTTGAAACCGGAGATAAGATCAGGACCAAAATATTTCCATCCACCTTTCTGAAGAGTTTTGTGGAGGGTAGAAGCTTGCAGTGATATTTGAGCAAGATTATCACACAGTTTACAATACAAACCACAGTACGTGACATAGGTTAGATCTTGCATAATATCCCCTTGCATCGAACAAGATATTATATGGTTTTCCTGATAACATCCATTATGAGTTATTCAACTGATTTACCATACCCTCTAAGTAATCACTTTTGATCAGTGTCCTAACTCGATAACATCCGAAAAATCATGCTATAAAGACAACTCGAAATCATCCTAGTAGTCTGGTGATTGTCTTAGCCATCGGGTAGCACCTGTACCAGCTCTCGCAGGCAAGACCGACTGAACAGACTCCGTCCCCGTGGGATGTTTTATCCCTGTTTGTTGCCCGAGTACCTACGATCGTCATGCTTTTACCTATATTAGCCTTCATTCTAGATTATATGGATTAAAACAAAGAAAAACAGGTACAGATACATAGTTTTTGATATATAACAGATTTGACAATCACCATTTGTTTTAGTATATTGATAATTTGAAGACAGGGCTTTTAACCTGGAGTATGAAATGTCCAAAGAATTGAAATATAAACAGGTTGCAAATAGAATTCTCAAGCTTGTTCGAACAGGCACTTTGAGACCTGGTGAGAGAATACCATCAGTTCGAAAGATGTCAGATCAAATAGATGTCAGCCTAATGACAGTTCTTCAAGGCTATCAAATCCTCGAAACCAAGGGAATAATCGAATCACGTCCACGATCTGGATATTTTGTCAGACCCGATCATCTCTGGAACCTGAATCGCACGGTCCATTTTCGTGAGGCAAAAACCGTTCCCCTCAAATTGAAGCCATCAAAGACATGTGTCTCCGGCACTGTTGATTCATTATTTGATGAAACCGGCCGCCCCGGCGTGTTGTCACTTGGATGCGGCATCTCCGATCCAGAGTATTTCCCCTCAGAAGAATTGAGCTTACATATGGCAAGGGCTGTTAGAAGTCATCCATTGGAAATAAATCACTATTCAGTTGCTCCGGGAGATTTCGACTTACGTTTGCAAATCTCCAAAAAGCTCATGGATGCGGGTTGTACCCTTGATCCCGATGATATTGTTATAACCTCTGGAACAACTCCAGGGATTATCCTATGCCTCAGAACAATTGCAAAGCCTGGTGATTTGGTTGCAGTAGAATCGCCCGGTTATTTTGGATTCTACAGGGCGTTAGAATATTTAGGTCTCAGGGCAGTTGAAGTTCCGACAAATCCACAGACAGGTTTATGTCTCGATTTCTTTGAAGAGCTACTGAAGAGCAAAAACAAGATCAAGGCTCTTCTTCTCTGTGCGAATGCTTCAAATCCAACAGGAGCGACAATTCCAGATGAGAACAAGAAAAAGCTTGTCGAACTGGCTGATAGATCGTTAGTACCCATCATAGAAGATGATACTTATGGAGAAATATCTTTTAAGTCCAAAAGAGAAAAATCACTTAAGGCTTTTAGCTCTGATAACGTTTTACAGGTAGGCGGCTTCAGCAAGATTCTCGCACCTGGTTATAGAATTGGTTGGGCTATCGGAGGCAGATATCATGAAGATCTAGTCAAGTATCACAGGATGGCTTACATTTCGACTGCATTACCTAGTCAAAAAACAATTGCATCGTTTTTAGCTGAAGGCGGTATGAACCGTCACCTGAGGCGACTGAGACAAGCTTACTCCGAGAACATAGCCCTGTTTCAACGGGAAATTGTTGAGTGCTTCCCCGAACAGACGCAAATAAGCAATCCAACAGGGGGACATTTTCTGTGGATTCAAATGCCGAATGGATTTGACTCAGTAGAGTTATCAAGAATGACAATGGAACACGGCATATCGATCTGTCCGGGCGTCGTCTTTTCGTCACAACGACATTACAAGAACTACTTTAGGTTAAATTGTGCTTTGCCCTGGTCTAAACAGATTGAGAACGCAATTCACAAAATCGGAGAATTGTCGTCGAAGATATTAGAATCCATCTAATAGAGAAGCAGGCAAAAGTGTTAACTAATCTGACATTGTTCTTCATGACTACGATTCTTAATTACGAAAACAGTTCAACCGTTTTATACCGTTTTTCTATGCGAATACCGCATTATCTAATGGGGGGTCATATGCTATCACATCTCATGGCTCACAAGTTTCACCTCTCGATAGAAGCCAGGTAGTCTGGTGATTGTCTTTGCCATCGGGTATCCCCACAAGAATTATATGAGTGAGACATTTCTTCTCACCGTCTACTTAATCCGATAAGAATAAAAAAATCTTTGTTTTTATGTAAATATTTGGGATTTGGTGCTTCCATTAACCGCAAAATTTGGTATTTGTGGTGACAAAATGGTGTCATAATGTCACCTGGAAATCAGGGTGTTTTCTAGCTTCTGAAAGAGGTGACTTTTTGGAGAATTCTGGCTTTTTACAGCTCAACTCACTGCGAAATCTATTCGTTGGCAACCGTCCCAGAAGGTACGTTTGCAGATGGTTCTCCACGCTCTGGCTCCGAGGATTTTTCCTTGCCAGATGGAAGGGTAACAGGAATCGAACCAGCCGGATCGAGGAATGTTAAGATTTCTTTGAGAAGACGTTCCCGTTGGTTTTGATCCTGGATGTCCGCTAGGTAGAAGCCGAGCACCACGGCCCTAAACGACGTTCCGGTAGCGGGATGCGCGCGGTCAATCTTGGCCCCAATCATGGCTCCTGAATCCGATAGAATGCACAACGGAGCGACACCCTCACCACCAAGGAGGATCTGAATAGATTGACCCTTGCGTTGGGTCTGGATTTCGAACACTGGCTCATTCTGGTCAGGGAGGTGGAACTTGTAAGACCTATCCCAACTCTGCGCGTATTGCAGTCCGAGAATGTCCTGATAGAAAGGGGCGTCCCAAGTTTGTCTGGTGGCTGCTGGGGTAGTCAATAACAACTGCCCGCCTCGGCTCAAGTAGTGGGATAGGGCACGTGTGTCGGGTCCCTGACGTACGGGCAGGGCTGGTCTGCGGCTGGACAGGTAACCGTAGGGGTCTTGGTCTCCTGACGGTGTGCCAATGGTATTGTCGACTACAATGATCTTTAGCTTCCATTTCTCGACTAAACCGGTCCAATCATCTCCGTACGGACGTGGATCGGACACGACGGTGAACGGATACCCCAATGCTTGCAATGGACCACTCCAAGGCGCCGCAGTGTCAAGCTCACGAACGGCCTTACGAAACGCCTGCGGTGTCACGATTTTGCCCAAACGTTCACGCTCCTTTCGCGTGAAGTGTTGGATGCCCAACAGTCCAATCTCCTTAGGCGATTCCAGGCTCTTGAGCGGGAATTTGGCGCACAGCTTGGCCCAGGGGGAATCCTGGGCGAAGCGCAGGCGTTGATATTCTGGGTTAAATCCCAGGTAAGCTGGGAAATAAAGCGACAGGCCGTGACAGCGGCTGTTGCTGACCATATGACCCTCAGCTACGACAATACTGTCAGGAGGGAAATCTGTAGTAATGAATAGATTCTGAAAATCTTTGGTCGTTCTTTTAGTCTTTTCGTCTTCAAAGCGATAATTGATTTCCGTGACCACGACCTTCTTCTTGGTTTTGGGATCTGTGAGTCTCGGCGGGAACCGAAGGCGCGCCACGTAGTTGCCGCGCTCATCGGGACCAACCAGAGGCGTTTTCGCGTGTCGCGCCTCATGAAGGTAGGGAGCCAGAGAACGCGGGGGTGTGAGCCACCCGTTGAAACCCCAGATGACATTGCCTTTGGATCGACGCTTGATGACCACTTCGTTGACCAATTTATACCGCTCCTGTGGATAACCGATGAATTCGATAACGGCGTCAACAGCCTTTTTGAGTTCCGCATCTTTTCTCTCATGTTCGGCAAGTTTGGAGAAGAAATCATGGATGTCCAACAGGCGGCCAAACCGGCGCACATCGGTCATAACCTGTTCTGTGACGTCTCCCAGCAATTTGGGGCGAGCTAGCAGCAAATCTGCTACCTGGTTAACCGCCTGGCGCATGGCCTCGGCCCGAGACAGACGCAGAGCGGATTTGGTTTCAAAGAAATTAGAATCGTCGCCTTCAACTTGAGAACCTTTGGGTGCATAGGAGCGCACGTAACTTTCTACCATGGCTTTGGCGAAGGATACCGGTGGCGCTGAGGGGTAAGTCACCAGCCATTTCAGGTAGTCATCGTATGGCATGCCATCGCCGGGTTCAACCGCCTGTGAGGCTACGAGGAAATCCACAGTGTCCTTAAGTTCATATCCTACCTCGAGCGTGGCCATCAAGCAGGCATCGAAATCCACGATATCAATATGTCGGTCGTCGCCCAAGGCAGCGCAGATTTGCTCCAGTGCTGTGCGCACCTCGGGCAGGTCCATGCCGTGCCGCGTGTTGTCGTCGTAGGAGACGCCAGACCATCCGGCTCCATGATTCCAGACCACCAGGGCGTAATGTTCGGCCGGGTAATGCTCAATGGCCCACTTGTTGAAATCGACCAGGGATTCGGGGCGTCCTGCGTCAGTCTTTGGGCCTTTGAATTTCAGCACCGAGCGGATCCGAACATCGTCATCATCTTGCAGCACATAATAGCGTGATACTCCCGGTTCGTTGTCCAGGCCGTAGTAGAAAACGCGGGGCCGTTCTGCCAAGGGATTGGCGAAATAAGCGGTGCTCACCGGCGGCGATTTGAGTTCCGAGTAATAGCGGGCCAGTTCCACGACCACATTGACCTCGCGGCTGGAGCCGACCTTTTCCATCTCATTCAAATCCTCGATGCCGAAGGGTTCAAGGTTGTTCGCCGCATTCAGGAAGACCATGACCGTCCATCTCTTTTTCTTCTTAAGGTGGCTAGCCGTGCACAGTGTCTGCAGCGGACGTAGGAGGTGCTTGGGGATTTCCTTAACCAAGCGTAGCTCCTCGGGGCCTTGGAATCCCTTTTTTTGGGCATATTTCCTAATAGCTTCGGCTATTTCCTGCTCCACTGACGGCAGGGTAAGCAGTTCTTCCTCGGTGGCTTGATTCAGATCTACCTTGGGATACTCGGGCGAAGGAGGGACTGGGGTGAATTCAAAGGAAATGGGGCCAGAAGCAGGGTCAAACCACCAAGCGGGGAACTCCTCAGGTTTCTTTTCTTGCCACA
>JGI2172J19969_10001597_pt1 | contig 10336 bp, 8 predicted proteins | sample DeeMarSWOR230_32_FD_19969 | JGI IMG/M metagenome (IMG submission 19969)
CTTCCATGACGATGGCGAGATAACGTTCAACTTCCTCGGAAAGGACTCCGTACCCCACATCTTCAGAGTCCAACTCCCAGACAGAGTCAGAGAGAACCTGAAGGAATTCGCCGCAAATGCTGGCTCCCCCCTCTTTCAAGGTGTCAGCTCAAAGCAGGTAAGCGAGTTTCTGGATGAGGTGTCACAAGGCCTTTCAGCAAAGGTATTCCGCACGCACTACGCTTCAGAAGCCGTTGAGACGAGCCTCCAGAAGGCATCTGTCAAACCTGGCGACCCTGAGTACCAGAAAAAGTACACGGCTACTGTCGCGAATCTTGANGCTGCCAANGTCTGCAACCATAGACGTACCATCCCCAAGACTTGGAAGTCCGCCCTTGAAAAGAAGAAGCTCAGACTGGGGACTCTGAGACGCCGTGCGAAGGAAGCTCAAAGCAAGCTAAGACACAAGATCACGGAGCGGGACGAGAAGTATAGAGAGAGAGTACGAAAGCAGCAGACGAGGTTAGAGGCAATCAAGAAGAAGCTAGAATCTTATCAACTGCAGCTCAACGAGAGGCTGAGTCAGCGTGGACGAAGCGTCCGCGTCCTGAAGAAACGCATCAAGCTTCAAAGAAGTCAAGTGATGCGTCAAAGGCGACATCTGAAGGAGCTCGAGACCAAACATAGAGCGCAGATGGAGCGGCTGAGGCAGAGGCTGGAGAGCCGGAGAGATCGTGATAGAACCGCAATTGGCAGACTGGAGCGTGAGATAGACGCCAAGAAAGAAACGCGAGATTTCAACCTCACAACGTCCCTGAAAAGCTACATCGACCCACGAATCTACTACGAATGGGGAAAACAAGTCAGCTATGACTGGAAGCAATACTATCCGAAGTCCCTCCAGAGAAAGTTCGACTGGGTCGAGAATAATTGTCTATCAGCGGACGCGTCAAGATGCTGAGCAACACATATTATTATAGTTCTACTCTGAATTAAGGGATTGGGCGCAACGGGTCATACTGGAAGCAGGAAAGAAAAAAGAGACCTTCGCCGTTGGGCGCGTAGTTCAGGATTAGAGTTGGGGTGTGAGCGCGTTCAAGAGCAAAATCAGCCACGTGGGCTACGTCAACAGAATACGAGATAACATCCTAGGCATCGGAAGAAAGAACCTACTGCCACTCTACGAAGAACTCAAATCCGCCGACTGCGTGGTCTGCGGGGGCTCAGGCAGGTCACTGCACTCCTTAAACGCCGCGATGAGCCAAATCGCAATGAGCCAAACCGGCTGGAGGAACAAGATCGTACTGACCCCAGACGACCCAGGCTTTCCTGGAAAGAACATGTATGATGCCGCAGCCCAGCTGGAACGAAGATACAAGAAGACCCTGCTCCTGATCAACTCGGGAAGTGGCGTATCCGAGGATCCGCTAGTGATGGCGCAAGATCTGGCAACGTACATTGAAGACAAGAAGACATCTAGATTCTCCATGGGACTCGTGACTTCAAGTGTGAACTCAGCATTGGCTCAGACCGTCCGCAACTATGGTCATGTAGTCAAGCTGAAGGGACGCGGAAGACTGAAGCCCTCGCTTGAGTACAGCGAGACAGGCATAATGGGCGACATGTTCGAGCTCGGAGGTCTCCTCCTTCTGTGCATGATGACCGAAGCAATCTTCCGGAACCTATCCGTAGAAGGCCTGTTCCAGCTCTGCGAGGAAGAACTCGCCCAGCTGGGACCAATCATCGACTCAAACATAGAGTCAGATACCTACACACGCCTCGTGGACACACTCGAAAGACGAACCAACGTCTTTCTCGGCGGAAAAGGCACAGCCAACGAGATCGTGAAAATGACCGGCGTAAGGCTGTTTCATATCAAAAGCTTCTTGGGAGACAACGTCTTCATATCCCGAGGAGTCAACACGCCCCGACCTAGAGCTGGAGATCTGGAGATACTGGTATCCTTCTCCGGTGAGACGAAACCAGTTATTGTGTGGTGTGATATCTTCAAAGAGTCCAAAGGAATTGTGCTCGCCATCACTGGAACAGAAAAGTCCACGCTCGCCGAAAAGTCAGACTTTCACATCGTCCTAGAAGAGCCAGTCAAACCAGGGCAACCGAGAAGGTTCTATATGCGGGCCGCCTATGTTCTGAGCCCCTTACCAGTTAAACTGGTGGAAAGACTGCGCGAAAGAGGCTTGAAGCTTCCTGAGTATGTGATCGACTGGTATCACTCTGTTATACAGTAGAGCGTTTGACGCCACCAAGCAATCTTGTGACTCGTTGCTATCCGCAGTTTGCTTGAACGCGCGTACATGGAAGAGAGCTGCATGCAGGCATGCGAAATCTGCTTGCACCGGATTTTTCAGGTTGAGTGGCTGATCTGGGGGCTGCAGTTGTTGTTGGTTTGCATGCATGCATGAAGGCAAGCAAGGGTGGGCTTCTACTTCGCGGCTTCCTGTTCTGCCATCCACGCTTTCAGACCGATTTCCTTCATTCTCTTGGATCGTTCAACCGCCCTTTTGTGATGCTCCATCCCGTCGGCTGCAAACTCCTCTAGAAGCCTACATGGAAAGCTCTCACACTCAAAACAGTATTGAAGCTCCCTCGTTCTGGCGCAGAGCATCATCTTACAGTCCGGACTCCAGTGACGGTCAAACGGGCCTCTACATCCGTCGCATCTAACTTGTCCAGGCTTAATAGTTTCATTGCGTTCCTTTCTGAACCACTCCACTATTTCATCTCGCTTCTTCTTGTCTCCGTGACCCGCGTCGTATATGTCACATTGTGCACAGTTCAGACCGCAAACGGAAAGGACCCATTTCTTCAAAGTTTTGCCACACACTGAGATCTAGGATCATTCTGGCTTTGGCAGTTGTATAAATAGCTTGAGATAATCCTTCAAATGCCTTGTTATCAGGAAATTTCTCAAAACATGTTCTCTGCCCTTTTCTCCCATCTCTTCAGCTTGCTTGGGATGTGTGAGCAGATAAAGCGTTTTCTCAGCAGCCTCCTCCACAGTGTTGACTAAGAACCCGGTGATGCCATCCTTAACTTGGAGCGGGATTCCACCCACGTTGCCGCCAACAACTGGCACACCCTTCCACAAGGCTTCAGTGACAGTGAGTCCAAACCCTTCTCTTGTGGACTTCTGTAGAATTGCATCTGATGCCCTTTGGAAGGCATTGACCTCTAGGTCATGGACGCCTACAAGATCGGTCAAAAGATGAATGCTGTGGTCTTCTCCAGCTTTTCGAGCGGTCTTCTCGTAGTAGACCCATGCTTCGGGGTCGTCGCGTGCCATGCTAGCGATCAGCAATAGCTGAGCATTAGGAAGCTTTCTCTTCACTATTCTATAGGCATCGATAACACCGAAAGGGTCCTTCCATGGATCGAATCGGGAGACCTGTGTTATAATGGGGTCCTCTGGATCCACATCATACCTATCTAGTACAGAAAGAATCTGACTAGCAGACAACGCTTTGTTCTTGTCGCTCAAGGGGTCTATTGAAGGCGGAATTGCCGCGAGCCTCTTTACCTTCAGAGTTTCTTCGGCGTACTCTTTCAAGGTGAAGATAGTGGCATCATACTGTTCTATGAAAGGAGCAAGAAAGGCTAGAAAATTCTTGTTCGGCCTAGACAGATCTATGTGGCAACGCCAGATCCAGTTTCCCATTCTTTCAGGGCAATGCCTTATCATCGCAAGAGGCTGCGGATCATGTATCACAATGTAATCATAATCCAGGGCGAGTAACCCAGCATTTGTCTCATTTTGATGGAGATAGATTCTCTTCATCTCTTCAGTCAGTGGAGTTTCCATGCCTTGAAGGCCGTTGTGCATGGCTTTGGTGACGTTGAAGAATTCGTCTGTGCCTTCAGGCACTTTCCAGTCAGTGTCCAGTCCAACATCCTTCATCAAGGGAACAAGCCTATGCAGAATTTCAGCTACTCCACCGCCAAAGGACGTGGAGTTCACGTGACAGACCCGGGCCCCTGAGATTCTGTCAGCAAGCGCTCTTGTGTTGTCCACTTCGCTCTGCCCGACGATTTTGCCATAGTCGTCAAGAGAAAGCTCTCTAACGGAAACCGCGCCAGACATCTCTACTCACCCATTCGTTAGACTGATTCTCCGAATTTAGTTTTGCTGCCTTTTTGCTCTGGATGCAAGGGATGCCCAGAGATAGGAGACGCTTTCTTCTAGAAACCTTTTAGGCTTAAAGCAGCCTCACTAGTATTCAGTCATCGCGATAATGTTGGCTGGTTGCGTTGGCAAGGGTTCTATTGAAGAACTTGACAAAGCGTTTTGAAGAGGTTGTGGCAGTCGACAGTCTCAATCTCACTGTGAAGGACAAGGAATTTGCTGTGTTGTTGGGGCCGTCAGGGTGCGGAAAGACCACCACTCTTCGATGCATTGCGGGTCTGGAGACCCCTGATGAAGGGGAGATTTACATCGGAGATGAATTGGTGAACGACCTAGAACCGAAAGATAGGAACGTGGCCATGGTCTTTCAGAGCTATGCTCTTTATCCTCACATGACCGTCTTCAGAAACATGGCTTTTCCACTGGAGAACTTCAAGGTTTCGAAGAATGAGATACAGACGAGGGTCAAGCAAGTGGCTGAGTTGCTGCAGATTGAAAGATTACTTAATCGGAAGCCGAGCCAACTCAGCGGAGGGCAGCGCCAGAGGGTAGCTTTGGGCAGAGCGATAGTTAGGGAGCCGCGAGCATTTCTCATGGATGAGCCTCTGAGCAACTTGGATGCAAAGCTGCGGATTTACATGAGGGCTGAGCTGAAGAAACTCCAGAAGGAACTGGAGGTCACAACGATCTACGTCACTCATGATCAGGTTGAGGCAATGACTATGGGGGATATAGTCGCCATAATGAATGACGGCGTACTCCAACAGTACGCCTCTCCTAGTAGCGTCTATTCCCGTCCAGCAAACGTCTTTGTGGCAGGCTTTGTGGGGAGCCCACCCACCAATCTGTTCAACTGCACATTCAAGAAGGAAGCTGTTCTCGATGCTGCCGAGTTCGAATATCCTCTCTCAAAGGAAGTTTCGACGAAGATAATAGCCAACGCTACATCAGATGAAATTGTACTGGGCATCAGGCCTCAAGACGTGCTAGTTTATGAGGAGGCAAGAGGGAAGAAAGATTTGATCGAGACCAGTTTATACACGACAGAACCTTTAGGCGATATACTCATTCTCGACCTAAAAATCGGGGTCTACCTCATAAAAGCCGTGGTCAGCCCCGACTTCGAAATAGGACAAAGAGAGAAGTTCTGGATAAGATTCCCTGAAGACAAGATTCATCTCTTCGATAAGAAGACAGGAAACGCATTGCTGTAAGTCTTCCCAAACCAGAAACAGGCTCACAGCCGGTTTCGATGTCCCCTCCGGAGAGTCAAATTCTATGAACCCCGAAGAAATGAAACGAAAGCTTCTCAACGATATAGAAGCATTGAAGAGCTCGGAGGGCTACCTTAATGCGGGCTATCCGAGATACCACGCTCTCTTCGGGCGCGACTCCCTAATCTCTGCTTGGCAGATGCTTGAGATCGAGCCTTCGATTGCGAGAAACACCCTCCAGATCTTAGCTAAGAACCAAGGGAACACCGAGAACCCGAGGGCGGAAGAGGAGCCCGGGAGGATCTTGCATGAATACCAATTTCATCCTGAGAAGCAGAGGGACCCACCATATTGGGACTTTCCCTACTACGGTAGCGTTGACAGCACTCCGCTCTTCATCATACTGGCAGGCAAATACCTTCAGCAAACGGGTGACAAAGCCTTTCTCTTGAAGCTGTGGGACAATATCGTAGCGGCTTTCTGTTGGATCTGTGACTATGGAGATCTTGACGGAGACGGCTATGTGGAATACGAGAGGAAAAATCCTCATGGACTATTTCATCAAGGGTGGAAGGACGGCGTCAAGGATCCTTTGAGAATCAAACCTCCAGTCGCCATCGTCGAGGCTCAAGGCTACGTCTACGCTGCGCATCAGAGCGTCACTTCTCTGGCTAGGAAGTTTGGGAAGAAGAAGCTTTCCGCCGAAGCAGTAGAAAGACTGGAGTGCCTGAGAGAGAAGTTCAATGTCGATTTTTGGATGGAAGAAGAGAAATACTTTGCTCTGGCCTTAGATGGACAAAAGAAGCAAAGGAGGGTCGTGACATCCAACCCGGGCCATCTCCTCTTCACAGGAATAGTCGCCAAAGACAAGCTTGAACCTACAGTCTCTAGGCTGTTCAAGAAGGATCTCTGGACCCCCTACGGCATAAGAACTCATTCTACCGAAGACCCCGATTTTGATCCGTGCAGTTATCACATGGGTTCTGTATGGCCTCATGACAACTGGATCATCTACAAGGGCCTGCAAGTTCTGGGCTTTGATCGCCAAGCCAGTCGAATTAGGCGGGCTTTGCTTCGAGCCTTTGAGGAACTTGGAAAGATCCCAGAGCTGTATGCCGTGGTGAACGATAGAATCATTGAGCTATCTCACAGGGAAGATCTATCTGCAAATCCTCTGCAGGCTTGGTCTAGTGCAGGTTTACTTGAAATGCTCTGAGAGCGAAGTCCTACCCTTTGACAGTCCAGCCGATCATACCTCTGACATAGTATTTCTGCAGCAGCACATAGACCAGAATTGGGACGATCATAACTATTATGGACGCAGCTGACAAAACACCCCAATTCACGCGGAACTGCTCTCGCCCAACGTATTCAATGCGTTGTGTGGCCAAGTACATTGACTCTTCGTAAATGAAGATCTTGGCGAGGAGAAAGTCGTTCCAAACCCACATGAACTGCAAAACGACAACCGAGGCTAAGGCAGGCAACGCCATGGGGAGTACTATTCTGAAAAAGATCTTCCAGTCTGAGGCGCCGTCTACCCTAGCGGCTTCTTCAACCTCAATTGGAAGAGTCGAAAAGAAGTTCCGCATAAACAGGATTATCCACGGCAACCCCCAAGCAGAATGGACAAGCACCAAGCTCAGGTAACTGTCTATCAACTTGAGGTTAGCCATCATCTGGAACAAGGGGATGATTACGCTCTGCTGCGGCAAAGCCATCAAGAGCACAGTCGTCAAGAAAAGATAACTCTTTATTCGAAAACTGAACCTTGCGAATCCGTAGCCGGCAAGCGCACCCGTGAACAAAGGAATAATGGTTGAGGGCACTGCAACGATGAAAGAATTGAGTAGGCCTCTACTCAAAGGGTAGTAGGGATCAGTCCAAGCCTTCGCAAGGCTACTCAAAGACGCAGTGAAAGGAGAAAGGATCCACCAACCGTGAAGGATCTCGTCATAAGGCCTTATTGAAGCCATGAAGACCCCCAGAAAGGGCAAGAGCCAGAGAACTCCAACACCCCATGCTATGAGGTGAAGGATTATTGTTGTTTTGGTGGTTTTCATCTTCTCACCATATATCTGATCATCGGAATAGTCACAACCAACGTCAGTAGAGTCAGAAGGGTTGCTATGACCGCAGCTCCGTTGGGGTTGAAATAGCGAAAGCCTTGTAGCCACATCTCAAAGGCCAAAACTGTTGACGCTTTTCCAGGTCCTCCAAAGGTGGCCACATAGACTATGTCAAAGATCTTCAAGTCGTACAGAATGGTCATGGTTATGACAGTAATATTCAATGGTCTGAGCAGAGGGAAAGTTATGCGCTTAAAGGTCTTGAAGGGACCCGCGCCGTCAATTTTCGCTGCTTCATAGTATTCTTTAGGTATGGTTGCCAATCCGGCGGAGTATATGATCATGCTGAAGCCAGTCCATAGCCATACTGAGCCGAAAACCAGGGCAAAAAGAGCGGTATTGGGCAACGCGGTCCAAGTCCTGCTGAGTTCTTCAACTCCAAGCAAATCGAAGAATGCGGTTACAAGTCCAAAGCGTTCCGTAAATGTGTATTGAAGTATTATTCCACCGACGATCAAGGGTGTAACCATTCCTATGAAGATTATTGACTTCACTATCGAAGACCCCTTTACATCCCTCAGTATGATCGCAAGTGCGAGACCGGAAAACATGGACAACGGAAGATGAATCAATATCCATATTGTATTGTGGACAAGAGCTCCCAGGGGAGGCCATTTTGGAAAGTGCGCCACGTTCACTATGTCCGTATCGCCTAGAATCTCAGAGTAATTACTGAGACCTGCAAACTCCCCCGAAGACGAGAGGAAGCTAAGATAGACGGTTTGGAGTATGGGGTATACTACCAGAAACAACATAAGAATTAGAGCTGGAGATAAAAAGAGGGGGATGTTTTTACGCGCCCAGACATGCTGCTGGAGCTTCCGAATCGATCTCCGTGCACGGCTTAAGACCCCTCTCTGAGCCTCAGGCGCGCCTGCTATTTTTTTCCTCCCCTACTACGGGGCTTCTGCTTGTATAGCGGCAAGTACATCGTCTAGCTCGGTTGGGTCTACCCACAGCAACTTCAGCTGGTCGAAGAGTGTGGCTTGGAATTCACCGCCAACTGTGTCGTCTAGGTCAAGCGCGGTTCCAGCACCACTAATGGATTCTATCACCATCCTGTCGACGGCTGGGTAGGAGGTCAAAGGTACATTGACGTTTGTGGCAAGGTGTCCACCTTGGGCTACTTGCAGTCTCTGAGCTTCCTCGCTTGAGAGGAACTCAAAAAGCTCCTGCGCCTGTTCTGGATACTGTGTGTATTCTGGCATGAAGAAGTAGTCGCCGACGAAGACATAAGTATCAGCCCCTGGCAAGGGGATGATACCCAAGTCAGTCGCGTTGTCGACCATGCCGGTTATCCAGCTTCCCATGAAGTAGAGCCCATATTCCTCGTTCCACCAAGAGGTTATTGCCGTGGAGTCCCAAGTTAGAGGGTCGCTGAAGTAGTCTAACGACGGAACCAGATAGTCTTCGAACACGTCTCTCACTGGACCTGTTGTCCAACTGGCATCGCCTGCAATCAAATCCTTCTGGAGTTGGACACCTCCGAAAGTTATCAGGAAGTGGTCCATTATGTCAGTCAAGGGCCATCCAACTTCGTCTCCGCTGACTATAGCATTAGCGACGCCCTGCACCGCTTCGATATCCTCAAGCAGATCAATGAACTCCGCCCACGTCGAGTCTGCTGTTGTCGGTGTTAAGCCATGCTTAGCGAAGAAGGATTTCTTGTACCAGAAGCCGGGTTTGGTTTTGCCCGTGTAGGCGCCTCCATAAATCGTGTTGCCAACCTTCACTGGATCAAACGTGCCATCCAAGAAGTCGCTCTCGTCGATTATATCAGTGACTTCCATCACATGACCGTTTTGGCCTTCTTGAGCAATATACCATGCCCACATGAAGATCACATCACCTGGTGCTGTTCCGGCCGCAAACTGAGCAGGTAAGATGGTTGCCAGATCCTCAGCCCGGAGAACTCTATATCTGACATTTATGCCTGACAGTGCCTCGAATCTTGCTAATGTAGGGAGAAACGCATCCATCTCCGCGCCAGACCAAGGACCTACAACAGTTATTGTAGGAGTCAACGTTGCTTCTACAGCAGTCACTCGGTCGACTATGTCTTCGATGTCGTCTGCTATGGCTGCTAGGTCTTCCGCTGTTGCGGTCGCTAGGTCCGAGACACTTACCGCCAAGTCGGCCACGCTATCTGCGAGGTCTGCTACGCTACTGGTCATGGTGCCAATTGAGCTAGCCACTGTGAGACCGTAGTACAAGGCTCCTGCGGAAGTTATGATTGCGACAAGCACTAGTACTGTGATTAGACTCTCCATTGTTGTTGCCATTTTCATCACAAGTCCAAATATTCAGTTCTGCGTTTATATGGTTTGCCATGGCGGCGATCGCCATTGGTCGAAATTGACACGTTTATAAGGGGCATCTCGAAGATGACTGTGGACAAAAATGCTATTGCCAAACAAGACGATTCTGACTTCAGCTACAGCTGGAAAGTATGCCGTCGGAGCATTCAACATCCAAAACATGGAAGGGCTCGAGGCGGTCACTGCAGTTGCTGAGGAAGAGAGTTCACCGGTGATCGTTGCAGTCACCCCTGGTTCAATCGAATATGCGGGTCTGGCATATCTTTCTAACATCGTGAAAACGGCAGCACCTCTTGTTTCGGCGCCCATGTCACTGCATCTGGATCATGGAGAAGATTTCAAAACCGTCTTGGAATGTTTGGATGCAGGGTTTACTTCAGTCATGATTGATGGTTCCCGCCTCAAATTTGAGGATAATATCGAGCTGACCAGCAAGGTTGTAAGAGCAGCCCATCCGAAAGGGGTGTCTGTGGAGGGGGAACTGGGAAGACTAGCTGGTGTTGAGGAGGCTTCTGTTGAGGAGAAGGAGGCTATCCTTACAGACCCCGACGCCGC
>JGI2172J19969_10001601_pt1 | contig 10330 bp, 8 predicted proteins | sample DeeMarSWOR230_32_FD_19969 | JGI IMG/M metagenome (IMG submission 19969)
CTATTGAACTTTCGACGCTGATTCCTCCAGTGTCAACCACAATCAGGTAGCAGTCAGCGCCGGATGACTTGATATCAGCTTCAACCGTGAAGTATGTAAGGGCGTAGTTGGTGGTGAGCATCACTGGTGAGTTCTCATCGGGCTCCCCGAAGGCTTTCAGCCCAGACTCGACTGAGACTGGTTTCCTTGGGTCTGTGTATATGTTGAATCTCCATACGAGATTTGGCAGTTGAACCCATCCGTCGAGGCTGTGCATCAGCAGGATGTCTGCGTATCTGGAGATTAGCATGGAAGCAGCATAGGCTTCCCTCCAAGCTAACACCTCTTTTGGTGCCTCCTCACCAATCCAAGCAGTTATGGGTGTTCCGACGAGTGGAAAGCCTAACAATTCGTCTCCTCTTCGACACGCACTCCTTCTCACCATTGTGAAGTTGTTAATTGTGTCCGCGAGCCCCTCATCAATGAATGTTCCCGGATCAAGTGCCAAATCCTCAACCCCATAGTCAATCATGGTTTTTGCCAAGGACCTCAGAAGCTTAATGTCATTCGGAGCGAAGATAGTTAATGGACAATTGTACATCAGTGCCAGCTCAGCCATGTCCTTCCAATTGTCCTTGGTTGCCGCATAGATCAGCGGTCTCCTTTGTTGGACAGCAACCACCCCTGCCTCCATCACGTTGGGGTCAAACGTGCATAAGACTAGTGGTAGCTTTGTGGCCTGGGCAACTTTCTCCACTGTTGATTTGAAGGTTGATGGATCGTTTGAAGTCGACCTGACAGCTATCATATCGAGGTTGACCTCTCGTCCAATGTATTCGTAGGAGAAATTCTCAACCTTCTTCACCCTGTCGAGAAGTTGCTCTTCAGGCATCTCGTCTGTTACCTCTATGGCTATGGGTGTTGGGTTGTGGTATGCGAACTCGTGGCGGTACATGACGAGTTTACCGCCGACCTTAATTGCACTGTCACCTGTGCCGATGGTGATTTCCTTGACCGCTGGCGCTAGCAATTCCTTTAGGTTTTTGTATGCCTTTTCATGCATCTTCTCTAGGAGTGGAGGGCACTCTTCAATTGTGACCTCTCGGTTGACAAGTTTAGTGGCAAAGGCCATGCAGTTGGTTTCGCCACATTCTTTGCAGTTCGTTCGTGGAAGAAGCATGTACACGTCGATTGGGCTGAGTTCCTTTACGCCCTTCTTGATCTCCCTCTCGCTCACACTTTTCCCCCCTTAGATCTTCGCAGTGACCCAGTCAGCTATCTTCTTTGGCTGAGCGGTGCCTCGGTTCATCAATTGTTTTGTGACGTCCTTCACGGTTCTAACGGCGGCAGGGTGCATCATCATGAATAGGTCAACTCCGGCCAGCAGTAGGCTTAGCGCGGTGACTGTTTCCCATATTGGGCCTCTAAGCTCTCTGGGTTCCCACTCAGGGCCCATTTTCATCCAAGCCTCTCTTGCAGCCCAGGCGTTGGTGGTTCCAGACAGGACTGGATGTTGAAGTTCCGGATCTCCCATCAGGGCTGCCAATCTGGCGCGTTCAAAGATAGTGAATGAATATTCCAGTCCGTAGCCAAGGGCGGCTGTTGTCAGGTCCATTAATACTCGGTCTTTGGGCAGGAATTCGTAGAGTCTTCTGTTTAGCTCCCTTGCCTGATTTAGTTCAAGGGCTGTAAATGCGAGTACTATATGTCCGTGATCTTTCGCGGCTTTCGCTACGTCATTAAGCACTCCCGCCTCGGCCATGTCTAATGTGACGGAGCTGAGTACAACTCTCTCGCCCTCAGTCACCTCAGCTACCTTTTTGAAGAGTGATGCGTCCTTTTTGGGGTCTCCGCAGCCTCCAACGATGATGGGGACATCGACAGCTTGCAGTACTTGCTCTACGGTTTTTGAGGCATCTAGGGGAGATGTATCTTTAATCAGTGGGTCAGTACTCACCAGATGGATCGTGACCATGTCAGCACCATACTTCTCAACAGCAAGCTTGGCCCATGCGGCTGGATCTTCCATAACCTCCTGAACGTGCGTTCTTATGGCCTTTGGAAGTGGCACCTCAGTGTCGAATACGTCGAGCGAGATTATTGGTGGATTCGGTCGTGGGCTCTCAAAGGTGTAAAACGCTGGTGAAGTTGCTCCTCCAATTAGTATGCTCTTGCCGCGAGATCCTCCCTCGCCCTTCGTGGCTCCAAGCTTGACCTCGGTAATTCGCCCCGGATACTTCTCGATAGGAGGAATGAAATCTGCTTCAAGAAGGGTTGTAGGCTTCAACTTCGCGGGTGGCGCGACGACNCTTGGTGGAGCCGNTACCACGCCNGGCTGAAACCAAAGCTCTAGGTCTCCGAGCTCTATCTCCACATCTTCCAGTTCGATTTCTTCAGAATCAGTTAGGAAGTCGAGGAGTTTGGGATCAAATTTCAGGTCAGCTCTCTTTTCCTCTTTGGCCCCCACTGTTTCTCACCGCTTCTCTTTTTGAATGCGTTTGACAATCACGCGCTCGGCGTGGATTTTTGCGTTTTTCAGGATTATTTTGAATCCGCCACCTGCTGCGATGGCTGTCGTTGGGCGCGATGTCACAGGTATGGCTGGCGCTTCTTCTTCCTTCACCTCGGCGGCAACTTCAACTGGCATCTCTTTCCACCGCTGAACAACCGGATGCTCATGTTTCTCAAGGAAAACCTTCAATTCGTCAACTGTCTTTACGTCGTCTTCTGTAGCTATTTTATCAACCACTTCTTTGGGTATGAAGCCCTTAACTCGCTCTTTGACACTGGACGGCATCCACACAATGCGGTTCCAGCCGCCGTCAACTTGTAGGAACTTTGGAGATCTCATGTATTCGATGGATATGCCATGGAAACCGTCCACTTGGCGTCCTCCAGCTGTGGAGTCTGCCATAGTAGAGAAGGGTAGGCCATTGACGGTTACGTCCTTGAAGCCTCGATGAACAACTCCTAGGCCGTCTACCTCCGGTATGTAGAAGGCTACGCCCTCGAAGCAGCCACAGGAGGTGTGGGGGTAATCAAAGGCTGTGTAGAGCCAAACCCGCGCTACTTCTCCCATGCTTTTTTCATTTAAGGTTGCGTTGGCACCTGTATATTCACCCTTAAAGGGGTCAAGACATTCACCTTTGTCAATCGTGAAAATTGGACCCTTTGGGTCTACCCTTGCTGCGGCTCGACCGTCGAACCAGCTGATGGCTCCGCAATTAGAGTATCTTTGCGGCGTGATCACACAGCAGTGGGTTGGTGCAAAGGACTGGCAAAGGGTGCATCCGTAGAAGGCATCAGCTTCCTCGTCTTTCATTCCTCGGGCTTTGGCATCACGGTGATCATAAACCTTTATGGCTTCCGCATACATCGCATGGACTTTCTTCGGATCAGTAATGAATGTGATCTGTATCTTCTCTATAAATGGCAGCTCGCTTTTGTAGAGCCTCTGCAAAACCTTTCCCCACAGATTGAAGGAATTGAAGCCTTTCTGGAAAGATTTCTTACTCAGCCTCAGATGTATGTCGTAGCGCTGGTTTAGGTGCATGATTCCCTCAATGAAGTTGCAGTATTCATGGATACGTCGTTCGATGACGCCTTCGAGGTCTTCTTCAATTTCTTTGCCAGCGACTTCGATGTAGATTCCGAAGGGATGGGTGCTTCCTTCTTCCATGTCCTTGATGTCTGGCCCGATCACCGCAATTTTTTCATCTTCTATCTCGTCCAGTCCCTTGGCTCTTACCAGTTCAAACTTGGCGTCTGCACGTGGTCCTCCAAATTCCGCGTGCATATCCTTGTATCGGATTCTTTCCCCTTCGTAGATCACTCCAACGTCTACAGGTATGTCTTCAAACATGGACATTTCTCATTTTCCTCCTAACTTATTCAGCATTATTTCGAAATTGTCATTCCAATCCTTAACCGAAAGGTTTGGAAAAGACCATGTTGCGTGCGGGTTATAAAACCTGTCTAGGCTTATGGTCTTAAGGCCGGTGGAATAGTGTTTTAGTGCGGACAGAATCACAAACTCCATGTAGTAGGGAAGCCCCATAAACATCGCGAGGTCGTACGGGCCCTTTCCATCTAAACCTTTCCATTCTGGATCTTGAAGCCTATTACCGATATCCATTGCAGACATCCAAGCCGCGGGTTGAAATTTCTTCTTGATGAATTCGGTTGTCGTGTGTGCCGTGGCAACCACAGGGATTCCCGCGGTTCTACTCATGCGGATTGCGTAATCAATCATTTTTATATTGTCTGAATATTCCTCAGCGGATAAATGTCCAACCACGAGGATAGGGCGCTTCGCCCTCTTGACCATTGCTACCACAACCTCAGGCTTCAAGATGAGGAGGGCCTTCTTCGGACCTGCGATTTCGGCGGTCTGCCACGGCTCTGCTTTCACACCCATATCATTCACCTTTCCTTTTCCTGATAAGTCTAGGTAAGAGTGTTGGATCTGGGATTCTTCTCTCTTTCCACCCCTTCTCTTCCAGAATCCTGAGAACCTCATCTTTCATGGTAATAGGTAAATCAGCCTTGTTTCGGACAAAGAGATGTATATCGTCAGGCATGACACCGTAGAGACGTTTGTGCAGATCGATGTAATGCGTCAACTTTATAGCGCGTCCCTTAGTGGTGTCGTTGGGCCTCATGCACAGCTTTGCTATCAACACCATAGTTTCCTCCTTTGTTTCAGCCGCGGTGAAGAGATGCTCAGGGGCTGGACCCGCGTAGACTTTGTCGCCGGTTCTGGCGTCGTATACATACCACTCCTTTTCCTTGTCCTTTCTTCCAAGGAGCATGCGCCGATACTTAGATCCATGGGGTCCAACAACGACGGGTACCCCGAGCCTCCAGAAGCCTGAGGCAATTGAGGCGGCTTTCTGGGACATAGCGCCCCAAGCAACTCCCACAGCCCCTACACGGTTGAGGATGTAATCAGCAATCTCTTCGTAGTTAGCCCGCAGTTTTCTCTTTGCGAAAATGCTCGCAATCTTAATCGCTGCTCCGGCTATGTGCGGGTTGGAGACACATGAACCCACGTTGAGGATACCCCCACCCTCGAAGGACCCTGGGTATTTCTCGTAGAGGGTCTTTCCCTCTTCGTCTTTAACCATGGCCATGGACATGGCTGCGCATCCTGTGGCTACGACAATGTACCTGCGTTTCGCGAACTCCTCAGCGATCTCTGCAACCTCCTTTCCACCACGGGGATAATTGGCGCATCCTACCAGAGCCACTACTCCAGGAATCTCGCCGAGAACTATGGGTCCGCCAACCTCTCTTATCTCCACATCCTGGATGGCACCTCGTCCAACCCGTATCTTGAATTTCTCTTCCATCAGCGACTTTTCTCCCGCTTTCACCATAAAGCTGTGCAGGGGGAAGTCGTTGGGGCAAGCGCTGTCGCAACGGGCGCAACCAACACAATTCTCGAGGATTTCAGCCAACGGGTTAAGGTCACCCTTCGCTGCTGCTTTCATAGCCTCTGGGATAGGTTGGTTGTTTGGGCAGGCCCGCATACACTCGTTGCACTGCGTGCATTCTTGACCAGCCTTAATAATATCCTCTATTTCCGGAATAATCTTGAATTTCTTTCGTTTCGGGGCGACAGCCATCACAGTTTCAACTGCAACCTCTCCGACTTTTTCTGGATCGAGAATGAGCACACCAGGAACCTTTTCCTCCAATAGATCCGATATTATCTCCTTTGCTGGGCTGTTGGTTCTGTTTTCAAGTCCCAGACAGTTTTTCGGGCTTGAGGCGATTACTGGCGTCTTGACTTTTTGGGCCTCAACTATGGCGTCTGCTCGGATGCACTGTTCGTCTACTACGATTAGATCGGGTAATCCGCTTCTAATAAAGCGCAGTTGCCAAGAAATGGGACCCACTATCTTGGCCATGGTTGGGCTGTACCTGGTCATATCGATAGCTGTGCAACATATGCCTACAACTTCGACGGCGTTGTACATTCCTTTATCGGTCAAGTAGTCAATTATCCCTACTGCGGACGGCACATTATGACCGATGACCAAGATCACAGGTTTAGAGACGTCTGCTACGCCCCAGCCTATCTCAGTTAGGGCTGCTTCAGGATCCCCCTTCGGAAAACCATAGGCTGAAATCTGCGCCATATCCGCGATTTCCATACCAACCTGATCCACCATTCCTGCGTGGAGAACTTTGGATTCGAAGTCTAAGTTACTTCCTTCCTGCCCAGTATGAGTGGCAGAGAGAAGATGTGTAACCTGTTCCTCACAATAGTCTAGGACATCTTCTAAATCCTTTAGGATTTTGGGTCTGATGCCAGCGACTAAGCGGGTCACAGGAGCCTCCACTTCGACGCTTACGCCTCCAACGTCAATGGGACAGTTTCGACCGTATTTCTCTATTAGATATTCTACGAGGTGCCTGGCATGTGCAATGTGGGTGGCGGCTCCGATGCAGCAGGCAAGCAGAACGATGCGTGACTGTTGTGCCGACATGTTCAGTCCGCAGGCTCCACGTTTGTCTCCAGTTAGGTCGCATTTTCCGAAGGTGCAGAGGCAGCAGACGTCACAGAAGGGGAGATAGAACGGTTTGTATCGCTGCAGAAGCTTGAAGTCCCACTCCCTCAAGTCCGTTATCGAGGGAAAGGGTGTTGGACCGACTGGTTCCAGCCAGTCCTCTTCAAAGATTCTGCCAAAGGAGACCTCAAGATCCTTTATGGTCCCGACATCAGTCTTCAATTCTTTAATCTTCATAAGCAAGTCTTTCTTGGACAATTGTTACACCTGTAGGCAAATGTGTTGAGTCTACTCAATAACTGAAGAGTTTTATTTAATCTTTCCGAAAACGAGGCATGAGGAAAAGCGTTAATTTAAACCATATAAGCTAATACTCGGGTTCAACAAACTGGAAAAGGGAACTAGAGGAGATTCGACCTCTGAAGCACGTGAAAATCCGCGCCTTTGATTGCCCAGATGCTTGGTATAAGACCCTGCATGAAATATGGTACAATGGAGACCCGTTCGAAGTAAAGTATGGGTCAGAATGTTCTACGACCAGAAAACTAAATTTAACAATAGAGATTGCCCATCCCGAAAACAGACCCCTCGTAGATGAGCAGGCTCCTTGCGACATGAAATACGTCCAAGGGTATGCGCTGAAATATTTGTGGTCTGGCGTTATCGAAGATGAGACCTACACCTACGGCAGCAGGTTAAGAAAGCCTGTTGATCAGGTGGAAGAGGCAATTGGAAGGTATCTAGAGGAGCAGGGAGACCGGCAAGTAACTCTTGTTACAACTTTGCCAAGCGATCTAAGGAAACGTTTGGACGATAGGAAGCATTCGCCTCCATGTCTCAATCTGATCGACACAGAAATAAGCGACCACAAGTTGCACCTGACGTGTTATTTCAGGTCGTGGGACGCTTATGCTGCACTCCCTGCAAACATAGCGGGAATCCAAATATTTAACGAAGCGTTGGTGTCGGAGATTAACAGTAGGGGAAAGCTTGGCATAAGATCTGGTCAGCTGATTTTCCACTCTAAGAATTGCCACGTATATGAGAGACAGTTTAAGATTGTGGAGGAATTGCTGAAGCCAAAGCAAGGCAGCAGAAGAGGAGAGTCCCTCACATCAAAGGCTTAACCGGACACCATGACTTGGAGAGACGACCAAAGAAACCGGTGAATACACTTCTAGATGTGAGCGTAAATGCGGTCGCTTGCATATCGTCCGCTCTCCATCTCCTTTCCAATCTCCCTTAACAAGAGGATTCTCTGATAGGTTGCTGGGTGCGTCGCGAACCAAGTGTTCATGGTTGTCCATCTAGATTTTGCCTCGCTTTCCATGGCAACCTGGAGCTCTCTCTCGTCAAGGACGCCATCCTTGTCCAGATCATACTCTGATTTCCTCTGCAACAAGCCACGGCACTCCTGCTTAGCCAAAGCTGGATCACCTATGTAGAGAGTTCTAGCCCCATGGGGCGGCTTAGGTGACAAGGATAACCCGTAAGTTATCTTAGTCAAGGCACTTTCTAATTGTCTGGGGGCTCCGGTCAAATAAGCTGAGTAGGAATCAGCGAAATGCTCTCTCAGGCGACTTAGCCTCATAACACACAAAAGCGTAACTATGTAGACTATGAAGGAAACTGCAGAAGCGACCAAGAGTGCCGCCCTGATAGCTGCCTCACCGCCCTTTTTCTTCCCACCATCAGTAGCCAACGCAACTCGAAAGCCTATTTGCGCGATAAGATAGGCGATAAGCGGTAAAGCTGAAAGCACAGTCATGACGACAAAATCTTTGTGTTTAATATGCCCCAATTCATGCCCGACTACCCCTCGAATTTCTTCTGTGCTCAATTGCTTAAGCAATCCCTCATGAACCGCCAAAGTTGCGCCCTGAGTAGTCCTTCCAAAAACAAAGGCGTTTGGCGTAGGATCAGGAACTACGGCAAGCTTGGGCGTTGGAATTCCGCTTTTCTGCGCCATCTCCTTAGCCTCCGACGCCCACTGAAGCTGGGCTACTTCGTCTGGAGTGAGGTATCTCAATCTTGTTGACCGTACAACGATTGCGGGGCCTATCAAATACTGGAGAAGTATGAAAATTATGACTGCGAAAAGCGTAAAGGCGAGAGAGATGGTGAATGGAAGCTGGAATAGAAGTAGCAAACCGATTATGAAGGCACCAAATATGATGCTTACTAGAAGAATAGCAACCGTCATGGAAAGCCTAAGTTGAGCCAGTCTGGCCATGATACTTTCCTCCTTTGAGCCGAAATTTACTAGGTGCTTTGTTCAAATATGCTTTATGTGCCTTTGGCTTCCGATGAGGACTCTTTCATTCTTTCGTAAAACATCAGCATGCACTGAGGGCATTCTCGAATAGTAACTCTCATTTCCCTCGTTTTGCCAACTTTGATGATGGGAGTTCCTAATTCGAAGGTTTCGCTCTTACATCTAGGGCATCTTTCCCGCACAGAATCACCTCATGACCAGTTTTTGTGCATCGAGATATAAAGCAAATGGGTAGGGTCTCTTCTTGATGGAAAGATTCATGTTGGACCTCCTACACCCTAGGATAGGTAAAGGTGTTCGCTTTGTCAGTGATCAAAGAGATTAGTTGTTCAAACTGTGGTGCCCCTATCTCGTTTAAGCCAGGCGAGATCATTGCAACGTGCCGATATTGTGGCTTCACAGGCGTCATAGAGACTGGCAAGGCATTCACTCTCGAGCATTCAATGTTTGCCAACGAATACAACGTCGATCAGGCAGAGGAACTTGTGCGCAACTGGATGAGGTCTGGCTTTGCGAAACCCAGAGACCTAGCTAGATCGTCAAAAATCCTCGAGAAAGACTTAGTGTACCTGCCGTTTTGGGTTATTCCAGTTACAGCTAGAAGCACATACACTGGAGTGTTTGAACGACTGCTCCCCCCTGTTAAGAAAGAGGGAGAAATCGAGAAGAAGTATGATTGGCTAGTCTTGGCGCGAAAGGCAGCAAGGTTTCCGACAAGAGAATACGATGTTCCCCTTGAGGGAAAGATTCTATTTGACTTCCGAAAGATCGAGGGGTTTGCCAAGGTCTTGAATAGCGAAGTAGAAGAGTATGAGGCAGTAGAGCTGACCAAACAAGAGGTTACGAGCCTTCACGAGTTTCTGGCAAGACAAGATGTTGACAAGATAATAGAAATGAAAAACGACATATCTGTTGGGGATGCGGTCTACCTACACGCGCCAATGTGGTTTATCGTCTATGAATATAAAGGCGAACGATTCAACATCATTGCAGATGGTGCCACTGGGATGATCGTCAAGGGAGACATTCCAGCCACAAAGTTCGGTCTCTTCTAGACGTGAATACCACAACAGTGAGGGATCTTCGTTTAAGCTGGTTTTCTCTTGGTCCATTCGCGGATGCCTGCAACAATTATTAGAACGCCAATAACTAGTGTCAATGTTAGCACCACGTATACAAGCTCGACTCCTCGGGCATACAGCCACCACGAAGCCCCTACCGCGAGAATAACCAGCCCAAGCCCAGCTGTGCTGAAGGGCGACCTCTCGTAGGGCGAGGTCTTCGACATCACTTTTATGCCTGCCGTAGCTATTATCCACATGCTGATTACCGTCAAGAACATTGGAACCAACTCCCAAATGGTAATCAATCCAAACAAATGGAGCACAACGGACAAACCAAGAGCCAGGACAGCGACGCCTATCGTGATTATGTCCAGCTTACCCATTTCTCATCTTTAGAATACTTGTAAGAATCAGTATTTATACCTTCAACGTTCGGGGTTTGCACGTCATCAACGCTTGGTGAAGAACAGAATTGATATTCCACCGGGGATTCAGAT
>JGI2172J19969_10001602_pt1 | contig 10327 bp, 12 predicted proteins | sample DeeMarSWOR230_32_FD_19969 | JGI IMG/M metagenome (IMG submission 19969)
ACACCAACAATGTAATCCCCCCCTCTAACAGCACTCTTGACTTCTTCTTCTGACGCGAAAAACCCTACTTCTATACCTTCTTCTTCTAGATCTGATATGTCTCCAATCAACTGGGAATCTCCGCTGACGGCTAAAGAAAACGTTTCCTCCACAGTGGAAGGCAGAACATAGTACACTGCTGAGAATAAGACTCCGCTTAACAAAGCCAGCAGCAGCAACCTGTTTCTCACTGCTTGAACAGCATCTTTCCTAGCAATAGCTTTGATGCATGATAATTTCATTGTTCCAACTTCCTTCCTGTCAATTTCATGAATACTTCTTCTAATGTCGCTTCCTGAGTGTGGATGGTGGCGATGTTCTCTTTTTCCAGGAGCTCTTTTGTTCTTTTAGGGGTTTCAGAATCCCTCAATGGTAGTGTTTCTTCCTTAAATCCTTTTTCAGTTCTCATCTTCACTTTCAAAGTTCTCTTTCCCAGTTTCAGTTTCAGATTTTCTGGCGTGTCCAGCGCAACTATCTTTCCTTCGTGGATGAATGCTACTCTATCCGACAGCTTGTCAGCTTCCATCATGTTGTGAGTAGTTAGAAAAACAGTTTTGCCCTTCTTTTTTTCTGACAGAATTATGTTTCTTATGGCATCTGCTGAGATGGGATCGAGACCACCTGTCGGCTCATCCAGGAAGAGAACATCTGGATCGTTGATCAGAGAACGGGCGAACATTACTCTCTGCTGTAACCCTTTGGAAAGGGTCTCAGCTCTATCATCTACCCACTTGGACAAATCTACCCTTTTCAATAATGAATCAAAATCTGCTTCTAATCCAAATAATTTGGCAAAGAATTCCAGGTTTTCTCTGACCGATAAGCGAGGATAAAGGTTCTTCTCTTCGAAACAGACACCAATTTTTTCATGAATCTTTTTTGGTTCTTGGGCAACATCAAATCCCAAGACCTTAGCATGTCCTTCTTGGGGTTCTAATTGACCTGTGAGCATTTTTACTGTAGTGGTTTTGCCAGCTCCATTGGGTCCCAAGAATCCTAAAATTTCTCCCTTGTCTACTGAAAAGGAGATGTGATCCACTGCTAGGGTATCACCATAACTGTATGTGAGGTTTTTTGCTTCAATTATCACGACATCACTTCCTTATGCCTGTCTTTGGAGCATGGGATTCACACACTGTACAAACAGGCACCTGTTTCTGAGTATCATCGTGTAGTCCACCTTTTAAAAGGTTGTGCCTACCATAGGAGGTAGTTTATAAAGTACTCTAAAAGAGACCATGAATCTTGAAAGAGTTACGTGACATGGAAGAAATTTCTGATGTTCAAGGTAGGGTGTCAACCATTGACTAGGACACAACTGCTTTTTCTTTCTGAAAGTTCAACAAGAATATTTAAATCACTATTATTGCGAGTGTGGTCATGAATCTATTTAAACCTGTTTTTTACTTGATTACTTATTATCTCTTGCCGCTTGTTGCTTACCTTTTATTGCTTCTCCTCTACTTAGCTTTTGCGATCAATGCATGAATACCTTGCTCACTCGCACCCAGTGACTCTGTTTTGAAAATGCTTAAATAGTGTGATTTTATTGTGTGAGCATGCGAAGAGCAGTCCTAGAGCTGAACCCTGCATTTATGCTGAAGTTTCTCCCAGAGGATTTTTTCGATTCTCTAGAACGCATTGAAGGAAAGGCATTGCTACGGTTGGATCTTGAGAGGGGGGTTAAAATAGCAATTGCTGACATAACAATGAAAGAGGGAGCGACTCTCGAAGATTTGAAAATACCTCGTGGATTTACGGATCTGGAAATGTTGGAGAAAAAGGGGAATACCTATACTTGTCTAATTAGAGTGAAATACGACAAGAAAATACTGAATCTTCTGGAATTCCAACCTCTAAAGGTCTTTATGTCTGAAAACATTATCTTCGATTTTCCGTCCATTTTTACCAAAGACAAAATTGTGCTTACTGTCATTACTAATAACAAATACATTAGAAAAATATTGAGAGTTTTAGAGCCTTTAGGATTGATCAGAAATATCTCCTTTCTCAAACCTACGTTCTCTGATTATAATTTGCTGTCTTGCCTAACAGACCGGCAGAAAGAAGTTATCATTGCTGCCCATAAAAATGGGTATTATGAAGTGCCCAGAGAGATCACTGCTGAAGAATTGTCCAAAAAATTGGGTATTAGCAAAGCAACTACAGTGGAGCACTTACGAAAAGCTGAAAATCGCATTATTTCACAGATTGTAACTGGGTACTAGAAATAGAAAAACACAAAGGAACTCATGAGTAGCAGGCGGAGTTCTCATATTCCTGTTTGTTGTATCTGTCTTTCTGGTGGCGATTCTTCTGTCTATTGGCGGTATCAAAATACTCGTTTAAGCTGAAGGCGATGAGAAATCACCCCGAAAAGAAGGATAATCAAAGAGATAAAACACAGGAATACAACCCTCACTCACCTACTCACTATGATTTCTAAAAGCAAAGCAATGTTTATAAAGCTCATTTCTGTATTATAATCCAGTTGAAGTCCTCTCATGCAGGATGAGATCGATTGTTACCGGAAGTGTACATGAATCTGATCTGTAATCAAGATTTAGGTGAGAAGATGGAAATTGCAAAGAAATTAGAAGAACTGGAAAAAGATATCCAGAATCTAAAAGCGTTGGTGTTATTTGAAAATGATGCACTATGTGAGAAAAAACTGGTATCATTGAGAGGAATGGGGAAAATCCTGGTGTCGGAAAAAGAGTTAGATGAGGCAATAGAAAAGGCAAAGCAGTCACTATTCTGTGGTGTTGAAGATGCTCTACGTGACTGACACACATGCTTTTGTGTGGTACATACATGGCACCCTTCCTGAACTGGTTGATGACATATTCAAGTCAGCAGAAAAAGGAGAATCCACTCTATTTATTCCGACCATAGTCCTGGCTGAGTGTTTCCCACATCTTTCAATTTTCAGCTCATGAGATTGTTGCCAGAAATAGAAGTTGGAGAGCTGCATGACAGAATTATTGTTGCTACAGCAAAAATACTTAATGCAAAACTCATTACAAGAGACAAAGAGATTAGAAAGGCAGGTGTAGTTGATGTCGTATGGTGATATGGCCGTATGTAAAATAGAAACAGGGTACGTGCAAATAGGTGTAGTAATGCATTCCGTCATGGCCGTTATTGGGAAAACTATATAAACATTCCAGCAACACACACTTGATTTGGAAAAGAGAGGTGATAAGATGAAAAGCGCAATAGTTTTAGGGTTCGTAATAATGCTGCTCACAGCGAGTGTCGATCTCTCAGCCAACAAAGATGACGACAAGCTCAGAGTACTTGTGGATGAATCAAGAGTACATGCTGTAGATGAAGCAACTCTAGAGGCTTATACCTCAGAAATGGAGGAAAAAATAGAAGAAATACGAACCGCCCTGCAGCAATTAGGACTGAGTGTTACAATAGAGGTTGTTTGTGATGAACACTGCTCTTTCAATAACGCAGGAGAACCGTGGGGATTCGGACTTGCTGGTAGTAAGGTTGAAGAGATCGCGTCAATAACTACGAGAGAATCTGGAACCCTCTCCTACGCTATTTTAATGAAATACGATATATTAGTGATTGCCTTGTTCGAGAAAGAATATGCTGCTGCAGAAGTAGACGCAATCAAAAAATTCGTGGATTCGGTGACGATACACACATATGTTCTATGCTACTGATATTGTGAACCATCCTATTACAAAAAATATTGACAAAATCGCTCTAAATGGTGGAATACCTATTGTCAGCTACAAATCAGGGAGAGTACTGACCAGAACCAGTGGGAGTTCATGGATAGACCACGAAGGGAACGGAAGTGGGACAAAAGACAGGGAAGAAGAGGAAGGACCTTTTGATATCCTTCTGGCTATAGAAAATATTGGCAGAGGCAGAGCGGTCTTTTTTGGAGGGGCTATGTCATTTTGGAACGAAGTGACGCTTGAATCTGGCCAGCAAAACCTGGATTTATTTGCCAATGCAATAAAATGGCTGGGTGAACCAGGAGGACCATACAAACAGTATAAGATTCTGAATGAGCAAGCCCAAGTATTAGTGCAAGAAGCACTGTCTTTGTACGAAACTTACAAATTGAGTGAAGCAAAAGAAACATTCCTGGATGCAATTGACGCATTCGAAGAGTCTAATGAGATGTATGCAAATTCTGAGGCCATCAAAGGAATAAAAGAGGTTGAGAGTCATCTAGAAAAATGTGAAACAGGGCTAGACAAAAATCGATGAAAGCATCCAATGGATCGATTTGCGTGAGGAGGCTGCTTCTCTATTCAATCAGGCTGAAGAAGCATTGAACAACGCATCACGTACTTCTGATCAAACTGATTATGAAACTGCTAAGTCACTGTTTGAACAGTCCGGGAGAAAGTGGGAGGAATACAATGATCCTGCTCAAGTTGCAGCATGTGAGGAGAAAATCGCATCATGCAGTGACGAAATCACACACATAAAGAGAATGAGGACAATGATCATGGTGGCAGTGGCGGCTGCAGTGGTTGGAGGTGCGGCTGCAGTATTCATCTTCATTCGGAGGAGAAAACAGACGCAGAAGTAGAATAAATGTCTGCAGAAATCAAAGATCGGTACAAGAAAAGATTAGGTAGGACTATGTGTCTATTCTGTAGCAGGAAACTGGGGGAGAATTGATAGGCTATATCTGTGAAGGGCAATTCTGCTGAGATTTCAGTACAGATATGGCACAGAGGGTCTACACCACCCATAATTTACAATCTGCACGTTGCTAATTCGGCTTATACCTCCACATTTTCCATTCTTGAAAAGATATTTTATCTTGCAGTTGAGCATTTACGCAAAGCTGAAAACTGTATCATTTTACAGATTGTAACCAGATATTAAGTTTTGGTGGTTCTGACTGCGGGAACATTTTTATTGGCAGCATAAAAAGAAAGTGTATGAAGTTGAAATGCCCCAAATGTGGGCATGAATGGGAAAGCTCAGGGCCTTTTCTGGGCTTTCGAACCTTTGCCAGATGCTCCAAATGTGGAACTAGAAGGCAAGTAGTTGAATTTATCAGAGGATAGATGCTATGGCAATTGATGGATAGTGGCTCAAAATCTCCTGGAATCCAACCTATGTAATCGTCTATTTTCGATCCATGTAATCGTGCCATTCTACATATCTTGAGGTTTTCTCTCGTTGTCTGAAGATAGTAAGTGATCAAGAACAAAAGATATGGTTTAATGGAAAATACAAAAAGGGTTGGCAAAATAGAATTGACACCAAAAAATATTTAATAGAAAAAATCTAAGAATACCATGAGAACATGAAATCGATAGTAAAAATAGATGAACAAGGAAGGATATACCTTCCCAAAAAGCTGAGAATGCACCTGGAAGAAAGAGTATTTGAAGTAAGAGAAGAGAAAGGAAAACTCATATTCGAACCCATAAATGTTGCACAAGAAGGAAGAGGGATTTTCAAAGTGAAAACTCCTATCTGTAACATTGATGAAAGAATAGAAAAGTACACCAGAGAGGCTGTTAAAGATGAATTACATTGATGTAAATGTATTTGTCTATTGGTTAACAAATGACCGGGATTTTGGAGAGACTGCCACCACTATTATAAGGGGTATAGAGCTGGGAGAAAAAGCTTCTACCTCTGCTTTAGCGCTGTGGCAGCTGCACATTCTCCTCAAAAAAGAATCTAAGAATTACTCTGAAAGAATGCTCACAGAAAAGATAAGTAAGCTCAAAAACCTCAGCATATTGCCATTGATCCTAAAAGATTTTAGAGATGCACTTGCTTACCAAAAAATGGGACTTGATCTTGAAGATAGTCTCCATTATGATACAGCTAATAGGGTGGATGCAGCCTTCATATACAGTAATGATACTGATTTTGACAATCTCTCTATAGAAAGGAAGTTTGAGTAAGCTATGGAGGTGGGTTATACCTCCTGATTTTACTTGTTGATATTCCATATTTCACCAGACCAGCAGCTACAATCAAAGCGCATATGACACCATCTAACACTGGGACCTGTAATTTTTCCTGTAAATATTTATCTAACCCAGTCATGCCAGCACATCCCAATACAATAACCTCGGCCATATCGCCAGTGATAGCTGATTGTGCAGCCTGCAAATACTTCTCTTTTTCTTTCTCTTTTTTTGTATTTTTTTGGTCTGAAGGAGCTCTTATGGAGGCTAAGGAATGAGAAAGGTGATATTTCTGGACCAACGCTTCTTTTAAAGGAATAGAATGCCGTGTGGTCTGAATAATGGAGAATTTATGACCTAACATGGATGCTATTTTCATTGAGGCTTCTCCAATGCCCACCACAGGGGTTGCAGTCATTTCCTTTAGCACATCAAGGTGGGGATCGCAGTGGCAGGCGACAATGAATGCATCAGCATCTTTGTGTTCTTTGAGTAACTGGATCATGCCCGGTGCTGCTGTAATTTGATCTTCATAAGTTTCAATGAATTCGGGGGCTCCTGGGGTGGATTTGCAGATTACTTCGTATGCTCCATTTGCAAAGTCCTGTGCAGTTTTCTGGATCTGTTCTGTCATTTTTAGGTCACTATTAGGGTTAATAATGAGGATTTTCATCCAACCACCTCGATCAGCATGAATGGAGTTATGCTTTTTCCTATTTTCTCTTCTATTTTTTCATCAGGGTAACTCAGTAACCTTCCAAATTCCACAGATATTTTTCTGCGCGCTGGTTCATCGTACGCCCCTGCGTTTCCTAGTCCCTGTTTTTTCTGCTTCAGTGCCAGGTATTGTTCAAGGATGGCATCTGTTTCGTAGTAGAGAATGGCCCATTTCCCTCTGGTGAATTCTTCTGGCTGCAAATCTGTTATCAACAGTGATTTTTCTACATAAGATTGTATATTGAATCCTTTCACAATTTTATCAGAGTACTTTTTAATGACTGAGTATTCTTCAGGAGAAACAGGGGGGCTCAAAGCCAGCTTTTTTACGCCGCAGGCTACCATTTCTGCAAAACAGTTAATCATTCCCAATTGGAATGAAATCCTCTCGATTTTGATGTCGATTTTCATCTCATCAACTCCTTGCAGGATATAGATATTAAGGTCAGGTGTATACTTTTGTATTCACCTTTATTCTGTTGTTTCTATTTATACTTGTTTTTAGGTCTTTAAACCTAATGTGAATAGCTAGCAATTCTGGGTACTATTATAATGAGCAAAGTCAAGGCTAGCACAAAAACCTTTTCAGTCTTTTATCTACAGTGTGCATCATTCATCCTCATTCTTTCTTACCACCGATGTTGTCTGTATAGCTTGTTGTCATACTCAGATTGAAGGTTGTCATTCCGTTCACACAGTTTGACCATGGTTCAATGAAAAATCTTTTAAAGGGAAACAGAAACGAGAAGGCAGGGTGTTCATATGAAATGGGAATCTCGATATGCAGAACGGGCCAGAGGAATGAAAGCGTCCGAAATCCGAGAATTGCTCAAGCTAACTCAACAACCAGATATCATCTCCTTTGCAGGTGGTCTCCCCAGCCCTGACTCATTCCCCACAATAGATATTGCAGAAGTAACCACTCACGTCATGCTCACCGCAGCAGAGGAAGCATTACAGTACGGAACCACTGAGGGATACCACCGGTTACGAGAGTATTGTGTATACAGATCGAAAAGAGAAGGCATTGATGCTTCAATTGATAACGTGGTAATTGTCAGTGGGTCCCAGCAGGGGATAGATGTCACTTCTAAGATCTTGCTCAACAAAGATGACCAGGTTATCGTGGAAGCTCCCAGCTATTTGGGTGGATTGGGGGCTATGAAAGCCTATCAGCCTCAATTTATTCCTGTAAAAATGGATGGTGATGGCCTGATCATTGATGAACTGGAAGAAACCCTCAAGAAAATGGAGAAGCCGCCAAAACTTATATACACGGTGCCCACCTTCCAGAATCCAGCAGGAGTAACATTAACCGAAAAGAGGCGAAAAAGATTGATTGATCTAGCCCATGATTATGACTTTGTGATCATGGAGGACAACCCTTATGGGGAGTTACGGTACTCTGGAGATCCTGTACGGGCTATCAAAGCATTTGATGATGAAGGAAGGGTCATTTATTTGTCCACCTTCTCTAAAATTTTCTCTCCCGGAATGCGGCTAGCGTGGGTTATCGGTGATGAACCATACATTCAGAAATTCATCATTGCCAAACAAGGCACCGATTTGTGTACCAATTCTTTTGTGCAGAGAATCCTCTACGAGTACTGCCGCAGGGACCTCATTGATGGCCATATCACAAAGATCATAGGAATCTACAGGAAGAAGCGGGATATCATGCTGGAGGCATTAGAAGAGTATTTCCCTGAAGGATGCTCCTGGACTAAACCAGATGGAGGTCTCTTCTTGTGGGCACGGGTACCCGAATACATCAATACCAAGAACATGATTGCAGAAGCAATCAAACAGAGAGTAGCGTACGTGCAGGGAGCTGCCTTCTTCGTTGATGGGTCAGGAACTAACACCATGCGTCTGTGCTTTTCATATGCATCAAATGAGAAGATCAGAGAAGGAATAAAGCGCTTGGGCAGGGTTATTAAGAAAGAAATAGAAGCACATTAGTTTTGATTTTTTTTCTTTCCTTTTATTATCTTGTGTATAATCTCCTGCTATTTTTTTAGTTTCTTGTTTCTTGTTATTTTTTTACTCTTCACTTTTTCCTTCACTCTTCATCCTTCCTTTTTTACTTTACTTTGCCCCCTTTCCTTAATTCCCTGGGAAAATTCAGGACTTCCCCCTCCTCTGCCATGTTTCTGAATCAGTTCATTGGCTTTATGTCCTTTTTCAATAGCTTCTTTCCCGCAAAATACCATTAAATCTCCTTTTTCATTGTATAGCACAATTACTGCGCACTCATCCAAAAGACTGAGGCCAGTTTCTCGTAATACATCTCTATCTCCCTCAACTTCTTCTTCCATGAACAAAATACCTTCTTCTTCGGTGAAGCATTCTCTTAACGTGATCTTCTTTATTTCTGATAATTCCTTTTTTAATCGATCAATTTCTTTTGATTTCATCTTCCACTCATCGAAGAAGCGCTGGGCAGTCTTTGCCACCTGGGATTTTTCTACCCTGAAAATGTCACCTACTTCTCTCAAGAGATCCGCATCTTCCTGAATGTATTCTAGTGCTTTTAATCCGGCAGCAAATTCCAATCGTAAAACAGCATCTGATATTTTTTCGCAGTTCAGAATTTTTACCACGCCGATCTCGGCAGTATTATCCACATGGGTCCCCCCACAGGCTTCCACATCAAATCCGGGAATATTCAAAATCCTAAGGACTTTCCCGGGAACTGCACCTCCCTGGTAGATGCGGAATCCAAATTGCTTTTCTGCTCTTGTCCTGCCCATGAACTCCTTGTGAACAGGTAATCCCTTGAGCACAATTTCATTAGCAATCTTTTCTATGGTATGTATCTCCTCTACAGATAGAGTTTCATAATGGGTAATATCTAACCTCCCCCACTCTTCTGAGATGTGAGAACCTGCCTGCCATACGTGATTGCCCAAGACCTGTCGGGAAGCTCCATTAACCAAATGAGCTGCTGTATGATGTCTGGTCAGTGTGTCTCTCCTGTCTGTATCTATTCTACAGGTGACAGATTCTCCTTTTTCGAATATCCCCTTTTTTACTCTGTGGATGATGGTTTTACCCTGCTTGAAGACGTCTACAACCTCTATGTTATTGATCCTTCCAGTATCATTCTCCTGCCCACCACCAGTGGGATAGAACGCAGTTTTGTCCAGCACAACTAGACTGTTAGAAACATCAATGACAGTAGCTGAAAATTCGCGTATTCTTTCATCAACATAGTATAGCTGTTCAGTTTCATACGAAGGAAAGATGTGAGGTTCATGTTCTGGCTTTTCGACCTCTTTTTGCACTTCTTTGAATCGGGGAATGGAAAATGTTATTCCCGCAGATTCAGCTGCCTCCTGCAGAAGTTCGGGATTGACTCCATGGGATTGGTACAGCTCTATCAGTTTTTCTTTGCTGATTTTTTTTGATACAACAACTTTTTTGAGTTCTTTTTCCACTTTTTTTCGGGCTTTTTTGTATTTCCTTTTTTCTACTGCAATGATATTAAAAACGTCATCCAAATTTTCCAGTAATTCAGGGAATTGAGGGTGCAAATAACGGGCATGTGTCTCGAAAATATCTTCCAGGGAAATGTTCCATTGCTTTTGCTGGATAATATTGAAACACCTTCTTATTAGCACCCTCAGGTTATACCCTCCACCGATATTCGAAGG
>JGI2172J19969_10001603_pt1 | contig 10325 bp, 10 predicted proteins | sample DeeMarSWOR230_32_FD_19969 | JGI IMG/M metagenome (IMG submission 19969)
GTCGCCGTAAAAGTTGGTTGCAACCACAACGTCAAAGCGGGCGGGGTCCCGGACAAGCAGGGCCGCCATGGCGTCGATGATGATTTCCTCCAGTTCGACGTCGGAAAACTCATCGGCCACCTTCCTCACCTCGCGCAGAAACAATCCGTCTGTCAGAATCATGTTGTTAACTTTATGAACCGCGGTCACCTTGCGGCGACGGGTACGGGCCAACTCGAAAGACCTCCGGGCAATGCGCTCACAGGCGAAGGCGGTGACCTTCCGGATCGACAATGCGATGTCCTCCGTCGGCATGAATTCCCCCGAACCGGCTACCATGTTGCGGTCCGGATAGAAGCCTTCCGTGCACTCACGCATGATAACCAGATCCATCTTTCCGGGGAATTTCGACAACCCTTGCCGCGAACGAGCAGGCCGGATATTGGCGTAGAGATCAAGCTTTACACGAAACACCGCCGAGACGTTTACCCCTCCTTGGTCACGAGGCGGGTAATCGAGGTGCGATATCGGCCCGAGGATGATGCCATCTGACCGCTTTGCCTGCTCTAGAACCTCATCGGGCAGGGTCGTCCCCGTCTTCTCCAGAGCCACGAATCCAATTTCGGCGGACTTGAATTTCAGGCCGAGCGAGAAGCGTGTGTTCACCACGTCCAGGACAGTCATGGTGGCTTTGGTGATCTCCTCACCGATACCGTCACCCGGTAGAACGAGAATTTTCATGGGTTGCTCCCTCCAGCGAAAAATCAGTTGTGGGCAAGGTTAACTTCATGATCTATCAATGGACTCCATCAGGACTAAATGGCAAAAACAATCTTACCGGTTTTAGCTGATTCTGCCAGCTGTAAGGCTTTATCGTAATCTTTCAGGGCAAAATGATGGGTGATGACAGGATTCAGATCAATCTTTCCAGAGAGGATCATGCTCTGGGCTTCCCACCAGGTATCCCACATGATTCGCCCGGTAACACCGTAAACATTGGCCTCCTTGTAGATGACATTGTTGACCAGATCCAGCTCAACCGGACCTGCGTATAGGCCCACTAGGACAATATCGCCGCCCCGCCTCAGGGTTTTGGTGGCATCATTGACGACAGCTTTGTTACCTGTCAGTTCGACGACAATATCCGTCCCAAATCCCTTTGTAATCTTTTCCACTTCTTCAATGACATTTACTTCCTTGGCATTGAGAACGATATCTGCCCCCATGTTCCGAGCCAGATCCAACCTCTCCTTCGTGATGTCTACGGCAATCACGTACTCTGCCCCGCTGAGTTTGGCCACCATCTGAGCATAAAGGCCAATGGGTCCGCAGCCGAATACAATCACCTTCTTCCCCGCTGGTTTCGTCTTGGACATGGCATGGACGCCGATTCCAAAAGGTTCCATGGTAGCGCCAATTTCGTAGGAGATGGAAGGATCCAATTTCCAGGCACAAACCGACGGCAGAATAGCATATTCGGAAAAGGCCCCATCCACATGCACGCCCAAAATTTTCATGTCCTCACAGATATGCTGGAGACCGGTAGCACATTGGTAACAATGGCCACAAGGAACATGGGTCTCGGCCGCAACTCGGTCTCCCTTCTTGAAGTTGGTGACATTTTTGCCGACCTCAACTACTTCGGCAGCATATTCATGGCCGAACAGAAGGGGAAGCTTTATCCTGGATGAGGCATATTCGTTCCACTGGTAAATGTGGATATCAGTGCCGCAAATGGCCGCGGCCCGTACCCTGACCAGCAAGTCATTATCCCCGATTTGGGGTGTGGGAGGGTCAGCGAACGTCGCACCCCTAACAGGTTTATCTTTGATTAGGGCTTTCATCTTCTTTCTCCCTTAAATAAATATCTTTGCTCTACCCCTTATCCATGAGAAGACCATGATTAATTTACCCTCCTGGGATTAAGATAATTCTTTTTCGAGGATATTTATGATCTCCTCCAAAGCATTTTCCTTCCCAAAAGCACCGGCTTTCGTGACCAGTTTAAGTCCGTTCCAATTTCCACCAATCACACGACTCATGACCATTCCATCCAGTATTTCACCCTCAAGTTCAATTTCCTTAACCCCAAAAGAATCAAAGACACTCATGGCAGTATCTCCACCGGTTAGTATTACGGCCAAGTCGTCCACGTTAACTTTGGATTCTCGGAGTGCCGAATGGGTAACACGACCCAAACATTTTGTAATTTCAAGGTGAATCGGAAGACCATTTGGACCTTTTGGGGGTAACCTTTCAGGACACGTCTTAAGGATGGCATGACCCTGTGCCATTGAACTGCCAATCAGCGAGGAAAGATTATTTTCCTCTATTTGCCTGTTTTGCCTGTCGCTCATGAGTAACGACTTACTCAGCTGAAACGAGGGAATTCCTCCTCTTTGCTCAACCCGTTGTAGCTGTTCATGCGTAACAGCGGATGCACTACCACTGATGATAAAGATATGTTTGAAAGGCCTTCCGCTTTTCCGAGGTAAATGAGAAATTGTTTTTGCCTTTGGTGGGGACAATTTCTTCGCTACTTCTTCCGCCAAACCGGCCGAGCCGATGAATAACGGTTTCTCCTCCATACTGAAAGCCACGTCGGCGATATGAGTCAGATCAGAACGCCGGACAGCATCGAAAATGAGAATCTGATTTCCCTTCTTCTGCTCTCGCTCCACAACCTCCCGCAATTCCTTACCGCCTGAAGCCACGTGAGCGAGATCGATCCATCCTACCTTACGACGTATTTGCTGCTCCACGAGTCTATAGACGCAGGATTCCCTCACAGGAGTGGCCACATCGGATGAAGCTTCCGTCAACGCTAGGGGTTTTCCCTTCACTATGAGGACGCCGTCAACCACCGTCCGATCCTGTTCGGGAAAGGATGGGGTCATGAACCCCATCGAGATATTCGTTTCCTTTATAATGGCGTCCGTCTCATATCCAATGTTTCCCCTGAGGGTCGAGTCAATCTTCTTGTAAATGATGGGAAACAGTTCTTCGTCGTAGTTCTTTAACAGACTTGATACTAAGCTAAATGCCTTGTCAGGGCTCAACCCTCTGGAATCGGTGTTGACGACGAGGACATCCCTTTCAGGGTATTGAGAGAAGTCGATAGTGAGGCCCTTCTTGAGGGAAATCAAGAGAGTGCTTAAACCCCTCTTTGCAAATTGGACCCCAGTATCTGCCCCGCCCGTTAAATCATCTGCAATGAGGAGGCATCGTAGTGGCATAACAACATTACAAGAGGGTTGGAATCTACGGCATGTAAAGCATATTATGATATTTTCCCCTGTCAAGTTTTTGTTCGGTGATCTCCCTGGAAAAGCAGCTCCTCGCTGCTTAGAATATTTTTTCGACCATTCTAATGTTCGCTTCACTGCAACTCCAAAACTCGCCATTCAGGCCCAAACATTGGATTTGCGGCCGTTCCACTTCACTAAGAATGGTTACCGAAAAAATCTTAATTCGCGCTCAGAGCTCCTTTTCCCAGTTTTCCAAAGATCTTCTCTACACTGGAATTCCGCTATTTTGCAAAAAGAAGGGGATCTGTCATAATGAGTTGATCTACTCAGACCTTGTGTAAAACCAACTGGTGATATATATATGTAAATCATGCGAAGGGGTAATAACGCCTTAGGGGATTGAAGCCATTGAGCGAAAGCGATAAAAGCGAGGACAGGACTTTCATCCTGCTTGTGTCGATATTCGTCGGGACACTGGTGATTTCCTCGGTTCTTGCGAGCAAGATCATCAGCATATTCGGCCTTTTTGTCCCGGCCGGGGTATTGGCCTATTGCATCACCTTTGTCGTAACCGACGTGATCAGCGAAATTTGGGGCAAGGGGCGGGCGAACCGGGTGGTCTTCAGCGGGTTTATTGTTCTACTCGTTACATTCCTCCTCATTCGCATCGCCCTCTTCTGGGATGCGGCCCCCTTTTGGACGGAGGAGAAGGCCTTTTCCACCGTTCTGGGAAGCACATCCAGGATCATCATTGCCAGCTTCATCGCCTACCTGGTGAGCCAGTTTCATGACGTATGGGCCTTTCACATCTGGAGAGGGGTAACTAGGGAGAGACATCTCTGGTGGAGGAATACTGCCTCAACGGTCGTTTCCCAATTTATCGATACGGTGATTTTCATAACCATTGCCTTCTATGGTACCATGCCCGTCTTTCCCCTGATCAAGGGGCAATACCTCATCAAGGTACTCATTGCCCTTCTGGACACCCCCTTTGTCTATCTCGTGGTCATCCTCATAAGGCGAGGGTACTCCATAAGAGGAGTGCTGCTGAGGAGATAACACCAAAAGGAGGGAGATATGGAGAAGAAGGAAAAACCCCTGGAAAAGATGACGGCGAAAGAACTCAGGGAGATAGCTTTGGAGATTTCCGATATCACGGGCGTTCATGCCATGAAAAAGGAGGATCTCCTTGCGGCCATCAGAAAGGCCCGTGGAATCGAGGAGAAGGAGGAGGTGGTGGTGAAGAAGGAGGAGGTGGAGAAGGAGGAGAAAAAGGAGAAGAAGAAGGAGGAGAAGAAAAAGGCTGAGGGTCCCGCGGCAGATCTCAAGAAGAGGATTCGCGAATTTAAGGCACTGAAGGAGGAGGCGGTTAAGAAGAGGGATGCTCGCATGGCGAAAATCTACAAGCGCCGAATTAACAAGCTGAAGAAGAGGACTCGAAAAGCGGCATAGAGGGGAATGGGATGTCGGTGGTTTCGGTGGTCATACCCACCTATAACAGGCTCCCCAAGGTAAAAGATGCCATCGAGTCTGTGCTTAGCCAGACCTACCAGGATTTCGAATTCTGGGTGGTGGATGATGGATCGACGGATGGGACCGGTGTGGCCTTGAGGGCCTTTGGGAATAAGATAAAGTATATCTCTCAGGATAACAGGGGTGCCAGTGCTGCCAGGAATTTGGGTGCGAGGGTTTCCAGGGGAAAGTATCTTGCCTTCCTGGATTCCGATGATCTGTGGGAGCCGAAGAAATTGGAAATCCAGGTGAGGTGTATGGAGATAAATCCCCAGTTTCCCCTCTGTTATACCGATGAGATCTGGATAAGGAGGGGGATCAGGGTCAATCCAAAAAGGAGACATGCCAAATATTCGGGCTGGATCTTCGAGAAGTGCCTACCACTGTGCATCATCAGCCCCTCCTCGGCTCTTATGAAGAGGACCCTCTTTGAGGAAATAGGGGGTTTTGACGAGACCCTTCCGGTATGCGAGGATTACGATTTCTGGCTGCGGGTGACCTGCCGTTATCCCGTCCTCTTTATCGACAAAAAGCTCATCGTAAAAAGGGGTGGATACGCGGATCAACTCTCTACTCGATCATGGGGAAATGACCGATACCGGGTGATGGCGCTGGAGAAGCTCTTGGGTTCTCAAGATCTGGAGGCTGAGCAAAAAAGAATGGTTTTGGGGGAGCTGGTCAGGAAGTGTCGCATTCTTTCCCGTGGGTTTTCCAACAGGGGCAAGGGTGAAGAGGCGAGGAGGTATGAGGAATTGGCCAGGCGGTATGGGTCATATGGGGAATAAGGGGATTAAGAAGCCAAACGGGAGCACACTGAAATGGATCGCGTTTTGAGAAATATAGGGATTGATAGTATCGATTTGAGGGATCACTTTTTCTCTATGTCCTTTCATCCCAATCTTGACGGTCTCATGAGGTCCATAGGCCAAGTTGGTCTTCTTCAGCCAATTATCGTAAGGGAGAAATCCCGGGGGGCATGTTATCAAGTAATTAGTGGATTCAAGAGGCTGACTGTCTGTAAGCAATTGGGGTTTGAAGAAATTGAGGCTTTCTCCTACCGGAAGTTGGAACTGAGCGACCTGGAAGGTTTTCACATGGCCCTCCACGATAACCTCTCAATGCGAGGCCTTAATCTTATAGAGAAAGCGATGGTCCTCCACAAACTCCTTCACCGATTCGGGCTTCCAAAGGAGTCTATCGCCAGGGATTACATGCCCATGCTTGGCCTACAACCCAACCCAAAAATTCTGGTAAAAATAGCTCAACTCGTTAAGGTGCGAGCCGGGATAAAACGATATATCGTTGAGGAAGAGGTATCCCTGGGGAACGCCACCCAGTTCCTGGAATTTGCCGCCGAAGATCAGGCAGAGATAGGCAGATTGCTCTCAGAACTGAAACTGGGGGAGAATACACTGAAGGAGGTTTTGACCCTCCTACGAGAAATCTCGTTAAGGGATGGGTTGAAGGTGAGGGAACTCGTCAAAGGGGAAATAGAGGGGATAGCATCCGATACCACCAACTCAAGGGTTCACAGGACCAATCGAGTCAGAAGACGGCTTCAGGAGATGAGGTACCCTCGGCTAATGGGGCTGGAAAAGGCTTTTCATGAGAAGCGGAAGGGGCTGGGGTTGAGCCCTGGGATATCCCTCCACCCCCCCCCATATTTCGAAGGGGATACGTTGAGGGTGGAGTTTCGCTTCGGGAATGTGGGTGAATTCAAGGCCATCATCTCGAAATTGACGGAAGCCTCGGAACGGAAGGAGCTGGGAGAAATGCTTGAATTTGCCCTTTGAGGGCCTTGCTCCCCTATCGGGGTGATAAATGCAATGACGAGACACAAGGTGAGGAGGATCTTTTTAGATCAACGGGTCATGGGAGATCCCGTTACAGAGGGAATTTTGAGCAGATGGGAGGGGATTCCCGTGGACGTGGTGAACGGACCTCGGGAAGTCACTCGCAGGCTCAGCGCCTTCGAGGATCCCTTCGGTGAAGGGAAGCAGAGCCTTCTGATCACCAGACAGAAAGGAAATTTTGTGAAAGGGTGCCCGGGAACCCCTCAACGCATTTGTTGCCGCTACCAGATCATCAATCTCGTGGTGAACTGCCCCATAGATTGCTCTTATTGCATCCTCCAAGGGTATCTCAATAACCCCGCAATTACCGTCTATGTTAATATCGATGAGCTGTTTGCCCAGGTGGAGGAGAAACTCTCCGGTGATCCAGGGAGGATCTTTCGCTTGGGAACGGGGGAACTGGGTGATAGCCTCGCCTTCGATGGTATGACACGTTTTTCGAGGGCAATGGTTCCCTTCTTCGCCCAAAAGGAGAATGCCATCTTCGAGCTGAAGACGAAAACGGATGATGTTGATAACCTGTTGGACCTGGACCATGGGGGGAAAACAGTGGTTTCGTGGTCGATTAATCCCGAAAAGGTGATCGGCGAGGAAGAGCGGAGTGCCTCGACCTTGGAAGAGAGGCTTGTTGCGGCCGGGAAGTGTCAGCAACAGGGGTATCTGATCGGATTTCATTTCGATCCCCTGATCTATTACCATGAGTGGGAACGGGATTACCGGGAAGTTATCGAGAGGATTTCCGAGAGGATCGATGGGAAGGGGATAATCTGGTTCAGCTTAGGAGGATTTCGGTTTCCTCCCTATTTGAAGCCGATCATTCGTCATCGATTTCCCACCTCTAAGATCCTTTGGGGGGAGCTGTTTCCGGGTAACGATGGGAAGTTTCGGTATCTCAAATCCATTAGGGTTGACATGTATCGGAAGATCGTTGGTTGGTTGCAAGATTACGAACCCAACCTCTTCGTCTACCTCTGTATGGAGAGCCGGGAGGTGTGGAAAAAAGTATTCGGTTGGTCTCCCAAGAATAACAGGGCCTTGGATGACCTCTTCTCCCAGAGGATCCGGTCTTTCTCCCCCATGTACCAATAATGATGGTCTCGTAAAAAGTCGAAATCAGACGGCAAAGAAAAAAGATCCAGATGCAAGGCGCACAAATCCTGAGGAATGAGGCGGACATAGAAGTACGCTGCAGTGGCGAAGGATGAAGCGGAACGCAGCCCTTCGGCCTTACTCAGGGCCATGAGCCTGTCGAATGGCAGATGGACTTTTTAAGAAGCCGTCAATAATCAATCAATTACGATAGAATCATGCTTACCTTACCGGATAAGATCTTGATCGGAGGGTTAGTCATTGTAGCCCTCCTGAGCTTCCCCGCGATAAGGCACTTTTACCCCGAGGGGAAAAGGGTCGTAATCGAATTGGATGGAGATGTGGTGGGTGATTTTTCCTTGAAGGAAGACCGACTCGTCCCCGTAGAAGGAAAATTGGGCACAACCTGGGTAAAGATGGCCGAAGGTGGGGTTCGAATCGTCGATTCCCCCTGTCCCTACAAGCTCTGTATCAAGTCGGGTTCCATTCATAGGGCCGGGGAGACTCTCATCTGCCTGCCAAATAGGGTTGTCGCTCGAATAGTGGGGGTTGAGGAGGAGGCCGTTGATGCGGTGAGTAGGTGATTCACCCTGTGTTCCAGAGAGGTTCTTTTCGGTCCCTGCAATCGGACTGTTTGATTCAAAGGAGAACCGAGCTTTTCAGGGAATGAAGTGAGAAGGATCAAACGAAATGCCATTATCTCATCGCTTGTGGCCATGTCAATCGTGGTTCACAGCGCGGAGATGTTTGTCCCCTCGCCCTTTCCCTGGCTTCGATTTGGCTTCGCAAACATCATCGCCTTAACGGCCATCGCCTTGTATGGTTTGAGGATCGGATTGATGGTGACGATATTGCGAGTATTTATGGGAACGATCCTCGTAGGAACCTTCCTGACCCCCGCATTCTTTTTAGGGATGGGGGGTGGAATTGGGAGTACCCTTGTCATGGGGTTTGCATACAGGAAGTTAAAAGCCCTCTTCAGCCTCGTGGGTATCAGTGTTATGGGAGCTTACACCCATAATATTGTCCAGTTGACGATTGTCTATCTCCTCTTCATCAGACACGCAGAGGTCTTTTACATCTTGCCGGTTCTCCTCCTCTTTGGGATTTTGACGGGAATTTTAAATGGGGTCGCCGCTATCTATCTAACCACATACATGGCTCGTTTTTCCCTGGCTCAATTCGAATCCATTTCGTAGTTGGTATGCGGACCAAGGGGGAAGGCCCTATGATCTTTCCAGAAACTCAGGAAACTCCCGAAGTCTAATTCTTGTTTATTCGGAGACTTTTCTGTAAAATATCACGTGTTGCTATTCCAGACTGCAAGACATGCAAGGAATGAAGGGAGAGTTCGATGTGCCCTCAATGTCACACAGAACTGAAACGCTGGAATGATTTGGGGAAAGAAGAACGACACCATATTAGAGAGCTTCCCGATAGAGATGCCCAGCCGCTGGATCACCGTATCACTAAACATCTCTTCTGTCCCACGTGTTACTTCGAAGCCCACGGGTGAATGTCACCCTATGTATGAGTAGGGCTACTCGTAATCCCAAAGTCTGGCGCCATACCTTATCTCTTCTCCAATTCCCTTCTCTGGAAATTCCTTCGAGGAACTAGGGATCTTATGCCATCTTTTTCTTCATTACACAAAGAGAACGGAACCCAAAAAATGGAGATAGGCGAAAGCTCACCAAATAGGGTTATCCGACCACGGTAACGATGGATGAAAATTATTTCTCCAATTTGTCCTTCGGGTACCCAAAAATAAGGAGAAATATGATGGAAAAGGAGGGTAGAAAACCTAACCTAATATCCTTTAAGGGGAAGTCTCCACACCTGGAAGAGGGGGTATTCGTCGATCCTACCAGCAGGATTATGGGAGATGTAACCCTCAGATCCGGGGCCAGCGTTTGGCCTTTGGCCGTTCTGAGGGCGGATAGCGAGAGCATCGTCGTAGAGGCGAATTCAGCCATTTTGGATAAGGTCTTGGTCGAGGCGCCCATGGGTCACAGGGTCCTCATCGAGGGAGATGTGATCATCAGCCACGGGGCTATACTCCACGGGTGCACTATCCGAAGGGGAGCCCTCATCGGGATAGGGGCTATCGTCCTGGATGGGGCGGAGGTGGGAAGAGATTCCATCATTGCGAGTGGGAGCGTAGTTCCATCGGGAACTCTGATACCCGAGGGATCATTGGCCATGGGGATTCCGGCCAAAGTAGTGAGGTCCCTGAATGAGAAGGAAATGGCAGCCAAAAGGGAGCAGTTGGCGGAGCTCATGGAAAAGTCTGAGCACTATCGGAAGATCTTCGGTTAGAAGGGGAGATCACCCATCGGTTTCTAGCTGGAAGAGATCAAGGGGTAATGGGCAGAAATGGTTGGGATAAGGTAGCCGAAGCATACTTAGAAGGCGTCTCAAGGTAGCTCCCCTTGGATTTCACAATGGAAGATTCCGCTAAAATTTATTAAAATGATGAGTATGTTGCCGAAACTGTTCTCCTTCATCCAAGGGCGCGCTTTGGACAGGACTTAAAGAAATGGGCTGGAAACGAATAAAGGCTGCCCTTCCCCCGGGGAGGTATTATTTTTCGGGGAACGAGGCCGCGGCCGAGGGGGCCATCGCGGCCGGGTGTCGTTTTTAC
>JGI2172J19969_10001604_pt1 | contig 10325 bp, 10 predicted proteins | sample DeeMarSWOR230_32_FD_19969 | JGI IMG/M metagenome (IMG submission 19969)
GGCCATAGCCTCCAATGTACAAAAGCGGATGAAACTCGCCGTCTTTGGAAACGAACAGGATTATAGGGATCCAGATAGCCCAGCTAATGGCAAAAGCTAGGATGAAAAAGGAATAGATCTGATCCACATAGTCATTTACTTCTTACCTTTTCTTCTTTCGTGTCTAAATAAATTGCACGCGCCATCTCCATCTTCTTTTTCAGGCGCGCGCAACGAAGACTCTGTTTTCTCAGAGAAAATGTCTCCGTAGCTGATTTCTCTAGGTGGTTCTCAAATTATTTTCTCAGGTCTTTCTCAACTCTGAGTTGAGACAGATTTCTGTCTCATGAGACTTTCTCAGCCATTTCTGAGATACACAAACCTACCTGTGTACGATACATTGTGTCTCTCTGATTCTCACGGTTTTCTCGCAAGTTCTCTACATGTTCTCGCGTTTTTATCTCCCTGCATACGGGCGTATGCGCCTGTCTTACGTATAGTCTCTCCATCCTCTCTTGAAAAGAAGCTCAAAACGAGGTTATCTGTGTCGTAGAGACTCGCTTTCAGAAATGTGTGTTTTTATCGTTTTGTCTTACGGTAAATCAACATCTGTTTTACGTATCCTCTGGAAAAAGTGAAATCAGGCGTAATTCGCGCAGATTTTCGCGCAATTCAACATAAAATAATGTTACAATCCGTAATGCGCGCGCAACGCCCATAGAAACCAAGAATTTGATAGAGAACGGTTTTCAATACGTCTGCGAGCAAGAAAATCTCAGATTCTTCCGAAAGAGAAAGCGAAGTGTCGCTGACTGATCCGTGGTGCCGAGGGCCGGACTTGAACCGGCGACAACCCGGTCTTCAGCCTCACCCTCATGCAAAGACTGCAGTGAGTCGGGTGCTCTCCCAATCTGAGCTACCTCGGCCCCGTTCAAAATGAACCCGCAAGTCCGTTTTAAGCTTTCTGAAGAGCCTTCCCACATTCGCGTTAGGAAAGGCAGTTGCTCTAGGGAGTTCGATTATCTCTTGTGTACGAATTTATCCTTCTCAACCGTAATCTTGTAGACTATTCTCTCGTCTATCGATGACTCCTCAGGAACCGTCTGCGCAGTGATTTCGATATATTCGCCCGCGACACCGGCAACCAGTTTCTTGTACAAGATCTCCTCGACCTGGAAGACTCCAGCAGAGTTAGTCATGTTAATCTTTATGCCAATCGGTTTCTCCCTTCCCTTGGCTATCTCCACCTCGCCTATGGACATAGCGGAGACGCAGTGGATGTTCACGTTTCCCATCTCATAAGGCGTGCGTCCCCTTCCCTTGGTCATATCAGTCCCATCAGCTACTTTGACCAGGCTGGCTTCCAACGTGTAGCTTGGTAAGTCTTCCATATGAGTGTAGATACAATGCAAAATGAAGCCCCGAATCATCCCCCTCTTCCGCTCGTCCGGATATATCGAGGGCAACACCTTGTCCAGTATTGGCATCGCCAACATTCCGCTGTGCAAGTTATGATCCGACCTATTCACTTGGTTGCCTATGTCATGCAGAAGCCCAGCTAAGAGGATTATAAGGTGGGCGTCATCCACGTCACCCCCCTCAACAGGGTTCCCTGCCCTCGAAGTTTCCTGTGGTGCCTTGACGATGTCCGGTTGCACCCCCGCCTCAAGTAGGAGGTCTAACATCTTCAAAGCGTTCGCGGTAACGACCTTCGCGTGAATGTCGCCGTGAGCGTTGTATCCCATCTTGGTCACTGCAATGTAGTCAGACATGTCCCATTGAGCCGACATGAAGGAATCAGCGCGAAGTTGATTCCAAACTCTTTTTGCCTTCGGATATCCAGACACAATGTCATCGATGGTCTTCTCAGCCCATTTGAGCAAGAATGCGTCTATGGCCTCTCGCCACTCGCGGATTTCTTTCGACGATAACATCTTTACGTACCTCACTGCCGTATTTATCGGCAAGAGAAGGATATATTAGTTAAATGAACATGGTGACAAATGGAAAGATGAAGGGAAAGGTTTCTTTCTAAATGTTGTCGCGAATAACTACATTCACAAAAAAACGGGCTTCTTCCTTGAACTAGCATGAAAGCGCGCGCAAATACAAATATCAAGACGTGAAACAAGAGTTATTAACACCGTAAATATCTTAAAGAAGCAGAGGAGGTTTGAGAAGGGAGAGGGGATTTGACCTTGTTTGGCTTCGGACCCGTTGAAAAATGCCAACCTATTCATTTAGTAAATCATTTGATAGAACACTTTGATGAGTTACACAACCAGAAAGGCTAGCATAGAGAGGCGTCTGCATGGAATTTGAGGCGTTCAACCTTTATTCTTTAAATTACCTCTTTCAAAGAAGCATCGTACTGCCGAGGTATTCCATCAGAACTCCTAGAATCCCCCCTAACCTAGGGGATGCGTTTAAAGTTAATTTTTCATTGTTTGTGCCTCTCTTGAGCAGTCTAGCTAGGCGCCTAGGCCCCTCTATAGGACTCTATCTGGCCCTTGAGATGGTGGGCAAATTCGTCACTCCTCTCAACAGCAGTATTGACTGGACGATGCCGGCCAATCTTGAATATGCAATCTTTGGGAAGATTTTAGCTTTGGAAACCCAGAGATTTAGGCTGTACTCCTTAGATTGCTTATTTAACGCGATATACCTCGTGCATCCTTTCTATCTGATCGTAGTATTGCTGATCTTATACAAGAAAAATCGAGTCGTATCGCAACACTTTAGCCGTGCCACTTTGCTGACCAGCTACATCGGATTCGTAGTTTTCTTATTCTATCCCGTTGCGCCTCCTTGGCTTGCAGTTCAAGGAGTAGAGAACACTCCTAGGACTGTGATGAACCACTTTTCCTCACTTTGGAATCTGCCCATTACTTATGACAACTTCAATCCTGCTGTTTTTGCGGCTATTCCGAGCTTACACTGCGCTTTGGCTTGGACTGCTACCCTTTGTATGAGGAAGGTGGGTAAAGCCTACGGGTTAACTATGTTCTTGTTCACACTTGGTGTGTGGATTGGAACAGTGTACACTGGTAATCATTTCATAATCGACATTATTCTTGGAATCGCCCTGGCAACAGTGACCTATCGTTTAGCGGATGCGTCTAGCGGCTTCTACCAGGCTGTAAAACGTTGGGGAAGGTCTGTAACATCGCGATTCAGATAGGCGACGCAGAGGTGGTGGGCCGGGCAGGATTCGAACCCGCGACCCTCGCCACGTGAGGGCGATGTCCCTTGGCCTCAAAGTAAGTTAACCAGCTAGACCACCGGCCCTGTAGTTCTAAACGGCAGGCGAAATCCTTTATACTTTTCCTACCGTGTGCTTGGCTTCTCCTTCGGTTAGGTTGGAGGTCCGTGTGACGTCCATTTTGGGGTTTTGGCGTTGGGAATGGAGTCTGCTCGTGGGATGTAGGGTTTAATGTCGATTATTGGGGAGTCTTCCATAGCGTCTAATCCTCGTACATAGAGGGTGCAGTCTTGGATTTTCACAAGTTGGGTGACGCATAGGGCGATGGGGTTTGGTCGCGTCGGGCTTCTTGAGGCGAAGACGCCTACGGGTGAAGTGTGGAGATGTCTTCTCGGAGTGACCTTGAGAACGCGCCTTTCGTCTTCTTTGTCTCGCAGGTGACACCAGTAGAGGATAATCACGTGCGAGAAATTGTCAAGTTTGTGCAGGCCTTCGCAGAATTCGGGAAAGATTTTGACTCTTGATGTTTCGCCTGAACCTTCCACGATACCAATGAACGTCAGTTTAGCTTTCTCAGTCACGCAAATCGCAACCTTTTTACAAAAAACTAGGCAATCGCGCATTTAATATTAATCTGCTCCGTGCGCCGCTGGTCAATCAGTGGGGAATTTTCACGTTGATGGCATACTAAGATTTCGGGAGACGCTATACCAAAGAAGCTCGTAGGAACTCTGCTAGCATCTGCGGGGTTTGAAAAAGCAGGAAAAGAAGAATTTGCACATTGGATTGAAGGAAAATGAAAGGAAATATTGAGAGAATTGAAGCAAACGTCTAGCTACTAGATAGAATCTAATATCGAGATCTTCTCGATCGCCTTCTCTTTGACCAACAATCTCGGCAGTAAACTGGCCTGCTAGGATCCGGTTTGAACGGAACTTCACATTCTTCACCGCAATCGGCGCAGACTGCTTTATGCATCTCTCGGGATTCTCTATACGACACGCGAACTGCACCTCCTATCATAGTCACTGAAGAACTAGCATTCTCTAGAATCTAATTCTTGCGTGTTGAACACGTTGACCAATTGCTGTATTTAAACTTATGGTAAAGCAATCGCGTGTTGTGCGCACGCATGAGTCTCTTCTGCGTCTCTCCGTCTCTCTCATGCACCTACCGGACAAGCTCCCTCTTCTTCCACCGCAAATTCTTACTTCTACATTTCCTACACTTAGTTGCCGTAGAAGCATTCCTTACCCCACACTCCCTACAGATCTTCATGTAGAGCCTAGCCTTCTGAGCGATGGTCTTTTTGAGGGGATCAGTGATCGGCAAACGCAAACCCTACCCAGTGGACATATAGCTACCTAAACACAACATAGCCAATAAATATACTTTTACCTTCCCAGCTCATCAGCCAAAAGCTTAGCCACGTCACCAGGCCGCTTGGCTACACTGATGCCAGCAGCCTCAAATGCGCTAATCTTACTCTCAGCAGTCCCGGTAGCCCCCATTATAATGGCCCCAGCGTGTCCCATCCTCTTCCCTTTGGGAGCGGTCCTGCCAGCAACAAAGGCAACTAGAGGTTTGGAGAAGCCCTCAGTTGAAACACACTCAGCGGCCCGCTCCTCTGAATCTCCACCGATCTCGCCAATCAAAGCAACAGCTTTAGTGTCTTCATCTCGCTCAAACATCTTTAGGACGTCAACAAAACTTAGGCCAACAATCGGATCTCCACCCAAACCAACGCAGGTGGACTGCCCCAAACCAATCGAAGACAGCCCAGCAGCAATCTCATAGGTCAAGGTTCCACTCCTAGAAGCTATCCCCACACCGCCCCGCCTAAAGACATGCGCAGGCATAATCCCAAGCTTACACTCCTCCAAAGTGATCACGCCAGGCGTATTGGGACCGACAACCGTCACGCCCCACTGATTTGCTCGAGCCATGACCTGAATCGCATCTTTAACCGGAATATGCTCAGTGATGACCACGACGGTTTTCAATCCACTCTCCATAGCCTCAAAGGCCGCGTCGACGGCAAAGGGTGCAGGGACAAAGATGATAGAAGCATTTGCATCATGCCTATTCACCGCTTCTTCTACAGTGTCGTAAACCGGAACGCTGTGAATAGTCGTACCTCCTTTCCCAGGAGTCACGCCGGCAACAATTTTGGTTCCATAGTCGAGCATGAGCTTTGTATGAAAACTGCCCTGAGTTCCGGTTATACCTTGAACTACTGCCCTAGTCTTTTCGTCGACCAGAATCCCCAAATGTTACTCCCCGCTTTCCAGCAGCTCGACAACCCGTTTGGCCGCCGCTTCCATGCTGTCTAAGACAGGAACACCAACGTCTGTCAATATTCGCCTTCCCTCTTCTTCGTTTGTTCCTACAAGCCGTATGACCATTGGCTTGACAAAGCCCATTCGACGCTTGGCCTCTAAAATACCTCTAGCTATCTCATCGCACCGAGTGATTCCGCCAAGAATGTTGATGAAAACAACTTTGGCTTCAGGATCTGAAAAGACGATGTTTAAAGCAGCAGCCATCTTATCGGCTGAGGCGCCTCCACCAACATCAAGGAAGTTTGCAGGGTCGCCTCCGTAGGACTGAATCGTGTCCAGAGTAGCCATGACCAAGCCTGCACCGTTGCCGATTACACCTACATTCCCATCAAGTTTGACGTATGCTAACTCATTCTTGCGAGCCTCAAGCTCTTGGGGGCGCAGCTCACCTTCCTCCTCACCGATTATCCGCTCTTTGAAGTCGGGGTGTCTATAAAGCGCGCTGTCATCTATCAAGAGCCTTGCGTCGACTGCGACAAAACTTCCTTCAGGTGTTTCGACGAGAGGATTGATCTCGGTCAGCTCGGCGTCATAGTCCATCGCCATCTGGAACAGATTAACAAAGATCGTTGCGAGGCTCAGCATCTGCCTTCCTGAGTAGCCCAATCTCTTAGCAACCTGACGCGCATGATAAGGAAGGACCCCATACAATGGATCGATCAAGACCTTGACTATCTTCTCCGGCGTTGCGGCAGCAATTTCCTCTATCTCCATGCCACCTTCTGAGGAGGCGATGGCCACATATCTACGCTTTGAACGATCAACGGTCACACCAAGATACACCTCTTTCTTCACAGGAATTCTTTCTTCTACCAGAACGCTTCGAACAGTGACGCCTTTCATTTTCGTGTTTAACAGTTTCTTCGCTAATCGCTTTGCGTCCGATGGTGAGTTTGCGAAAAGGATTCCACCGGCTTTCCCTCGACCACCCACTAGAACCTGTGCCTTAACAACTAGAGGAGCCCCTAACTCTGTGGCTATCTTTCCAGCTTGTGCAGGTGATTTCGCCAAACTTCCACGAGGGGTTGCTATTCCATATTTGGAGAGTAGGCCCTTTGCTTCATACTCAAAGAGTTTCACATCTGTGACCCCTTTGCATCACTTTATGGTTTGGATGGTAATGTAGGACTTCGTGTCTTGCACGCCTTCTAAGGACGCGACTTCTCGTAAAGCTTCATCAAGTTTCTCTCGTTCAACGACGAGTACCATATCCATGTCACCCGCCACCCTAAAGATTCTTTGAATCGGAAACCCTGTGAGTCTTGTGTAGGTTTCACCTCTCTTTAGAGGGGAGACTTTAATAAAAACGAATGCTGGATTCACTGACACTCCTAATAGATTCAAGCCCGTCTCTGTAACATCTATGAACCCCCTACCAGTTCGAACGCATCCACGATTTCTAAGCTTGCGCAAATGAACGTTCAACGCTTGTCTGCTAATTCCAAGCTGTTCTGCCAGCTCACTCTGCTTCACCGAAAGAGTGTGGGTTGTAACAGGATTGCCTTTCGCATATAGCATCCGAAGCACTTGAAGCGGTCGTCCAGATAAGACTTCCTTGGTCATAGCCACACCTCGAGTTTAGTTAGCATTTGACAAAGTTAGAGTTTTCAGTTTACTATGTAATGTTTTTGGTTTCCTTAGTCGCCGCATGATTATACGCAACTGCAGATCAGAGGCGTCTTGTTCTCGCTTCAGCATTGACTCGTGGAATACTGGGTCCTAGAGGAAAACACCGTAATGTATTTATTTGCGGATAGAGGAGCATAGGAAGCCTTAATGAATATGAAAAACTAGGAGTGAGGCGGTGACATGTCAGAAAGCAACTCTGTGTTGATCGGGAGAAAGCCAGTAATGAACTACGTACTGGCTTGCATAACCCTCTTTCACGGCGGAGCAAACGAAGTAAACGTGAAGGCAAGAGGCAGAGCAATTAGCCGAGCAGTGGACGTTGTCGAGGTTGTCAGAAGACGATTCCTACCAGACGTAAAGGTAAGAAACGTAGGCATAGGCACAGAACAAATGGCACCCAGAGAAGAGGGTGGCTCGCCATCGAACGTCAGCACCATCGAAATAACCTTAGCGAAGTAGACGATTCTATATCCCTAAAGGCTCCGCCGCCCCTCCTTTATTTCAAAGGAGGACTTAGCAAGGGGTGAAAACGGTATTATGCAATTTCTGCCTAAAAAGCGGAATACTGTGTCCAAAGTGTCAAGCGAAAATTAAGTCAGGAGAGGTTGACGAGGTAGATTTAAGAGTTGCTCGCTCACTTTTGTCGCTGGAAAAAACTTACCCATCCCTGCAGGATGTTTATTTTCATAAGGCTGTCGAAGTGAACGATCTACTGGTTGTGATCGTCGAACGAGGCGATATGTCGCGCTTATTGGGTCACCGGGGAAAGATTGTTAGGACTCTAGGTGAAGAGACAGGGAAGAAGATCCGTGTCTTGGAACATGGGGTAGACTACCGGAAGTTTTTGGAAGATCTATTCGCGCCACTAAGCATTCTGACGATAAACACGATCTGGCTCCCTGATGGAACCACCGAGACACGGGTGATTCTGAGAAGACGAGGGAGAAGAAGCCCTCCAATCAAAGTTGACGCTCTCAAAGAGATTGCTCAAAAGGTCCGTGGGATAACGCTAAGAGTAGAATTTGCGAGATAGTAGACGGGTTCCGCATGACGACTGATCAATTGGAGAACTGGCGTAGAACTCATTATTCGAAGGACGTTAAGCCGGAATTGGATGGAGAAGAAGTCGTGGTTTTAGGCTGGGTTCTGGAAATCCGAGACTTGGGCGGTTTAAGATTTGTGGTGTTGCAGGATAAGGAAGGCCCCGTGCAGATAACCATCCCACGTGCGAGAGTCAGTGACGAGGTTGCCAAGAAGGCAGACGCCCTTCAGAGGCAATTCTGCATAGGCGTTAAGGGAACGATTAACAAGGCAAAGGAAGCCCCCAAAGGAGTTGAAGTCGTTCCAAACGAGATTCGAATATTGGGAACCGCACAACATCCTCTACCCTTAGACATTACAGGTCGCACCCCAGCCGAAATCGACGTGCGATTGAACGCGCGAATCCTTGATTTGCGCAGAGATGAAAACACAGCCATTTTTAGGATTCAACATGTGACCCTAGGGGCNATACGCAACTTTTTNTCTAAGGAAGGTTTTCTGGAGGTACACACCCCAAGAATCATATCTTCTGCTACTGAAGGTGGAGCTGCTCTCTTTCCTGTGGATTACTTTGGACGTGAGGCTTTCTTGGCTCAGAGTCCTCAATTGTACAAAGAGCAGTTGGTCTTAGCCTTTGAGAAGGTTTTTGAGATAGGTTCGTTTTTCAGGGCGGAGGAGTCGCATACCCGTCGACACCTGAGCGAGTTTGACTCTGTTGACATTGAGAAAGCATTCGCAAACGCTAACGACGTGATGAAAGTTCTCGAAGAAATGACATGCTTCGTTTGCAGGACTGTGAAAGAAAGCTGCCAACAGGAGCTAGAAATTCTGAACCGCAAAGTCGAAGTGCCGAAAACTCCTTTCAAGCGATTTACCTACGATGAAATAATCAAAGAAGCGACAAAGGAGAACCCCAATTTACAGATTCCGTGGGGAGAAGACATTCCAACTGCCGGTTTCCGGACGCTGGGGAGACTACATCCATACTTCTACTTCATCACAGATTGGCCAACCAAATCAAAGGCGTTCTACATTAAGCCAAGGGACGCCAAGCCAGAGCTATGCGAAGGCTTCGACCTGATGTATCATTGGATAGAAATCGCTTCTGGCGGAACCCGCATCCACTCTAAAGACCTTCTAATCAAGAGACTAAAGGAGAAGGGTCTAAGCCCTGAGGCATTCAAATATCACTTGGAAGTTTTCGATTATGGCATGCCACCGCATGCTGGATGGGCAGTGGGCTTAGCGAGATTAATTATGGCTTTGACGGGAAAGAAGAACATACGTGAAGTAGTATTGTTTCCAAGAGACCGTTCGAGGCTAACACCTTAACCCATGCGGTGCAATCGAGTCTGTACATGCATCTTCTCTCATTAGATTCGCACACACCGCGGCGCATAAGCCTTTTTTCCCCGCCTCTCGCTAAATGATACAAGAGACGATGTGGTCCGTGGCCTTCTTGAAGAGGAGTTCAAGCGTAGTCTATTGGCTTGGCAACAGCCTATACCTAAACCTAACTAACAGATGCTCCAACAACTGCTATTTCTGCTTCAGGAAATTCAAAAAGGGTGTTAGAGAGTTTGACCTAAGATTACGCAAGGAACCATCCTCAAATGAAGTAATTCGGGAACTGCAAAAGGTTATAAACAGAAAAAACTGGGGTGAAGTTGTTTTCTGCGGCTTTGGCGAACCCTTGGAAAGGCTGGACTGCATTCTAGAGGTTACAAGATGGGTGAAGAGATATCACGGGAAAGTTGTCAGAGTGGACACCAATGGTCATGGATACTTGCTGAACAAGGGGAGGGAAGTAGTCAGGGAAATGAAGGAAGTTGGTGTAGATAAGGTGAGTGTAAGCTTAAACGCCCACGACAAAGCGGCGTACAATCAGATATGTAAACCCAAGGTTGAAAACGCCTTTGACAGGGTCTTGGAATTTGCTGAGAAAGCCAAAACGGCTAACTTAGACGTCGAGATAACTGCGGTAGCCATCCCTGAGGCGGATATTGCAAAGATTAAGGAGATTGCAGAAATAATGGAGGTTGGGTTTAGAGTTAGAGAGTACATCTCTTGCTTCTGGTAGAATGCCATGAAGCTCTTTCCTACGATTCTTCTTCCATAAACACATTCATGAG